>WOYI010713251.1_pt1 | contig 12813 bp, 9 predicted proteins | sample 6423411 | NCBI WGS metagenome assembly WOYI01 (sample SAMN13441803, study PRJNA592873) | oil field metagenome | biome: oil field; feature: oil-well bore; material: oil-contaminated soil; isolation source: oil-contaminated soil from oil-well borehole | place: Germany: Wietze | collected 2016-10-18 ... | reverse complement strand
GACACCACCAGTATCATCCGCTCCTTAGGTACACCCCCACGTGTGTGGGGAAAACATAATAATCCTGATTCAATGTTATGAGTCAGGAGGTACACCCCCACGTGTGTGGGGAAAACAAGAATCTCGTTATTGCCGCTCCTTACAAGTACGGTACACCCCCACGTGTGTGGGGAAAACCATTAATCATAAGAGTATAACAATCCGTAATCAGGTACACCCCCACGTGTGTGGGGAAAACTGCACCCGGTAATCCTCGGATTGCATGTAATATGGTACACCCCCACGTGTGTGGGGAAAACTGTTTACAAAACAACTTCACAATAAAGAGCTTTAGGTACACCCCCACGTGTGTGGGGAAAACTCGGAGGAGATCCCCTCGGAGTTCTACGTCCTCAGGTACACCCCCACGTGTGTGGGGAAAACGACCTGGTGGATACCCGCGGCTTTCGCTTTAACAGGTACACCCCCACGTGTGTGGGGAAAACTCTTCAAGCTTAGCTCCGGCACTCGTTGTGTAAGGTACACCCCCACGTGTGTGGGGAAAACCATAAGAGTAATAACATTCAAACTCAAGCGTTCCGGTACACCCCCACGTGTGTGGGGAAAACGTCTCAAACGCGCCGCTTTCAGAAACTGCCAGCGGTACACCCCCACGTGTGTGGGGAAAACGAGTGCTGCGAACACCGACGCAAAGCTGCTGTAGGTACACCCCCACGTGTGTGGGGAAAACTGCGTGCAATGTCGTAATAATCAGGGTCAATCGGTACACCCCCACGTGTGTGGGGAAAACACCTTCGCCATGTTAAATTGTAAACCGCACGCAGGTACACCCCCACGTGTGTGGGGAAAACGCAAGCCGCGGGCACGCCGGGGCAGTTTACGCGCGGTACACCCCCACGTGTGTGGGGAAAACCGTTTATAGCCTTATGATTAGCTCTATTGGAAACGGTACACCCCCACGTGTGTGGGGAAAACCGTTACTTTTGATACAAAAATTAGCATTCAGTAGGTACACCCCCACGTGTGTGGGGAAAACACGGGTTGTCAAGAGGGAGTTTTAGCTATGGGAGGTACACCCCCACGTGTGTGGGGAAAACAAAAAGAGCAATTGCCATTGTTTGAGGACATGAGGTACACCCCCACGTGTGTGGGGAAAACGATCGGCGGGCTGACGGCTTTAATTGTTTTCTTCGGTACACCCCCACGTGTGTGGGGAAAACGGAATGCACACCCGGAGTTGCACTAGGTTTCATCGGTACACCCCCACGTGTGTGGGGAAAACGGTCCAGCATGGACGCATCAGAAAAGGCCGACTAGGTACACCCCCACGTGTGTGGGGAAAACTGCTAAGGGTCACGTGGCAAAAGCGGCTGTTTAGGTACACCCCCACGTGTGTGGGGAAAACGATTTGCTCTTCGGCCTGCTGGAGAAAAGCCTCAGGTACACCCCCACGTGTGTGGGGAAAACATATCGTTCAGCGCCTGTCGGCTGATGAATGGAGGTACACCCCCACGTGTGTGGGGAAAACGCCTGGCAGATCAATATCCACTATTTTCCAAATAGGTACACCCCCACGTGTGTGGGGAAAACAGCAGCGGGCCAGGCCTGGATAACGCCGTCCACGGTACACCCCCACGTGTGTGGGGAAAACTAGCGGGTCGTGTCATCATCAAAGTCGCTCATTAGGTACACCCCCACGTGTGTGGGGAAAACTCGTTCACGCCTGCATCCGGCTGGTAGCTTTCAGGTACACCCCCACGTGTGTGGGGAAAACTAACCGGAATGCGGTTGACATGGAATTTGTACAGGTACACCCCCACGTGTGTGGGGAAAACACAAGTTCTTCATCAAAATATTTCAGCAGCAAAGGTACACCCCCACGTGTGTGGGGAAAACGGGTATTATTACGGCCGGTAAGTTTGGCGAGGAGGTACACCCCCACGTGTGTGGGGAAAACATTCGACGCAAAGGCTAAAGCGTAAACAACATTGGTACACCCCCACGTGTGTGGGGAAAACTATCCTGGATGCGCCTCCCTGGTCATCGCGATAGGTACACCCCCACGTGTGTGGGGAAAACTAATGTCAAATTCAATTTTATGGTTATTAACCAGGTACACCCCCACGTGTGTGGGGAAAACTAACTACATCGCTCCTGGTTCAAACCTTGCGAACGGTACACCCCCACGTGTGTGGGGAAAACCCGCACCGGAGAGTACCATCGCTCCAAGTCAGAGGTACACCCCCACGTGTGTGGGGAAAACTTCACCCGCTCAGAAAATTTATTGACGCTCATCGGTACACCCCCACGTGTGTGGGGAAAACGAAAGAGAAGCCGAAGCGAGGCGTCTTGCAACAGGTACACCCCCACGTGTGTGGGGAAAACAACTCGTAAAGTGAAATGCCTCCCAGCGTCCGCGGTACACCCCCACGTGTGTGGGGAAAACTATACCATTGTCCTCCTATCTCCCGCGTCCAATAGGTACACCCCCACGTGTGTGGGGAAAACTTTTTAATTAGAAAATACCCACTACCCTGCACAGGTACACCCCCACGTGTGTGGGGAAAACACTAGAGAACTATATCAACGTGGCATAGTAGTCAGGTACACCCCCACGTGTGTGGGGAAAACGCAATATGTTTTCGCATTAACAACCAACCTTTCCGGTACACCCCCACGTGTGTGGGGAAAACTGCCCCTGCCCGTCGATAATTTCGCTGGCCAGCGGTACACCCCCACGTGTGTGGGGAAAACGTCTTGCCGCCGCGCCGCCCGGCCCTGACAACCGGTACACCCCCACGTGTGTGGGGAAAACGCTTCGGAGAACTTTTTGAGTACGTCCGGCGCCGGTACACCCCCACGTGTGTGGGGAAAACGGTCTAACTCCAAACGGCGTGAATGCGCTTAGAGGTACACCCCCACGTGTGTGGGGAAAACGCGGGCGATGAACTTGAATGTGAACTGGTCGAAAGGTACACCCCCACGTGTGTGGGGAAAACGACGTAGGATAGGGCCACTCAACCTCGTCCTCGCCCGGTACACCCCCACGTGTGTGGGGAAAACCGCGATTATTTGGTTGCTCCCAATGGTGAAGGAGGTACACCCCCACGTGTGTGGGGAAAACAAGTCAGCAAGGCATTGAGTGGTTTATTCTTGAGGTACACCCCCACGTGTGTGGGGAAAACGACGCCGCCAGTCGTGTACAGCCCCTTAATCAGGTACACCCCCACGTGTGTGGGGAAAACTGAAACCAATTCTCCATCCCATCCTACTTTTCCGGTACACCCCCACGTGTGTGGGGAAAACGGGACACAAGACAGCATTAGCTTTTAAAATAGCGGTACACCCCCACGTGTGTGGGGAAAACTATGATTCTGTTATATACCCCTCCAGCAAATTAGGTACACCCCCACGTGTGTGGGGAAAACATTGGCCGCTTAGGCTCTTCGCCGGTCATGCGCGGTACACCCCCACGTGTGTGGGGAAAACGATTAAAGATGGGGTGTTTGCGATTGCATCCTCGGTACACCCCCACGTGTGTGGGGAAAACGTGAGTAACTGCTGGTTACAATCATTTTTTGTCCGGTACACCCCCACGTGTGTGGGGAAAACAACTCAGTAAAGATGGACTGCGGAAGTCCGTAAGGTACACCCCCACGTGTGTGGGGAAAACTCCTTTTCCGCTTCATCAAAATCACGCTCATAAGGTACACCCCCACGTGTGTGGGGAAAACTGCTTCATTTCTTGTAAAATCTCTAAGCTGTTCAGGTACACCCCCACGTGTGTGGGGAAAACTCTTTCTCACTAAAATTATAACAATATTATCAAATTCTCTAAAAGCTTAAAAGCGCTTTTCGCTGGTTCAATCTTCTTCATCAATCATCTTTAAACGCTTAGCTTTTTCAAACGCTCCCGGAATCTGGATGAGCTGTAAACCTTCAACTTCAATGAGAGTCCGGCTTGTGTCACCCGAACTACGGATCATAAACCCTTGTTCCGTGTTCGTATTCCAGATTTGAATCACGCCGCCGCCGCTTTTGCGGGTTATCGCTTTCTCCCACAGGGCATCCCTGACACGGGCGCTGACCTGCCCAACAAAGACCCCCGTGCGCGGTTCAATCAGCCAGCGGGTCAGCTCCCCCCTCAACCCCGCGGCGACCTTCTCAAGTATCATAACGATCATGGGAAAAAAGCTCCTTCCACAACTCAGAAGGCGGGTCCAACGAGAAACTGGACTCCACATCTTCGGGTATTTCCAGCAGTCCATCGATATCAGGCAGGATCCGCTGTAAAAGGCGCGCCTGCCGGAATCGTTCGCGGCAGAGAGTGCGCACCCGGGAGCCGGTATCTTCATTGGATTCAGCTACCGTTTCAAAAGCCGCCGGGATTGTCAACTCTGTCTTATACAGATCCGCAATGTCATAGACGAAGGACAGCATCCTCCCGGTGTGTACAAAACCCAAAGCGGGCGAATACCCACCTGAGACAATCGCCGCATGGCAGATCCCATTAAGCAAGGCGTTCGCGGCCGAGAGCGTCCGATTGATCGTGTCGCCAAATCCCCAATCGCTCCGGTCATAGCGGCGGCCATTCCAGGCGACGCCGAATTTTGCGCTGGCATCAGCATAGACCTGGCGAACCCGCGCGCCCTCCTTACCCCTGATCTGGTTTAAGCTCAACCCTTCTTCCAATTGTTCATCAAAACGCATCTGGTACATCTGCCGTACAATTTTTTCTCTGGCGACAGGGTCGCAAACCAATTCGGCCTGGCGGAGCAGGTGAAAAGACCTGCGGGTCTCACCCAGTCCCTGCCCATAACAACGAATGCTATCCTCTCCCACCCAAATGACGCTGCAGCCATTTTCCATTAAGACTTTCATTGCGGCGTGGCTTAAAGTCGTCCCCGGTCCGAGCATAATGACGCTGATGGATGCCACGGGCACAAGAGTCCGGCCTTCTTCCTGAATATATTCGATCGCGTTCTGTTTGCGGTCAACGATTGCCCTTTCGATATAGTGGTACGAAAGGCTGTCGCGTAAGCGGGGCAGTTCGTGCAGGTTGTTTGGCATTTTCCCTCCATGAAATTCTGTAGGGTCCCCTTGAAAAAATAATGAGCATTGGGGGACCCTTTTAATCAAACCTTTGCCAGTGAAAGCAGGCCGCAGCCGAGGCCTTTTGCCGGCCCGATCCCCTGCCGCACAGATTCCAAAAGCCGTTCCGGATCGACAACACTTAGCTGGCCATTGAAATCCTGAAAATTAAAGGTGGCCTGGCGCCTTTGCCCGCCTTCTTTTGAGCCAAGTGGGAATTGCCGCCAATTGGTCCCCGTCACCATCACACCCTCCGGTTCAAAGGAAAATCCATGCTGCTCGCCCTTGCGCCGCAACCAGGAAAGGCAGTCGGCCTCAGAGTAGATCCCCACCCGTTTACGGCTCTTTGGGTCACGTCTGCTGGGGTTCGCCCGCAATCTAAAGCGAAGCCTTTGGCCTGACTCAAAGGCCAAGTCCAGAGTTTTTATTTCAGGCGGTTTCACCAGATAGTTTTCTGCCAGCCGGGACCAATCCGGATAAAGCGTGGACTGGACCAGGACCTGGTTGGCGGGGCCCATTTCGAGCCGGAACAGGACTCGTTCTTGCTCATGGTCAAAGGCCGGGAAGGCCAGCATCAACGAACGATGGAGTTCATAAGGGTTGCCTTTGTCAATATTGGCCTGCCGGCTGCGGGGGTTCAGGATCAAGTTACTCAGGTACATGCGCCACCTCCATCAGGCTGCGGTCAGGGGCGGGCGTGAGAAACACCTGCAATCGCCTTTGAACATACGTCCGCCCCTCAAAGGATATGGGCCGATCCCGTTGAACAATTGGCCCCGAATCGGTTTCAAGGGCCAGCTGCAAGTGACCAGACGCCGAACGAATTTCCTCCGAGAGCAGATAAGGGAACTCCTGCAAGGCCTGTTCAAGGGTGGCCTGCTCCCGCAACCCCTCCTGCAGCCAGACGGGTTTCGCCACCGGAAAAGCGCGCCGGCCCAAATAGAGGAGCCACTTCGGATTTTTAAAGGCAGCCTGATAGCGCACCAGCTGATCCCAATCCTCGCTTTCCATGCCGGCCAAAAAAACAGCATCGGCCAGATAGTACCGATTCCCTATTGTGGCGTTATTAGATACTTTCCCCTCTTCCAGGTAGATGTCCTGGGCGGCCTGGAAATCGCGCATCATCACACCGGGCCGATCCACCCGGACACCAAAGCGGAGCTCGTCAAATTCGGAAAGATCAGCCTCCCGGGGCAGGCCAAGTGCCGCACACAGCAAACCGATCATGCCGCTCCGGGTCGGGAAACGAGCCGTATCCCTGACCCCAAAATAGCTCTGCACCCCCCAGGCTTGCATGGGGGCCTGCAGGCGAAAAAGCAATACATGGGTCATTGCCATCACTCCTCAGGCAGCGCCTGCTGGACAGCCGAGATCAGGTCCTCAAGAGAGGCCACTCTGGCATCCTTCAGATGGGTCAATTCACAGTCATCCATTGTCATAATAAGGTAAGGCTTGGCCGGTTGAGTCGGGTTGCCATAAACGCTGTTGAGCTGGTTCCAATGTTTTTCCAAAGCTTTGATGGACTCACAGACGATGCCCATTTCGTGGGTTCGTGAAACCGGTTTTTCGAAGGCATTCGCCAGGCTCCAGGTCTGTCCATCTTCCCGGATCACGGCCAGCACAAAGGACGGCGGCGTTTGGGCGGCAAAGGCGTTCTGCTTTCCGGTCGGGATGGCCTTGGCGAGTGCGGAGGTGAAGCCCGCGATCGTCTTTTTCGCCAGGTCCAGATCATTGCCCAAATTTTGCAGCAGCTGTTCCCAGTCGATCGCGGCGTAGCGGTAAAAAGTGGCGGAATTGAACCCCGTCACGCCCATCATCCCCGCCCCAGGGTCGTCTTCGGCCTGCAGATCATCCACCGCGGTAAAGAAATCCATCTCCATATTGATGCCGTGGGTCGAGATCGCATGGGCGACCTGGCAGGATGCCTCAAGGCTGAGCTTAGGTTTATCCGCCAGCATCCGGCCGAAAAGGGCAATATCCGGCGCGCTGTTGCGATCGGCAAACTGCTTCAGATATTCCGTGACCAAAGCAGCGACATTTCCCTCCTTCGCCAGGTCCCAGTCTTCCAGCAAGCCCGCCACGATCATTTGCCGTTCCTCTTCGCTGATATAAAAGAGGACCGAACTCCGTTGTTCGTTTTTCTTATCCATGCTGCCAAGCAGCTCAGCCGTAAACCTGATAGCAACGGCCTTCGCTTCTTCTTCCGGCTTACCTGATTGGACCAACTGCTCGGCGATGGTCTTGCTTAGCCAGCGGGTCCGTTCGCCCGGGGCGACCTCGGTATAGGTCTCAAAATCCGGGTGGAGCCGGATGGAGCGCTTGATGCATTGGCTGGAAATCCGTGCCCGCCTGACGCCGCCAAACTCGCAATCCTTGGGCATGTTGGTATCATCCCGGTTCAAATTGGCCGGGGGAAAGGACTGGATCACATGAAACTCAATTTTCGTTGACATCGATTTCTAAATCTCCTTATTCTGGTTCTTGATTGTTTTCTTCGGTAGTCGCAGGCTGGTATCCCCAGAAACCGCGGGCCCAGCTTTTTTGAACAAATTGATCGGGGTGGTCCCAATAGAGCAGATCCTTGAGAAGCTGCTCCCAATTGATCAGGACGCCCTCCTTGGAACGGATAAAACTGACCGCCTGGCGCAGCAGGACCGGCAGGTCCGCAAAATCTGAACGCAGCAGATTGACAAAGCGGCGCTCAGTGGCTTCAAGATTTTCACCAGCTGCCAAGCGCATGTGCAGGCCCATATTTCCGGTGCTGCCCGCCTTGGGATAAAGCGCAAACAGCGCCGCCAGCAGGGCATATTTATCCAACTCGAAATTGCTGATGTCCGCCCGCAAGAACGGCAGAACGATCGGATAGGCCTCAACTGGGTTCTGAAGCGCCCGGCGCAAGGTGGCAAGCTTGCCACGGTCCGGCGCGTCTTCAGCGGCGAGCGCTTCCAGCCTGATAATCAAGGGGTGCTTCTTTTGCTCACTCATGGTTGGATTCCTTTCGTATCATGGTCAATATCTCCTTAAGACCTTTCTCCAAAATCGCATTGGCGTGGGAGCTGGCTTTCCAAACCGCTATCGTTTCGCCCGCCAGGCGGATGGCATGCGCCAGTGCGGACCTGGCTGCGGATTGAATGTCCTCTTCCCATTGGCGTAAACTTTCCTCGCTGTCATGGGGAAGCTGGAGGATCAGGTTGTAAAAGCCTGGTTCCAGCGCCTCCCAGTAGACCGATTCGGCATTGAGGTGGTCCACAAGATGGTTCACATCCTTCTTGTCCGGTTGGCGGCCCTCAGACTGGTCGCTTGTAAAGGCCAGAATCTGGGTGGCCAAGGTTGCTGTTGCGCCATACAACTTCTTGCGGATGACCTCAGCCTTTTCAAGGCTATGGCTAATTTCTAGGACCAGATCACTGTTTTCCAACAGCGCGGTTGGCAGCGGAAAATTCGACTCAGTATAGAAGTGGACCTTTTGTTTCCCGGCGTCCTTCGCCATCCCGCCGCCATAGATGCTGAAAACCCTTTCGCCGAGATCATCCAGATTTTCATTGAGCCAATCCACAGCCTGAGGGGCACGGTTCATGCTGTCCGATGTATTCATCTGGCGGAATTGCAGCAAGACGTCATAATCACGCCACACTAAGCGCCCCTCCCTGGCCCGAATGAAATTGCCCTTGCGATTGTAGGCAAACCATGGGAAATAATCCTGTTTGATCTTCAGCCCCGACCGCATACGGATGTTCCGGACCAGCCCATCCTCGTCTCGGATCAGCTGGATCTTCCTGCCTGGCCAGGTCAAGAGGTCCATCAAACCAAAAGGCAGATAAAAAACATCTTTGCCATCTTTGACCCCCGCACGACCATTGATTTCGTAGGGCGTCTCCCGCTCCCAGATCGGGCCATCGGCCGGATCAGATTTGACGTCATCCAGATCTGGATAGGGGAGCAAATTGAGCGCCAGGGTTTCAAACAGATTGTCCCCCTGCAGAAAGAACGCCAAGCCATTGGCTGTAAAGGCGTCGCTGAAATAATCCCTGCCCATGATCCGGCCCCCCGCGCCATAATAATGGGCGGGCAGCAGGAACTGGGCGGCTTGCTTCGGGGTCAGCTCAATGCCTTCTTCGGATGTGTGATGGTCAAATAACGTAGCGCTATTGCCGCCAGTCCCGCCGGTGTAATGCGGCATCAGCTTCATCGCCGTTCCGGTGAACTGGCCTTCCTTTTCCTCAGGGATAGGGGTCTGGAAAAAAGGCAGCTTATCATCAAACAAGTTAAAGCGGTGCCGCCAGGTTTGGAAATAATCCAAAAAAGGTCCCTCTTCAAACCGGCCGGCATTAAATAAATCAGCCCATACGCTGCCATCATTCAACGCTACCCCCTGGGTCCTGAACGCACTGATTAACAGCGCTTCCAGCATAAACAAGATGGAAGTATTGATAATGGGAAATTCACCTGCCAGCGAACGGATGTGATGGGCCTCCAGGATCAAATCCGACAAGCCTAAAGTCCGATTCACTCCCTGCTCATCAACGCAATCAATCCATTTTTCCTCGAGCAAATTATATGAACTCACAATGCTTCACCTCCCTTCTGATAGGTTAAACCGATTTCCAACGATAGTTCCATAACATATCCTCCTAATTCCATTCTTCCTTCGGTAAATTTCAGAAATTTCTGGTGGTTGTGGTATGGCAGATAGGTTCGAAGGTCCTCTGCCTCGTTCAGGATCGCCTTGATAAGATAAATCTGATTGATGGTGATTTCATTTCTTGAGAGTTCCTTCTGAACCCAATAAGTAAAATGATCCAGCCCTTTTGGGAGCGCCTTTTGGCATTCCGGATCAAAGAAAAGATCACCGCTTTCATCAGAGAAAAGGCAGGGCACCCGCAAGCCCATATCCCCATCCCGGGTCTTTGCCCTGAGATATTCGATGACCTTTTGGTCATCATCTTCCACAAGGTTTTTATGCGTTTTCCGCAATAGTCGCGCGTCATCCGGCGCTTCAATCGTCGTGAAGTCTGCTTGATTGGATTTATAGGCAGCATTGCCTCTTTCCTCGTCATCCCACTGCGCAAGTATGGGATGAAAAACTTCGGGGACATCCTTGTAGAGTTCGTTTCTGCTGTAAACCGCTTCAATGAGGCCGGATGTGGCGGCTATGACCCTCAGGCTATCCAGCCCTTTGAGCTGGTAATAGGTCCGCAGCAGTGTGCTTTTGCCATAAAAAGGCTCCCGCCTGCCGACCAGGGGTAAGCCGGATTCGTCCTTTTCAACCTCAAAAATACCCAATTCCGGTTCGCTGAGTTTCTCCGGCCGTTGGCCCGCGCGGTTGTGACGATGAAGCCTGCCCGCTCGCTGCAGGATGAGGTCCACGGGTGCAAGTTCTGTGATCATCAGGTCAAAATCAAGATCCAGGCTCTGCTCAATGACCTGGGTGGCGACGACGATCGCTTTTCTCGGCCGTTTTCCATTTTGCAGGCTTGCACTCACCCCAAATTTCTCAAGCACCGCATCTTCAATTTGCTGGCGCCAGCGGAAAGGGAACCGGGCGTGAAATAGGAAGAGGTCCCCCTCCTCCACAATATTATGGCTCTTGATCCGCTGGTAAATTTCCTGCGACTGGCGGATTGTGTTGCAGATGACCGCCGCACAGCCTCCATCGGATAATCGTTCCGCTAGTAGGGTTGTTAATTGTTCCTCAGACACCCAATTAAGTCGGATTTCACGATCCGGCTCCTGCCAATCCAATGGCGCAATGGATTGACCTTTGTCAGGGCTGGCCAGGGTAATTCTCGGATAGTGATGATCCTCCGCCATTTCCCCTTCGGGCAAGCCACAGTAGCTCGCGATGATCCCCTGCCGTGCCTCCTCCGACAAGGTCGCAGACAGAATAATCACGGATGCGCCAAAAGCGCGCAGCCACGCCAGCAAGCGGTAAAAGAGTGAGTTCATGTAGGTATCGTAAGCATGAACCTCATCAAAGATGACCACCTTATTCTTTAAGCCGAATAGGCGGACAAAGAAATGTTTGGTTTGGAGAATACTGAGAAATACCTGATCGACCGTGCCCACCCCAAAGGGAGTGAGCAGTGTGCGCTTCCTGTTGTTTTGAAACCATTCTGAAACAACCACGCCCTGGTTATCATTCCGCTCTCCCACCGCATCAACCAGAATGCTGTTCACATCTTCATTCCAGCGCGCCTGCCCATGAGCGAGAACCAGATTCACCAATTGATCGCTGTATCGATTCTCCAGAACTTCCTTAGACCGCTGATAAATCTGGTTGCTGGTGGCCTGGGAAGGCATAGCAATATAGATGCCGCTGCCCCTCTCTTTTTGCAGCCATTGGTCCGCCAAATACATGGCAATTTCCGTTTTCCCGATCCCCGTCGGGGCTTCCACAACCATAATAAACGGACCCTGGGGATCGAATTGCTGATAGGCATCAATCGCCTGCTTTTGAATTTGATGGGGACCTGGCCACCCCTTAAACGCATACATTTGAGCAAAGGTCTGACTTTCGCCGCGGGCATGCCACCCAATCCACCCCGCTTTTTTGAGGACCTCCTCTGCATTCCTGCAGGCCGCTCTAAAATACTCGGCAGGGTCCATCCAGGTGTCTAAATAGTGGAAATAATCCTCATTAGATGCGATCCAATCGGCGACACAGATCAGCCCACTGAACCAGGCAGTGAAAATGTTTTGACTTTCGGAAGAGGCAAGGTCCGGCAATGGGTCAATCGAAACGCCTAAAACTTGCCGTAGAATGCGATCCAGCTCCCCCCGGACGGCATCCCAGGATTCGTCGCCATACGCCGATGAATGAACTGAACGATAATGGGCATCCCATTTACCGTGGTGACCGCTCACGGCAATTTCAACAGTTTTTGGAATCCAACTTTGCTTTGAGAGATATTTGCCACTCAAGAGACTGTGCGGTGAGGGTATGATGGTCGGCGGGAATGGCAAGCCTGAGTCAGCTAACTGTTTTATAAGATTGGGATTTGCATGCTCCAACTGATTCTGAAAAGCGGGGGATGCCTTGCCGATATCATGCAACGCAATCCAATAAGCCAGGTATTGCCCCATGTCATCATAGTTCAGATTGAAATAGCCTGAGATTTCATTTTTGATGGATTCGGAGAGGACCTCCTTCCATAAGCCCAGTCCAACCGCTGCGCTATCAAGAAGATGATAAATGAGCAGATGAACCTTTTGGGCGTCATCCCGCTGGGATTTTGCCCAAAGCCATTGAGTTTGGTCATTAAGCCTATCCATCAAATTCCCCTTTCACAAAAAATGGATCAAATTTCGTGCCTAACTGAACCTATACCTATCGGATCAGACCAAGGTTAAATAAGGATTTGATTGTTCAATGATAGATTGAAGAAATTAGGGGATTTAGCTTTTTTATTTTCCCCAAACTTAATTATACAAGCAATTCGGATGCATAGGATTCCAAATCAGTTCTAGATCAGCTTAAAGCGAAGGTCAGAAATTATTACAGGTCGGTTTCTGTAGTTCATCCAAAACCAGTTCCACTTTGCCCGGCGCCCTGCGCCCCCTGGTCCAAGCTAACGCTTTTCTCATAATTCAATAAGCAAATTGCCTGGTTCCTTCTGCTTTACTAATGGTATTATATTTGTGAAATTTATCACAACAGCAGGTTGGATCTATTTTCACCGGTCCAGAATAAATTATAGCCATTTTTGGTCTCAAATCCTTTCC
>WOYI010796451.1_pt1 | contig 12818 bp, 12 predicted proteins | sample 6423411 | NCBI WGS metagenome assembly WOYI01 (sample SAMN13441803, study PRJNA592873) | oil field metagenome | biome: oil field; feature: oil-well bore; material: oil-contaminated soil; isolation source: oil-contaminated soil from oil-well borehole | place: Germany: Wietze | collected 2016-10-18 ... | reverse complement strand
CACCTACATGTGGGCCGGCCCGCACCACCTGCACTACACCGCGCTGCCCGACTGGACGCAATCGCTGGGCATGGTGTTCTCTCTCATCTTGTTGGCCCCCAGCTGGGGCGGCATGATCAACGGGATCATGACCCTGTCGGGCGCATGGCACAAACTGCGCGACGATCCTATCCTGCGTTTTCTGATCGTGTCTCTGTCGTTCTATGGCATGTCCACGTTCGAAGGTCCGATGATGTCCATCAAGACCGTCAACGCGCTGAGCCATTACACCGACTGGACCGTGGGCCACGTGCACTCCGGTGCCTTGGGCTGGGTGGGTCTGATCACCATGGGCTCGCTCTACTATCTGGTTCCCCGTCTGTTCGGTCGGGAAAGGATGCATTCCATCAAGGCGATTGAACTGCATTTCTGGATGGCCACCATCGGCATCGTGCTGTACATCGCCGCCATGTGGATTGCCGGCGTGATGCAAGGCCTGATGTGGCGCGCCATCAACCCAGACGGCACCCTGACCTATACCTTCGTCGAAAGCGTCAAGGCGACCTATCCGTTCTATGTGATCCGTGTGACCGGCGGCCTGCTGTATCTGGGCGGCATGATCATCATGGCCTGGAATGTGTGGGCAACCGCTATTTCGGGTCGTTCTGTCAAGGTGGCCATTCCCGCCGTGAACGCTGCCCACGCCTGAGCCCGAAGGAGCCCATTCATGTCTGACAACAACCAAAATGCTTCTGGCGGCTTCACCCACGAGAAGGTGGAAACCAGTAATTTTCTGATGATCGTGCTGATCCTGCTGGTGATCGCCATTGGCGGCCTGGTGGAAATCGTGCCCCTGTTCTTCCAGAAATCCACAACCGAGGCGGTGACGGGCGTCCAGCCTTATTCGGCGCTGCAACTGATGGGGCGCGATGTGTATATCCGCGAAGGTTGCTACAACTGCCACTCGCAGATGATTCGGCCCTTCCGCGCAGAGACATTGCGCTATGGCCACTACTCGGTTGCCGGTGAATTTGTGTATGACCATCCCTTCCAGTGGGGCAGCAAGCGCACGGGCCCCGATCTGCAGCGCGTCGGCGGCAAGTACAGCGACGAATGGCATCGCATTCACCTGAACAATCCGCGTGACGTGGTACCCGAGTCCAACATGCCTGCGTATCCATGGCTTGAGAAAAATGCCATTGATCCAACCGATGTACCTGCGCGCATGAAAGCCCTGCGGACCGTGGGCGTGCCCTATACCGACGAGCAGATTGCTGCTTCTGCCGCTGACGTGAAGGGCAAGACCGAAATCGATGCCTTGGTGGCATACCTGCAAGTCATGGGCCGCGCGCTCAAATAAAGGAGATTTGCCATGGACATCACGACCATGCGCATCGTCGCCACATTGGCATCGATGGCCTGTTTTATTGGCATCTGGGTCTGGGCCTACATGGGCCGCAACAAGTCCCGGTTTGATGAGGCAGCCCGGCTGCCCTTCGAGCAAGATTGACCTTCACCAGAACGAGAACACCCCATGAGTGACTTCACCAGCAATTTCTGGTCGGTCTTTGTGACCACGCTGACCTTGGTCGGCATCTTCGCCTGCGGCATTCTGCTTTGGATTACAGGTCGCAAGAAGATTATGGCCACGGCCGACAACACCACCGGCCACATCTGGGACGAGAATCTGGTCGAAATGAACAACCCCCTGCCGCGGTGGTGGGTGTGGCTGTTTGTCATCACCATCCTCTTCGGCCTGGGTTATCTGGCAGCTTATCCCGGTCTTGGCACTTTCACGGGCAAACTGAACTGGACGCAAAAGGGTGAATACGAGGCCGAAATGGCCAAGGCCAAGACGGAGATTGAGCCGCTTTATGCACGTTTTGCTTCAATGAAGCCTGAAGACATGGCGGTAGACCCGCAAGCCCATGCCATTGGCGAGCGCCTGTTCATGAACAACTGCGCCCAGTGCCACGGTTCGGACGCACGCGGAAGCAAGGGTTTCCCCAATCTGGCGGACAACGACTGGCTTCATGGCGGCACACCCGAAAAGATTCGCGAGACCCTGCAAAATGGGCGTATCGGCAACATGCCTCCCATGGTTGCCGCAGTGGGTTCGCCGGAAGATGTGCGCAACCTTTCGCATTACGTGCTGAGCCTGTCGGGCAGCCCGCATGATTCGTTGCGGGCATCGCTGGGCAAATCCAAGTTCGTCTCATGCGCCGCCTGCCATGGCATGGACGGCAAGGGCAACCAGGCCTTGGGTGCCCCCAATCTCACGGACGACATCTGGTTGCATGGCTGGGGCGAAGCGGCCATTACCGCCATGATCAATAATGGCAAGGTGAATCAGATGCCCGCGCAGGCTGACAAGCTGACCGACGCGCAGATCGGAGTGCTGGCATCGTATGTGTGGGGTTTGTCCAACAAGCCCACAGCAGTCCGCTGAAATCAGGGCGGCCCTGACCTTGGTGGGGGCTGCACCGAAGTGTTTTTTTCTGCTCTTACAAGAGCCCGCACCATGAAATCATCCGACAGGGCGCCGCGCAAGGTCATCCCCATCGCGGCGGCCAAACCCGAGCCATCGGCAGAGGGTGAGCTCGTCTCCCTCTACGAAGCGCAAAAGAAGGTTTACCCGAGATCAATCAGTGGGTTTTTTGCGCGCTGGCGCTGGGTCATGGTGTTTCTCACGCAGCTCGTTTTCTATGGGTTGCCGTGGCTCGAGTGGGGCGAGCGCCAGATGGTGCTGTTTGACCTGGGTGCCCGCCGGTTCTATATTTTCGGACTGGTCCTTTACCCGCAGGATTTCATCTACCTGACGGGGTTGCTGATCATTTCGGCGCTCTCGTTGTTTCTGTTCACTGCGGTAGCCGGTCGTTTGTGGTGTGGATTTGCGTGTCCACAAACGGTTTACACCGAGATATTCATGTGGATAGAGCACAAGATCGAGGGTGATCGCAGCGCGCGCCTGCGACTGGATGCGAGTCCCTGGACGTTTGAAAAGATCAGAAAGAAGTTCCTGAAGCAGGCCGTGTGGGTGGCAGTGTCCCTTTGGACGGGGTTCACCTTTGTGGGTTATTTCGTGCCGATTCGGGAACTGGGCCCCGAGTTGCTGGCTTTTGCCGGCGGCTGGCAGATCTTCTGGGTGTTTTTCTATGGCTTGGCCACCTATGGCAATGCCGGCTTCATGAGGGAGCAGGTGTGCAAATACATGTGCCCCTATGCGCGGTTCCAGAGCGCAATGTTCGATCGCGATACGCTCATCGTGACCTATGATGAAGCCCGAGGCGAGCCACGTGGTCCCAGGATCAAGACGGTGGACTACAAGGCCAAGGGCCTGGGCGATTGCATTGACTGCACGTTGTGTGTGCAGGTATGTCCGGTAGGCATCGACATCCGCAAGGGTTTGCAATATGAGTGCATCGGCTGCGGTCTGTGCGTGGACGCCTGCAATACCGTGATGGACAAGATGCATTACCCCAGGGGATTGATCCGTTATTCAACCCGGAATGCTGTTTTGAATCACTGGAGCCAATCGCAAATCTTGCGGCATGTCTTGCGTCCTCGCGTGCTCATCTACACCGCGGTTCTGGTGGCCTTGTGCGTGGGAATGCTGGCCAGCTTGGCAACACGCACTCCCCTGAAAGTGGATATCGTGCGTGACCGTGCCGCCTTGTCCCGCATCGTTGCCGGCGGTAAGCTTGAAAATGTCTATCGGCTGCAAATCATGAACGCCACAGAGGGCGCGCAGCGTTATCGCATTTCAGTGAGCGGGCTGGAGGGCCTTGAAATGGCCTCTGAGCAGGAGGTTGAGATTGGTGCCGCAGAATCCCGCTGGGTGGCTGTGCGGCTCCAGATCCCCTATGGATCGGCGGATCCTGGGCCCCATACGATTCATTTCGATATTTCGGCATTGGAAGGCGGTGGCAAAGTGACCGAAAAATCCATTTTCCTGGTGCCGCGTTAAGTGAAGGTCACTGCACGTTCGGTGTCTTGTATCCGTATTGCTGACAAGCTGAGGAGGTTTTATGTCATCCAGCCCCGTTGTTGCTTCTGAGCCGCAGCCCTGGTGGAAGTTTGGTCATGTCTGGCTGGTGATTGCCGGGCCGGTCATTGTAGTGATTGCCAGTTTTGTCACGCTGTGGCTGGCCATCAGTCGACCGGACCCTGTCGTAGAGGAAGACTATTACCGTAAGGGAATTGAGATCAACCAGACGCTTGCGCAACCTGAAAAAAGTTTGGCTCCTGCACTCAAGGGTCGCAACCATGCGGCGACACCTGCCAAGGATCAACCTCGCTGAGTTCCAATGTGAGCCTGGTGCATTCACATCACTTCAGCAAAATCTTAGGAGACAAGACGATGTGGACACAACGCCTGATGTGGATTGCATGGCCTGCCTTTCTGGCGGCATGCATTCTGGAAATGCTGGTTTTTGCCATGGTGGATCCGCAGGACCTGCACTGGTTTGGTCAGCCGTTGACCTTGTCTCGCCAGGGGGTCTATACCCTCGCATTCTTTGCATTCTGGATCATCACCATGGTTGCCAGTGCGCTGACGACACTGCTGTCCATGTCTCGCTTTGAGCTCAACCGCTGCCCGGTGCCCCCGGAAGCTCGGCCGGACGATTGTCACAAGGCTTCCTCATGCCCATAGCGGTCAGACTGCTGCGCAACGATCAGTGGCAGGCCTGCTGATTGTTGACAATACGCTTGAGTGCTTCGGTGTCCAGAATACGAACATGGCGCTGTTTGACTTCCACAGTGCCGTCTTCCACAAACTTCGAGAACGTGCGGCTCACTGTCTCCAGTTTGAGACCTAGGTAACTGCCAATTTCTTCCCGGGTCATTCGCAGTACCAGTTCGGATTGCGAGAAACCGCGGGCATGCAGGCGTTGCACCAGATTAAGCAGGAACGCAGCGAGGCGTTCTTCAGCACGCATGCTGCCCAGCAAAAGCATTACACCGTGTTCGCGAACGATTTCGCGGCTCATGATTTTGTGAACATGGTGTTGCAGGGCGGTGATTTCGCGCGAAAGTTCTTCGATGCGATCAAAAGGCATGACACAGATTTCGGCGTCTTCGAGGGCGACGGCGTCGCAGGTATGGTGATCGTTGACGATGCCATCGAGCCCAATGATTTCACCGGCCATCTGAAAACCAGTGACCTGGTCGCGCCCGTCTTCCGTAGCGACGCAGGTCTTGAAAAAACCGGTGCGAATGGCATAGAGAGAGGTGAATGGCTCACCATTGCGAAAGAGGGTGCCTCCCCGCTTGATTTTTCGCCGCACCGCCACGACGTCGTCAATGCGTTGCAACTGCTGCTCATTCAGACCCACGGGCATGCACAGCTCTCGCAAGTTGCAGTTGGAGCAGGCGACTTTGATGGTTTGCGGATTCATGGGCACAGGAACCTGGTTGGTTGGGCCGGGATGGTCGGCTGATGTCTGTTGGAATGCAATTGTCCAGCGCCGCACAATTGGCGGCTGACATAAATCAAATTATCGCCCTTGCTTCTATTCACTCTCTTGATTGAAGTCAAGGACATAAGTCGAAGAGTACGGCACAGTATCCATGGATGCAAGGATATTTTCCGATGACTGCTATCTCACCAGAACTTCTGCGCCGATTTGACGTGCCAGGGCCTCGTTATACCTCCTATCCAACTGCAGACCGGTTTGTGGAGGCATTTGGGCAAGAGGACTATGTGCTGGCGCTTTCGCAGCGCCGTGTTGGCGCCATGGCCATGGCGTTGCCGCTGTCCCTGTACGTCCACATCCCGTTTTGCGAATCGCTCTGCTACTACTGCGCATGCAACAAGATCATCACCAAACACCATGACCGTGCCGACGTGTATTTGCGCTACCTCAGTCGCGAGATTGATCTGCACACAGCCCACTGCGGCACCGGGCAGGTGGTCAGTCAGCTGCACCTGGGTGGCGGCACGCCTACTTTCCTCTCGGATGACGGACTGCGGCAACTCATGGCAATGTTGCGGCGCAGCTTCACATTCGTGCCGGGTGGGGAATATTCCATCGAGGTCGATCCCCGCACTGTCACAGCGGAGCGCCTGGCAGTGCTGGCAGAGCTGGGCTTTAACCGGCTGAGCTTCGGGGTGCAGGATTTCGATGCCGAGGTTCAGAAGGCGGTGCACCGCATCCAGCCGGCAGATCAGGTGTTTGCGCTGGTGGAGGCGTCCCGCGCGTTGGGCTTTGAGTCGGTCAATGTGGATCTGATCTACGGGCTGCCGCGCCAGACGCCCGAGTCGTTCGACCGTACGTTGGCACAGGTGGCGCAATTGCGCCCCGACCGGATTGCCCTGTACGCCTATGCCCATCTGCCCGATCGCTTCAAGCCTCAGCGGCGCATTATCTCGACGGAGCTACCCACGGCATCAGCCAAGGTGACCATGCTGTCGCGTTCGCTGGATGCTTTCATGGACGCAGGTTATGTGTACGTGGGCATGGACCATTTTGCCCTGCCCACCGATGCATTGGCTGTTGCCAAGCGGCAGGGGCGACTGCACCGCAATTTTCAAGGCTATAGCACTCAGCCTGACTGCGATCTCATTGGCCTGGGCGTATCAGCGATCGGCAGGGTAGGCGCTACCTACAGTCAGAATGCGAAGTCGCTGGAGGAATATTACGACCATCTGGATCAGGGGCGTTTGCCCGTGGTGCGTGGATTGGCCCTGAACCGTGACGACTTGGTGCGCAGGGCGGTCATCATGGCGCTCATGTGCCAGGGTGAAGTGCAGTTCGAGCCCATGGAACAGGCGTGGCTCATTGATTTTCGGAAATATTTCTCGCCGGAACTGGAGCAACTGGAGGCCATGGCCGAACAAGGGCTTGTCTTGCTGGGTTCCGAGGGCGTCAAGGTAACGTCCATGGGCTGGTTTTTTGTGCGCGGTATCGCGATGGTGTTTGACCGCTATTTGCAGGCTGATCGCAATCGGGCCCGGTTTTCGCGCATCATTTAGCGTGAACAATCCAACGGAGGATCCGGCTTCATGCTTGCGCCCCTCGCCGTAACAGCCTTGCTCATGGGGCTTGCTGGTGGGCCCCATTGCTTGGCCATGTGCTCTGCACCATGCGGTGTGCTCGTGGGCCAGAAGGCGTCGTGTTCGACTGCGGGCGACATCAGCGGCACAGCCTCCCAGCCCGTGCAGTGGCTTCCCAAGGGCGGAATGCCGCGCCGGTTGTTGGCGTTCCATCTCGGGCGCTTGGCGGGCTATGCCGGAGCGGGCGCCCTGGCTGCGCTGGCCATGGACAGTCTGGCTTGGCTGACGCAGCAAACCATGGCCTTGAGTCCGGTATGGACCTTGATGCATGTTGCTGTCATGGCCTGGGGATTGATGATGATGGTGCAGGCGCGCCAGCCTGCCTGGGTGGAGCAGGCTGGACGCACGGCCTGGCGCCGTGTGCAACCTCTTGTCCGCGCACCGGGGGGGCTGATGGTGGCGGGGGGGCTTTGGGCGCTCATGCCGTGCGGATTGCTCTATTCAGCCCTGCTGGTTGCTGCGCTCAGCGGTGGCGCGTTGCAGGGCGCTGTCACCATGGCGCTTTTTGGGGTGGGCAGTGGATTGTGGCTGGTGGGTGGCCCCTGGCTATGGAGTCGGTTGCGTTCACGTATCAATGCGGTGCGAGCCAGTTGGGGAACCCGGTTGGCGGGCGCATTGCTGGTTGGTGTGGCAGGTTGGGCCTTGTGGATGGATCTGGTCTACAAGCCCTCCCTTTGGTGCCGGTAGCCGCAAATCCTCGTGCTTCAGGGAAATAGCGCTGGGCACAAGCGCTGAAGGGACTTTGGATGGTTCTGCGGGGCAATGTTGCCCCGACGCTGCAGTGTTTCGGCTGTGAGTTGCAGGATTGGCAGGGAAGGGGGTGATAATTGCTGTCACTGCTGGTGGAGCGCACATCACCATGTTTCGTTTCTTGTGTCGTGAATCCTTCCTTTCTTATAGATATCAGCCAGCTTCGCATCGGCATGTACGTTCAGCTTGATCTGGGCTGGATGCATCATCCTTTTCCGGTGAGCAGTTTTCGCATCGTGTCGGCAGACCAGATTGCGAAGCTCAAGGAACTTGGCCTTGCGGAGGTTCGTTACTTCCCCAACAAAAGCGATTCCGAACTGCGTGAATTGGACTCCGTCGCAGGCGAAGCTTTCGATACAACAGCTACGGAATCGGCCGCGAACGCGATGGTCCAGGCTTCTGATGCCGCAGATTCCGTTGCGGCCAAGAACCGCGCTTACTTGCAAATTCAGAACCGTATATTGGCCATGTGCAACCAGCGCTTCGGGGACGCGACGCGGCAATACCAGGCAGTGGAGCGTGCGGTCACTGTTCAGCCTGATTTGGCTCGCAATCAGAGCGAGGTGCTGGTGTCGGATTGCCTGAAGGAGTTGCCGGAGAACGGCGACTCCGTGATCCGACTCCTGTCAGAAGGCGCGGGCGAGAGCAGCGCGTTGCACCCGGTCAACGTGATGGTAGTCAGCCTCTTGCTGGGTAAGGCGCTGGGTATTAAAAGCACGGAACTGCACGAACTCGGGATGGCTGCATTGCTGCACGACCTGGGCAAGCTCGGCATGCCGGCTGCCGGTTTTACACCGGCCGGGCGGCAGCATTATGAGTCTCACGTAGGACAGTCAGTTGCCTTTGCGCAGCAGATGGGATTGTCTGATGTCGTCCTGACGGCAATCGCGCAACACCATGAAATGGCAGACGGTAGCGGATTTCCCCTGCATCTCGTGGGCGATGATATGCAACGCCCGGGCCAGATACTGGCCCTGGTCAACCATTATGAAAGGATGTGCAATCCGGTTGTCGGTGTTGAGGCCTTGACGCCCCACGAAGCCCTCTCGGTGATCTTTGCCCAGCGCAAATCGCGCTTTGATCCGGTGGTGTTGGGAGCCTTCATCCGCATGATGGGCGTGTATCCGCCAGGATCCGTGGTGCAACTTGCCAATGACCGTTACGCCATTGTCGTGTCGGTCAACTCGTCCAGACCGTTGCGGCCCAAGGTAATCGTTCACGATCCCCGGGTTCCCAAGGATGAAGCACCGGTGCTGGATCTGGAGGCAATGCAACTGGGTATTCGACGCAGTATGAAACCTGCCCAGTTACCGCGCGATGCCCTCGATTACCTGTCGCCGCGCAAGCGGATCTGCTATTTTTTTGAGCGCGCTGTGGACCCAGGACCTGACGAGGCGCAAGCGTGACGCATTTACCACCGCAGTCCTGGCTGAACGGCCTGCAGGAGGCGTTGTGGCTTGTAGATCGCAAAAGCTTGCGCATCCTGCAGGCGAACAAGGCCGCCGAGCAACTGGCTGGCTTGTCCGCAAGTGACATGGTGGGCAAGCCGGTGACAAGCCTGGCAGCAACCCCGGAGGATCAGGCATTCTGGGCGGAGCCCTTTGCCACGCTTGCCGATGGCATCCATTCGCATACCAGTGTGTTGCGGGCGGATGGTTCGCTGGTGCCGGTCGAACGGCGTGTCAACTGTGTGGACCAAGGAGATGGCTGTGCGATTCTCATGCTGACGATGCTGGATTGCAGTGTCCAGGATGCTACCCAGCAGGAACTGGAAACCCTGCTTTCAGAATTGCGCGCCACCCTCGATTCCGCAGCGGACGGCATGCTGGTGTGCGGGCTTGACGGGCGCGTGCGCGCCTTCAACCAGCGGCTGGCGCAAATCTGGAGCATTCCTCGCGAACTCCTGGTGCAGCGCAACGACACTGCGCTGCACGACCATCTGGCCTCCAGGGTGGTGGATCGCAAGGGCTATCACGAACGCCTGATCGCCATCGACAATGAGCCGCTGCTGGAGAGCACCGATATCCTTCAATTGCACGGTGGCATGACGGTGGAGCGTCGCGTCGTGCCGCAGCTTCACCAGGGCCGTCTAGTGGGGCGCGTGTATTCTTTTCGGGATATCACCCGCCAGACCGAGGTGCAGGCCAGCTTGCGCCTGGCTGCCCGGGTCTTCGATTCCAGCCTGGATGCCATTTTCATTGCAGACAGCCGGCACCATTTGATACGCATGAACCCGGGTTGCAAGCGACTGGTAGGCTCTTGCGCAGCCGCTTTTGAGGGGTGCATGGCGGCGTCTCTGTTCGGTAGGGGTTCGGATGCCTCATTCATGGAGCAGGTGCTGGCGGGTTGGGAACGCGATGGATTCTGGGAGGGCGAGCTTTGGTTGCCTCGCGACAACGATGCCTACTGCGCCGTGCATTTGTCATGGGTTGCCGTGCGCGATGATGAAGGCCGGCTGGTGCAAAGCATTGGTTTCATGCGAGACCTTACGTTGCAGCACGCGGCCCAGAAACGCATTGAAGAACTGGCATACAGCGATGTTCTGACCGGTTTGCCCAACCGGCTGGCGCTATCTCAACGGGTGGATACCGCAATCCAGGGGGCTCGCGCCAGTGACACAGGTTTTGCCATCCTTTTCCTGGACCTGGACCGGTTCAAGATCATCAATGACTCTCTCGGCCATCCGTTTGGGGATCGCGTATTGCAGTTGGTGGCTGAGCGTCTGCAGGCCTGCCTGCGACAGACGGACATGCTGTGCCGTTTCGGCGGCGACGAGTTTGTGATTTACCTGCATGGCGCCGACGCCGTTGTGGCGGAAAACGTGGCGCGCCGAATACTCGAGGATATGCTGAGCCCATGTTTGCTGGACGGCATGGGATTTTCCATTCAGTGCAGTATCGGCTTGGCGCTGTACCCGCAGGACGGTGTCAGCCTGGACGATCTCATCAAGCAAGCCGATACGGCCATGTACCGCGTCAAGGAGCGGGGGCGTGGCAGCTATGGCTTCTACCGGCCGCAGATGAACGCCAGCCTGTTGTCGCGCATGAAACTCGAGCACGCCATGCGTCAGGCGCTGGGCGAGCAGCGCCTGGCTGTGCACTACCAGCCCCAGGTGAACCTCGTGACCGGCCGGATCGTGGGTGCAGAAGCACTCATCCGATGGACGGATCCCGAGTTTGGTGTGGTCTCACCTGCGCAGTTTGTGCCGTTGGCCGAGGAGTCGGGCTATATCGTGACGCTGGGGGCGTGGGTCATGGAACAGGCCGTGCGGGAGGCTGCCCGGTGGATGCACGACGGAATGCCCATTGTGGTGTCCGTCAATGTTTCTGCGCTGGAGTTTCGCCAGACCGATTTCGTTGAACGCCTGACGCGCCTGCTGGCTGTGCACCAGTTGCCACCCACTTTGCTGGAACTGGAGTTGACTGAAACCATCCTGCTGCAGGACGCACCGGAAATGGAGCTGCGATTGTTCTCCCTGGCAGAGCTTGGTGTGGGCCTGGCGATTGACGACTTCGGCACGGGCTATTCCAGTCTGGCCTACCTGAAGAAGCTTCCTATCCACAAGCTCAAGATCGACCAATCATTCGTGCGGGGATTGCCCGAGGATGACGGCGACCGGGCCATTGTCAGCACCATCATCAGCATGGGGCGTGCGCTGCATATCGAAGTGGTGGCAGAGGGGGTGGAAACCACAGCACAGCGTGCCGTGTTGCAACAGATGCAGTGTGAACATTTTCAGGGGTTCCTGTGCTCACCTGGCCTGCCCGGGATCGAATTCCGTCAATTGCTGGGCAAATCCCGCCAGGGGCTGGCACAGTTCGCGCCTGGGGCGTCAGCCGTATAAGGGGCTCGCAAAGCAATAACCCTGGAAACAGCAGTTGACCGCTTTGCATCCCTTGCCAAGCTGCATGAAATCAAGCGCTGACGGCTTCGATGGCGTTCACCTTGTGGGTGAAAGCGCTATGCACCTGCCGTTTCCAGGATAACTTGTCGGTTGTTTTTGCCATGGGCGGCGCGCCGCAGCATGTGTGGCCTCTCTTGCATCGCACAAAATCGTCTCAGAATGCCGCCACGCCTTTCCAGAGCATATAGGCAGCTAACATGAACAGCAGGCTGGCAAAAACACGTTTGAGTTGTTTCACCGGCAACTGGTGCGCAGCCCGGGCACCCAAGGGGGCGGTCAGCACGCTGCACGTGGCAATGACGGCCAGAGCCGGCAACCAGATGTACCCCAGCGAGGCAGTGGGCAGGCCCGCCACGGACTGCCCGCCCACCGCATAACCCACCACATTCGCGAGGGCAATGGGAAAGCCCAGCGCGGCACTGGTGGCAACGGCATTGTGAATGGCCACATTGCACCAGGTCATGAAGGGCACGCTGACAAAACCCCCACCCGCGCCCACCAGGCCGGACAAAAAGCCAATCAGCCCTCCCGCCACCAGTTGTCCGCCGGTTCCCGGCATCTGTCGGGACGGCGCCGGCTTCTTGTCCAGAAACATCTGAAAGGCCGAGAAGCTCACAAAAAGCCCAAAAAAGATGGCCAGAAATGCGCCCCTGAGCAGCGCAAAAACGCCCAGGCTCGCCACCAGCCCGCCCAGCACGATGCCGGGCGCGAGCCGTCGCACGATGTCCCAGCGCACGGCACCCCGCTTGTGGTGCGCGCGCACGCTGGAAACCGAGGTGAACATGATGGTGGCCATGGAGGTGGCAATGGCCATCTTGACGGCCAGATCGGGCGCCACTTGCTGGTGACCCAGGATGTAGGTCAGAAAAGGCACCAGCAACATGCCGCCGCCAATGCCGAGCAGGCCCGCCAGAAAGCCGGTGCCCAGACCGAGGATTCCGAGTTCAACAATCAGAAGGGGTTCGAGCATGATGCAACGGAATCCGGGGGGGCTGAATGCGCCGCGTCTGTGCAGTGTGTTTGTGCACTGACGGGAGAGAAAAAGAGGGTGTCTGCAAGTGCCACCGGACCGTCATCCTGAACCGGGGGTTCAGGTGGGCGAGGGCAGCCTGGCGTTGGGTTCATCTG
>WOYI011258459.1_pt2 | contig 12820 bp, 6 predicted proteins | sample 6423411 | NCBI WGS metagenome assembly WOYI01 (sample SAMN13441803, study PRJNA592873) | oil field metagenome | biome: oil field; feature: oil-well bore; material: oil-contaminated soil; isolation source: oil-contaminated soil from oil-well borehole | place: Germany: Wietze | collected 2016-10-18 ... | reverse complement strand
ATGGTTCGTAGTGAGCGAGGCCAAGTGTGCACCTACGGTCGTACATAGAGGAATTTACGTTTCGTTTCAATAGGCGCACTTCTAAAAGCCGTGGACTCGTTTTCTATAGGTTGATGGAACAATCAATGATAACTGGTCCCGTCACCGCAGCTGCCGTGACATTCGGTTACGACTGGAGCAAAAAGGGTAGGAGGAGCTAATTGACTACCCCCCTTTAAATTATTTGTTGATGGAATAACATCAATGATGACGGGTATTGAAACAAATTCAGAGAGAACAATTATGTCTGTTCTTGTTCTAAATGAACAAACGCGTATGCTCTGAAAATCGATTAGATTATGGAAACACTTGAATATAAAAAAGAATTACAAATTAGTTCGCTGGCATGGCCATTGCTGTTAACTCCACCGTTTTATCCATCCGGAAAGGGGCACTTCTTGTGTGCGTCTAAAGCTTCTTTACAAAAGTTTTGTGACAAATTTCAGAAATTATGCCGCAAATCCTCGTAGGACAAGGGGTTGCAACCCCTTGTCCTGGGACATGGGATCATGCCTATGCAAAGAGATTTATGACGCACAACACCAAAGCCTGATCTGGCTTTGTTTTCTTTGCTGAGGGGTCGTCTAAAGGTAGGACAACAGGTTCTGGCCCTGTGAATCGAGGTTCGAGTCCTTGCCCCTCAGCCATATCATTCAGCGATTTTTTTACAAAGTTGTTCCAAAAGTGGTTTCCTCTTTGCATTAACGTATCACAACAGACAAAATACCCATTGCGATTGGTGCAATATTGTCGCATAATAGAACTCATCAGATTAGACATGGACAAAGCATGAACAAATTTCATATTGAGGGAAACACAAAGTGAGCATTCACAGTTACGAAGAATTAGCGGCCCTGCATGCGATTGCTAAAATTCTGGCGCAACCGGGAGATTTACGCGATCAGTTGGAGCAAATCCTCAATGAAATGAGTTCGCGCCTGGGGATGCAGCGCGGCATGATTTCACTGTTGGATCGTGAAAAGCAGGAGGTTTGGCTGGATATCGCGCATGACTTCAATATTGACGGACTGGAAGTCACCTATAAGCCGGGCGAAGGCATCACCGGCAAAGTGGCGGAAACCGGCCGTCCGATGGCGGTGGCGAATCTGTGCCAGGAAACGCATTTTCTGGATCGCACAGGCGCGCGCCGTCATCTGAATCGCGCCGAGCTTTCCTTTCTATGCGTTCCGATCATGTATGACGGAGGCGTGGTCGGCGTTTTATCCGCCGACAAGGTTGCCAAAGACGTCGAAAATCTGGATCAGGAACTGGCGATGCTTTCATCGGTGGCCGAGCTGATGGCCAAGGCCGTTCACATCCGGGCGCTGGAAGAAGAAAACCGGCGTTTGCGAAAAATTGTCGGCAGCAGTCGGGCGCCTTCGATGGACATTATCGGTCATTCCAAAGTCATGCAGGAAGTCTTCGGACTGGTGGCGCAGGTGGCCGATTCCAATACCACGGTTTTAATTACCGGCGAGACGGGGACAGGCAAGGAACTGGTGGCGCGGGCCATTCACAATAATTCTCCTCGCAAAGGCGGGCCGCTGGTGCAGGTCAACTGCGCGGCGATTCCCGATACGCTGATTGAAAGCGAATTATTCGGCCATGAAAAAGGCGCTTTTACCGGCGCGCTGCAGACGCGCCGCGGGCGCTTTGAAGAAGCCAACGGCGGGACGATCTTCCTGGATGAAGTGGGAGAACTTTCCGCCGCCGCGCAGGTCAAGCTGTTGCGCGTATTGCAGGAAAAGCGCTTTCAGCCGCTGGGCGCGTCGCGTGTGGTCAATGTCAATGTGCGGATTATCGCCGCGACCAACCGCAATCTGGAACAGGATATTCTGGCCGAGCGTTTTCGGGCGGATTTGTTTTATCGCCTGAACGTTTTTCCGATTTATCTGCCGCCGCTTCGCGAACGCGGCAGCGACGTCATTCTGCTGGCTGATCATTTTCTGATTAAATACAGTAAGGAAATGAACAAGACCGTTAAAAAGATATCCACGGCGGCGATCGAAGCATTTCTCGCGCACAAATGGCCGGGAAATGTCCGCGAACTGGAAAACTGCATGGAACGGGCCGTCCTGATGACGAGGACGGATGTTGTGGACTGTGCGCATCTTCCGCCGTCTCTCCAGGTCAAGGAAAAGGATCCGGACCGCAAAGACCGCAGCAAACTTTCTTCCGTTGTCGAAGCCCAGGAAAGATCGCTGATTATTGATGCGCTCACGGAAACCGGCGGGAATCAGACCAAGGCGGCCAAAATGCTGGGGACAACCAAGCGTATTATTCAATATAAAATATCGAAAATGGGCATCGATCCAAAACATTTTCGGAAAAAAGGTAAAGATTCCGATCAATGAAAAACGTTTTTGTCCGATATTAGTGTTGAAATCCAGTAATCAGGTTTGTCGACGAATGAATATCGTACAATAATGTTACATGGTTTGTAGAAATAACAAAATTGTTCTTTTTTGAAAGAGGCAGGAAGCTGTATTGCAGTAAAAAAGGCTGGAAAACAGTTAATTAAGCACAATGATATTAGTTGCCGGCTCTGGCATGACTTTGGCAGTATCCGATAAGATGCCCGATGGATATACCGGGCGCCGGTGAGAGAGGAAAAATTTTTATGTGTCGTTTGTTTGCTGTAACCAGTAACGATCCATTGTCGCCGATGGTGGCCATCAATGCGCTCAATGTCATGAAGGAGGGGCATGATGGTTCTGGTGTGGGATTGTTTTTAACGGATCTGGGCGGCGAGTTCGAAAAATTCAAAAACGAGCCGATTCTCTCCGGCATATTTTCCAATGAAGGCATCAAAGCACTCGACCGCTTCATGATCGACCTGGATTTTATGGTCAAATATAAACTGTCTTTTCGTCCAACAAAACCGATCCCTTCCGGAACGCCGAAACGGGATAACTATGTGATCCGTGTTTATGAATATCCCGCGGATTGGGAAGATTTGAGCCGGGAAGAAATTCAGTTTCGCCTGATGATGATCCAGTTGCAGCTTCGGGGCATGGGAGAAAAAGACCAATCCATGCTGATCTTCAGCTTTTGGCCGGATGTCATCATGATTAAGGAAGTGGGCGATCCTTTAACCGTAGCCCAATATCTGGGATTGGACCGCAAGGAACTCTCGGCGCGCACCATCCTGAGCCAGGGGCGCCAGAACACGAACTATTCGATTGATATTTATGCCTGCCACCCTTTCTTTATTCAGGGCATGTCCACCATGACCAACGGTGAGAATACGGCGTTTGTGCCGATCCGCGAATTCCTGATGTCGCGCAATTTTCCCGGCTACGTGGGTTACAAGTCCGATTCGGAAGTGTTCACGCACATCCTGCATTATATGCAAAACAAGCTTGGCCTGGGCATGGAGATGTATAAACATATTATTACGCCGCTCAAAGACGAAGAACTGGGGCGTCACCCCGACGGCAAACTGCTGCGCAATTTAAAACAAAGCTGCCGTCCTTTAATCATTGACGGCCCGAACTGCGTGATCGGCTGCCTGCCCGACAAGTCGATGTTTATGGTGCAGGATTCCAAGAAGCTGCGCCCCGGCGTTGTGGGCGGCCGCCCGGGCATTTTCGCTTTCTCGTCGGAAATGTGCGGCCTGGATGCGGCGATTCCGGAGCGCGACATCAATCTGGACGACCAGCCGATGCGATATGAAACCGTGATAGTCCGCCGCGAGCGGCAGGAGATGGAAAAATGGAATCAATGGGATACCTTACCCCATCTGCGCTAAGCGTCAAAGATCTGCCCTGGCAGATTCTCTGGAGCAAGGAGAAGTGCACGCTGTGCGGCAGCTGTACGGCCGTTTGTCCCGTGCGGGCGATTGACCTGGGTGTGCATCGCAAGCGCAGTTTGCAGGTGCCGGTCGGCCTGGAAAACAGGCCCGGCAATCTTTTTTCGATTTATCACGGCATTGACCAGCGCACCGATCCGGCCCATGCCTGCGTGGGGTGCGGCATGTGCACGCTGGTCTGCCCCAACGGCGCCATCGCCCCGATGCACGCGGAGGGCATTGACAAGCTGCGTTTTCATGTCAATCAGGGCGGGGAACCCCGCCGGCGGGGCGGCCGCAGAAATAATCCCGACAGCGTTCTGGATAAAATCAAGTTCGTCCGCATTTCGATGCTGACCGACCCTGCGCTTGACGCGGGACGGCATGAATTTGAACTGCGCACCTTGCTGGGCCGGGTGCTGCCGCCGGAAGAAATGTTGAAAGCCAGCCGGGAAAACGGATGGATGCCGCCGGTGCGGGAAATTTATCCTCTGGTGATCGGCAGTATGTCGTTTGGCGCTCTTTCTCCCAATATGTGGGAAGGCCTGCAAATGGGCGTGGCCTATCTGAATGAGGAGCTGGGGATGCCGGTTCGCATCTGCACCGGTGAAGGCGGCTGTCCGCCGCGGCTTTTAAAATCGCGCTTCCTGAAATATGTTATTTTGCAGATCGCCAGCGGTTATTTCGGCTGGGATGAAATTATCCATAATCTGCCGCTCATGAAAGAAGACCCGTGCGCCATTGAAATCAAATACGGCCAGGGCGCCAAGCCCGGCGACGGCGGTCTGCTGATGTGGTATAAAGTGAATAAACTCATTGCCGCGATTCGTGGCGTGCCGCAGGGCATCAGCCTGCCCAGTCCGCCCACCCATCAGACCAAATACTCTATTGAAGAAGCGGTGGCCAAGATGATTCAGTCCATGTCGATGGCCTGGGGCTTCCGTGTGCCGGTCTATCCGAAAATATCCGCCACCAGTACGGCGATGGCCGTTCTCAATAATTTGACCAGGAATCCGTATGCCGCGGGGCTGGCCATTGACGGTGAAGACGGCGGCACCGGCGCGGCATACAACGTATCCATGGATCATATGGGACATCCCATCGCCAGCAATCTTCGCGACGCGTATTTAACCCTGGTCAAGCTGGGCAAGCAAAACGAGCTTCCTCTTTTCGCGGGGGGCGGCATCGGCAAAAACGGCAATCTGGCCGCCAATGCCGCGGCTTTGATTATGCTGGGTGCCAGCGGTGTGCAGACCGGGAAGTATATTATGCAGGCGGCCGCCGGCTGTCTGGGTTCGGAGGCTGACCGCTGCAACGTCTGCAACATCGGCGTGTGCCCCAAAGGCATCACCTCGCAGGACCCGCGTCTGGACAGGCGTCTGGACCCGGAGCAGGTCGCCCAAAGGGTGGTGGATCTGTATGTAAGCTTTGATACGGAATTGAAGAAAATTGTCGCTCCGCTGGGAAGATCGACATCGCTGCCGATCGGCATGTCGGACGCGCTGGGCATTAATGATGCCGACGCGGCCGGGCGACTGAACATAAAGTATGTTTTGTAGGGAACGGTTTCAAACCGTTCCCTGCGGAGAAGGAAATATACAGGCAAGGATGATGACAAAAAAAGACACCATCAAAATAGCCGGTGTGGAAAACGGTATCCGCGTGGAATCGCGGATTCTGGAAGAGCGCCTTCAGCAGGCCGCAGTGGATGGTTTCCGGCAGATTGAAGTGACCGCTTACGGCCAGCACGGCATCGGCGGACGTCTCTGGCGCGCCGGGGATCAACCGATCAAAGTGGATGTATTGGGAACGTCCGGCCAACGCTTAGGTTCAATGGGTTTTGCCAATACCGTCATTGAAGTGTTCGGCCCGGCTTCCGACGATATCGGCTGGCTTAACGCCGGCGCTGAAATTATCGTGCACGGCAACGCCACCAACGGCACGGCCAACGCCATGGCGCAGGGGAAGGTTTACATTGACGGCGACATCGGCGCGCGCGGCATGACCATGACCAAACACAACCCCCGCTTCGACCCGCCCGAACTCTGGGTGTTCGGCAAAGTGGGCGATTCGTTTGCCGAATTCATGGCGGGCGGCATTGCCGTGATTTGCGGGTCGGGCGCCGAAGACCATAAAAATGTTCTGGGCTATCGTCCCTGTGTCGGCATGGTCGGCGGGAAAATATTCTTCCGCGGCAAACAGGAAAACTACAGCAAGGCCGATGCAAAACTGCTGACCGATCTTCCCGAAGATGAATGGCAGTGGCTGCAAACGAATATGAAGCGATTTTTGCAGGCCATCGGCAAACAGTATTTATTCGACCAGTTGGCCGAGCAGCGTGAAGCGTGGCAGTTGCTGGTGGCGCGCAAGCCGTCCGAAAAGCTGGCGCGCGCGGTCAAGACCATGGCTAAATACCGCAGGGACGTCTGGGAAGGCGAACTGGGCGCAGGCGGCGTCATCGGCGATTTGTCGGGTCTGGATCGTTCGCCGATCGGCCTTTTGCCGACCGGTGATCTCCGGCGTTTTGTCCCCGTCTGGGCCAACGAAAAATATCTGCCTCCCTGCCAGGCGGCCTGTCCGACCGGCATCCCCGTCCAGAAAAGATGGGAACTGATCCGTCAGGGCAAGGTGGATGAGGCGGTTGACCTGGCCCTGCAATACACGCCTTTCCCGGCGACGGTCTGCGGCTATCTGTGCCCCAACCTCTGCATGCAGAGCTGCACCAGACAGCTGGTCAGCTTGCAGGCGGTCGATGTCACGCTGTTGGGCAAGGCCTCCCTTGCGGCTAAAACACCTTCGCGCCTTGGGGAAACAGGCAAAAAAGTTGCCGTGATCGGCGGCGGCGCGTCCGGGCTTTCCGTGGCCTGGCAGTTGTGGCTGAAAGGCCATGAAGCGGTTATCCTGGAGAGTCAAAAGCAATTGGGCGGCAAAATGACGGATTCGATTCCCCAAAGCCGTATCCCCGGCGATGTGGTGGAACATGAAATTCAAAGGCTGACCCAAAACATCCGTCAGGTGCATTTGGGAAAGCCCTTGACGAAAGACCGCTTTCAGAAACTGAAAAATGAAAATGATTATATTGTGATTGCAGCAGGAGCGACCAAGCCGCGAAAATTGAATATCCCCGGCATGGAAAAAGCCCTGACCGCATTGGAGTTTCTTCAGCAAAGCAAACGAGATTGTGCTAAAGTCGGAAAACAGGTCGTCGTGATCGGCGCGGGGAATGTGGGCTGCGACGCGGCAACGGAGGCTTTCCGCCTGGGCGCGAAAAGCGTCACGCTGATTGACGTGCAGGAACCCGCATCCTTCGGTGTGGAAAGAAAGCATGCCGAAGCGGCGGGCGCGAAGTTTCTCTGGCCGCGTTTTACCAAAGCGGTTACGGATGAAGGCGTGGAATTGACCAACGGTGAAATATTGCCTGCGGATACGGTAATCGTTGCCGTGGGCGACCGGCCTGATTTGTCCTTCCTGCCGGAAGGCATCGCAACGGAAAGAGGTTTTGTCGTGGTGGATGAAACATACGCCACGAGCGATCCTCAGGTTTACGCGATTGGCGATGCCGTCCGCCCCGGATTGCTGACGGATGCCATCGGCGCGGGACGCATTGCCGCCCGAACGATTGACGGCCTGCTGAGAGGCGCCGACCAAACCTATGACAAGCTGCCGGCCATCCGTTATGAGCGTGTTAAGCTCCAGTATTTTGACCCCCGTATCGGCGAATTTGCCGATACAACATCCTGCGCGGCGAATTGCGCGTCTTGCGGCGCTTGCCGGGACTGCGGCCTGTGCGAGGAGATCTGCCCGCAAAAAGCGATTTCCCGGTCTGAGACACCTGCGGGCGGTTTTGAATATGTTGTGGACAGTGAACGTTGTATAGGTTGCGGTTTTTGCGCCGGGGCATGTCCCACCGGCGTCTGGGAAATCGCGGAGAATGCACCGATAGAATAAACTGTTATTTTATTATAGATTAAGGATGGAGACATTATGAAAAAAACAACACCCACGATTGCGGCAGAAAGGCAATATGTCATCGAAAAGGAGAAATTCGTTCCCGTATCAGAGTATTTCGGCGAGGACACCTTCAATGATGAAATGATGAAGGAAAAGCTTCCGAAGGACACCTTCCGGAAATTAATGGAAGCGATTAATGAAGATAAAACGCTGGATGCCGAAACGGCTAATATTGTCGCTCATGCCATGAAGGAGTGGGCTCTCGAAAAAGGCGCGACGCATTTCGCGCACTGGTTTCAACCCATGACCGGCATCACCGCCGAAAAACATGACGCGTTTGCCGATCCCTGCGGACCCGGTGCGGTCATCGAACGGTTTTCCGGCAAGCAGTTGGTGCAGGGCGAACCGGACGCGTCTTCTTTCCCCTCCGGAGGCATCCGCGCAACGTTTGAAGCGCGCGGCTATACGGCATGGGACATGTCGTCGCCCGCTTTCATTAAGCGAAACGGCATATCGACGACGCTTTGCATTCCGACGGCCTTTATCTCCTACACCGGACAGGCGCTGGACAAAAAAACGCCGCTTTTGCGCTCCATCCGCGCGCTCAATAACAGCGCCGTCAATATGCTCAAACTGCTGGGCGCTAAAAATGTGACGAAGGTTCATTCCAATCTGGGACCGGAGCAGGAGTATTTTCTGATCGACATGGATTACTATTACAAGCGTCAGGATCTGGTGCTGGGCGGCCGGACCGTTGTCGGCGCGCCTCCGGCCAAAGGCCAGGAGCTGGAAGATCAGTATTTCGGCAGCATCAAGGAAAGAATTTCCTCCTATATGCATGATGTGGAGGAGGAGCTTTTCAAGCTGGGTATTCCGGCCAAGACCCGCCATAACGAAGTGGCGCCCAGCCAGTATGAAATTGCGCCCGTTTATGAAGAAGCCAACATCGCCGTTGACCATAACCAGCTGGTCATGGACACGCTCAAATATGTCGCCAGGAAGCATCGGCTGGCCGCGCTGCTGCACGAAAAACCGTTTGCCAAAATCAACGGATCGGGCAAGCATGTCAACTGGTCTCTGTCCGACAACCATGATAACAACCTGCTCAATCCGGGCCAGACCCCGCAGGACAGCATTCAGTTTTTGGTGTTTTTAATTGCGACCGTTCGCGCCGTTTACAAGCATGCGGATATTTTGCGCGCCGCCGTTGCGTCCTACGGAAATGATCACCGCCTGGGCGCCAATGAAGCGCCGCCGGCCATCATTTCGGTGTTTCTGGGCGAGCAGCTGACGCAGATTCTGTCCAATATCGAGAAAGGCACCGTGAACAAAGCGACCAAAGAGGAAATTATTGATCTGGGCATCGCCTCTTTGCCCCAGGTCAGCAAGGATAATACCGACCGCAACCGGACATCGCCCTTTGCCTTTACCGGCAACAAATTTGAATTCCGGGCGGTGGGTTCGTCTCAAAATATCGCCTCGCCGGCGATGGTGATTAATACGATTGTTGCCGAAAGCCTGGATGAACTGGCGGAAAAAATTAAAGCCAAAGAAACAAAAAACATCAATCAGGCCGTTTTTGAAGTTTTGAAAAACGAAATCAAATACATTAAGCCGATTTTGTTCAACGGCGACAATTATACGAAGGAATGGGAGGCGGAAGCAAAAAGAAGAGGCCTGCCCAACGAAAAAACAACGCCCAGCGCGTTAAAAGCATTGATAACCGACAAGGCGTTAAAACTTTTTGAAAAATATGAAGTGCTTTCCAATGTGGAGCTTAAATCACGATACCTGATTCACATGGAGCGCTATATCAAGGATCTGGAAATCGAGGTCAACTGCCTCAACAACATGTGTATGACGCAGGTCATCCCGGCTGCCGTGGCTTATCAAAAGAAACTGGCGAAGGCGATTGTCGATACCAAAGACGTTCTGGGTTCTGCCGCGGTTGTATCGCCTCAGGTGGAGATATTAAAGAAAATCCTTGATTTGATTAATAATATCTATACGATAAACAAGGATATTCAAGCCAAAGTAGAAGCGGCCGGCGCCTTGCACGATGAGCCCAAGAAAGCGGAAATGCTGGGCGCCAAAGTCAAACCCAAGATGGATGAGCTTCGCGAATACGTGGACGCCCTGGAAAATCTTGTGGATGACGAAACCTGGCCTCTGCCGAAGTTCTGGGAAATGCTGTTTATTTGTTGATGGAACAACCGGCCGGCCTTTTCAACATTGTGAGGGATTGCAAAGAGGATCCATTGTGAAAAATACCAAATTCATTTTTGTGACCGGCGGGGTTCTTTCGTCGTTGGGCAAGGGACTGGCGGCCGCCTCTATTGCGGCCATCCTGGAGGCCCGCGGTCTTCGTGTGACCAATCAGAAACTGGATCCTTACATTAATGTCGATCCCGGAACCATGAGCCCGTTTCAGCACGGCGAAGTCTTTGTGACGGACGACGGCGCTGAAACGGATCTGGACCTGGGACACTACGAACGGTTTTCATCCACCTTGATGGGAAAGCGCAACAACCTCACCACCGGCCAGGTTTACTTTTCCGTCATTACCAAGGAAAGACGCGGCGATTACCTGGGTAAGACCGTTCAGGTCATTCCGCATATCACCAATGAAATCAAGGACTTCATTCGAAAGACGGCCGAGGGGTTCGACGTGTCGATTGTGGAAATCGGCGGTACCGTGGGCGACATCGAAAGCCTGCCTTTTCTGGAAGCCATCCGGCAGTTCCGCAATGAAGCGGGCAAGCAAAACGCCATCTTTATTCATTTGACCTGGGTTCCCCTGATCAAAACCGCGGGAGAGGTCAAAACCAAGCCCACGCAGCACAGCGTCAAGGCGCTCCGGGAAATCGGCATTCAGCCGGATATTTTACTTTGCAGGACGGAAAATTTTCTGTCGGAAGACATCAAAGCCAAAATCTCGCTTTTCTGCAATGTGGACGTTTCTTCCGTTTTTACCGCGAAGGACGTCAGCTGCATTTATGAAGTGCCGCTGGTTTATCATCACGAAGGGCTGGATGCAAAAATCATCGAGCTGCTTAATATGTGGACCGGGCGGCCGAAGCTTGGCGCCTGGGAAAACGTTGTTGAAAAATTCGACCACCCGGCGGGGGAGGTCTGCGTGGCGATTGCGGGAAAATACGTCAACCTGACTGATTCCTATAAGAGCCTCAACGAGGCGCTGGTGCACGGCGGTATTGCCAACGACTGCCGCGTGAGGTTAAAATTTGTCGATACGGAAAAGATCGAAGAAGAAGGCGCAGCGCGTCATTTGTCCGATGTGGATGCGGTTTTGGTGCCGGGCGGCTTCGGCAACCGGGGCATTGAGGGCATGATTGCGTCGGTTCAATACGCGCGGGAAAACAAGCTCCCCTATTTCGGCATTTGCCTGGGGATGCAGATGGCGGTGATCGAATATGCGCGAAACATCTGCCGTCTGGAAAAGGCCAACAGCTCCGAGTTTGACGTGACGACAAAATATCCGGTTATCGATCTGCTGCCCGAACAGCGCAGCGTGAAAGACAAGGGCGCCTCGATGCGTCTGGGCGCCTGGCCCTGTGTGGTTGAAGAGGGATCCTTTGCTTTCAGCGCCTACGGCCGGAAGGACATTTCCGAACGGCATCGCCACCGCTACGAATTTAACAATGATTTTAAAAAGACGCTGACCGATTGCGGCCTGCGCATCACCGGCGCGTCGCCGGACGGCACGCTTGCGGAAATCGTGGAAATTTCAGACCACCCGTGGTTTCTGGGCTGCCAGTTCCACCCGGAGTTTAAATCCCGTCCGACCCAGCCCCACCCGCTTTTTGCCAAATTCATCGAAGCGGCGCTTGCGCAATCCGCGAAAGGATGCTGATCTTCAGTCACTTCCATCATGGCCCTTGGAGACTTAAATTGCCCCTGTTAAACAAACATCGTCAGGCCCTTTTAATCCTGGAAGACGGCAGCGCCTTTGAAGGTTTTGCCTTTGCGGGCGCGGGCGAAACGCTGGGGGAAGTTGTTTTCAACACCGCCATGACCGGTTATCAGGAAGTCATTACCGATCCTTCCTATAAAGGCCAGATCGTGACCATGACGTATCCGCTGGTGGGCAACACCGGCATCAATGATGAGGACATGGAATCGGCGGGCCTTCATCTGGAAGGGTTTATCGTCAGGGAGTATCAAGACCATCCCAGCAACTGGCGGATGAAAAAGAGTTTAAAATCCTTTCTGGAAGATTCCGGCAAAATCGGACTTACCGGCATCGACACGCGCGCGCTCACGCGCCGCCTGCGACTGGCCGGTTCCATGAAGGGGATTATTTCCACGGAAACGAAAAACATCGCCGAACTGCTGGAAAAAGTGCGGGCCTATCCGGGGCTGGTCGGCCGCGATCTGGTGCAGGACGTCTCCTGCCGGAAACCCTATTGGTGGAAGAAAGGCGCACCGTCTGAAAGCAGGATTCCCGCTAAAAAACCTGTCAAAAAAATGCGGGTTGTTGTGCTGGACTGCGGCGTCAAATATAATATTTTAAGGCTTCTGGAAAGCCATGGATGCGACGTTGTCGTTGTCCCCGCCTTTTCAACCGGCGCCCAGATTTTATCCCACCAGCCCGACGGGGTGCTGCTGTCGAACGGTCCGGGCGATCCGGCCGCGCTTCCCTATATTGTGGATGCGGCCCGCGACGTGATCGGAAAGACGCCGGTATTCGGCATTTGTCTGGGGCATCAGATGATCGGCCAGGCGCTTGGCGGTTATACGGAAAAGTTGAAATTCGGCCATCACGGCATTAATCAACCCGTCAAGAATCTGGAAACGGGCCGGGTCGAAATCACGTCCCAGAATCACGGTTTTGTAGTGGCGCCGGAATCGGTTGCAGGGAAAGCTGAAAAGTCCTATACGAATTTAAACGACGAGACCTCCGAAGGCATGACGCTTTTTGCGACCATGAGCGTGCAATACCATCCCGAAGCGGCTCCGGGGCCGCGCGATACGGAATATTTGTTTGCGCAGTTTGTTGACATGATGAAAAAGAACAAGGGG
>WOYI010653796.1_pt1 | contig 12828 bp, 13 predicted proteins | sample 6423411 | NCBI WGS metagenome assembly WOYI01 (sample SAMN13441803, study PRJNA592873) | oil field metagenome | biome: oil field; feature: oil-well bore; material: oil-contaminated soil; isolation source: oil-contaminated soil from oil-well borehole | place: Germany: Wietze | collected 2016-10-18 ... | reverse complement strand
GGGTGCCGGCGTTGAAGTTCACGAACCCCTCGTGCATGACGGTGGTGCCCGGGGCGAGGTAGGCGCCGAGGCGCACCCGGTCGGCGTCGGCGATCCGCACGCCGGGGGGGACCACGTAGTCGACCATCCGTGGGAACCGGTCGACGCCCAGCACGGTGACGGGGACCCCGGTCGCGGCGCGCAGGCGCAGCCGGGTGGCCTCGAACCCGTCGGGGGAGCACGGGCCGCGGTCGGTCCAGACGACCAGGGGCAGCTCGCCGAAGAGCCCGTCCAGGTTGAGGCCGTGCGGCCGGACGAGCCGGTGCGACAGCAGATGCAGCCGCAGGTAGGCGTCGGCGGTGCCGGCCGGCGGCGCGTCCAGGTCGACGGCCGTGGTGACCAGGCGCACCCGCACGCCGCGGGCCTCGTCGTCCCGCTGCGCGGCGACCAGCGCCTCGGGCGGGGCTGCGGCGCGAGGCCCGGTGGGCCCGGCCTCGCCCGTCGCGGTCCCGTCGGTGGGCGGTGTGGCCAGCGCGGGGCTGGGGTACCAGGTGTCCAGGAGGCTGCCGTCGGCGGCGATCGTGGCGAGGCCATGACCCCAGGCCATGCGTTCGGGCATGTCGGGAGCCTACGGGACCTCCCCGCGCACCCCTCGCCCCGCGGGAGGCGGTGGCCGTTAGGGTCGACGGGTGGGAGTGCGGCTGGAGCTGTCCGACGACCTGGTGACGCTCACCCGGGCGGTCTGCGACGTGCCGAGCGTCAGCGGGGACGAGGGCGCCCTCGCCGACGCCGTGGCGGCGGCGCTGGGCGGCGTCGGCCACCTGGAGGTGCTGCGTGACGGCGACGCCGTGGTGGCGCGCACCCAGCTGGGGCGTGCGACCCGGGTGGTCGTGGCGGGCCACCTGGACACCGTCCCGATCACCGGCAACCTCCCGACGCGGCTGCTGGACCAGGACGGCGAGGCCGTGCTCTGGGGCCGGGGCACGGTCGACATGAAGGCCGGCGTCGCGGTGCTGCTCAGCCTCGCGGCCCGGCTCGACGCGCCGAGCAGCGACGTGACCTGGGTGTTCTACGACCACGAGGAGGTCGCCGCCGACCTGTCGGGCCTGCAGCGGCTGGTCGAGCACCACCCGGACTGGCTCGCCGGCGACTTCGCCGTGCTCGGTGAGCCCACGGCCGGGGGCCTGGAGGGCGGCTGCAACGGCACACTGCGCGCGCTGGTGCGGCTGCACGGTGTCGCGGCGCACTCCGCACGCCCCTGGACCGGCCTCAACGCCGTGCACCTGGCCGGCGAGGTGCTGCGCCGGCTGGAGGCCTACGAACCGGCCACGGTCAGCGTGGACGGGCTGGACTTCCGGGAGAGCCTGCACGCGGTGCTCATCTCGGGCGGCACGGCGACCAACGTGATCCCGGACGAGTGCGTGGTCACGGTGAACTACCGCTTCGCCCCCTCCCGCAGCGTGGCCGACGCCTCGCAGCACGTGCGCGAGGTGTTCGCCGGCCACGACGTCGAGGTGGTCGACGCGGCCGGCGGCGCCCGGCCCGGCCTGGACCACCCCGCCGCCCGGCGGTTCGCCGACGCCGTGCTCGCCGTCACCGGCGGGGCGCCCAGCGCCAAGCTGGGCTGGACCGACGTGGCCCGGTTCGCCGAGCTCGGCATCCCGGCGGTGAACTTCGGTCCCGGCGACCCGCTGCTGGCCCACACGGCCGACGAGCGGTGTCCGGTGCGGCAGATCGAGCAGGTCCACGCCGCTCTGCGGGCCTGGCTGACCGCCTGAACGGACGCCGGGCGCGTCGCCGTGACCGCCGCCGGCAGGCCGTTCGCCTAGGGTCGGCTGCATGGCACGTGACGAGCAGAAGCCGACGGTCGAGTACCGCCGGGGGCCGGTGCTGCTGCGGGGCGAGCAGATCCCCGCCACCACCTCCGACCAGCGGTTCCTGTCCAGCCCGGCGCCGGGCCCGACCGACTGGCTGCACAGCGACCCGTTGCGGGCGCTCCGCATCCAGAGCGAGTTCGTCGAGGGCTTCGGCGCGCTGGCCGAGATCGGGCCGGCGGTGAGCGTGTTCGGCTCCGCCCGGGTGGCGCAGGGATCGCCGGACTACGAGCTGGCCCGAGCCGTGGGACGCGGGCTGGTGGAGGCCGGCTACGGCGTGATCACCGGCGGCGGGCCGGGGGTGATGGAGGGCGCGAACCGCGGCGCCGTGGACGCCGGCGGCCTGTCGGTCGGGCTGGGCATCGAGCTGCCGCACGAGCAGGGCATGAACCGCTGGGTCGAGCTCGGCGTGAACTTCCGGTACTTCTTCGTGCGCAAGACGATGTTCGTCAAGTACTCCCAGGGCTTCGTCGTGCTGCCCGGCGGCTTCGGCACCTTCGACGAGCTGTTCGAGGCGCTCACCCTGGTGCAGACGCACAAGGTGACCGGGTTCGCCATCGTGCTGCTGCGTCGCTCGTACTGGGCCGGCCTGGTCGACTGGATCCGTGACTCCCCGCTGGCCGAGGGCATGGTGGCCGCGCCCGACGTCGAGCTGCTGCAGCTGGCGGACGACGCCGACGAGGCCGTGGAGATGGTCGTGCGCCGGGGGGCGCAGCTGCGCGCCGAGGAGGAGGCGGTGCGGGCCGCCCAACAGACCGAGGCGGAGTCGTCGGGGTGGTGATCCCGCCGCTCACCGGGGTGCCGCCGGCCTCGCCGCCGCTGCGGCTGCGCGGGCGTGACCTGGGCGAGCACGCACCGGTGGTGATGGCCGTGGTGAACCGGACCACCGACTCGTTCTACGCCGCCGCGCGGTTCGACGCGACGTCGGCCGACGAGGCGGTCGCCCGCGCCGAGGCGGACGGTGCGCAGATCGTCGACGTGGGGGGTGTGCGGGCCGGCCGCGGCCCGGCGGTCGACGAGGCGCAGGAGATCGAGCGTGTCATCCCGCTCGTGCGGCGCGTGCGGGCGCGGCACCCCGACCTGCTGGTCAGCGTGGACACCTGGCGTTCCGGCGTGGCCCGCGCCGCGGCGGACGCCGGTGCCGACCTCATCAACGACACCTGGGCCGGGCACGACCCGGCCGTCGTCGAGGTCGCCGCCGCCGCGGGGCTGGGCGTGGTCTGCTCGCACACCGGTGGGGCCGCCCCCCGCAGCGACCCGTTCCGCGTCGCCTACCCACTGCCCGACGAGGCCCGGGGTGCGGGCGCCGACCCGCTGGACGGGGTGCTGCTGGACGTGCTGGCGGGCGTGGGCGCCGCGGCCCGGCACGCGGTCGAGCTGGGCGTGCACCCCCGCTCGGTGCTGGTCGACGCCACCCTCGACTTCGGCAAGACCACCTGGCACTCGCTGCACCTGCTGCGCCGCACGGCCGACCTGGTGTCGCTGGGGTTCCCCGTGCTGCTGGCCGCGTCCCGCAAGGACGTGGTCGGCGAGACGCTCGGCCTGCCGGTCGACGACCGGCTCGAGGGCACCCTGGCGGCCACGGCGGTCGCCGCGTGGCTCGGCGCCCGGGTGGTGCGGGCGCACGACGTGGCGGCCACCCGCCGCGCCCTGGACATGGGGGCCGCGATCCGAGGTGACCTGGCCCCGGCGCGGGCCGTGCGGGGGATGGCATGACGAGGGCGCGCCGGGTCCGGGCCGCGGCCCGGGGCCGGCCGTGGTGGGTCCAGGTGCTCGCGGTGTACGTGGTCACCCGGCTCGTGGCTGGGGTGGCCTTCGTGTGGACGGCCCGGGTGCAGCAGCCCAACCTCTGGACGGGGGCGAACCCGGGCTACCTGGAGTACGTCGCCGTGATGTTCGACGGCTCGTGGTACCGGCAGATCGCCGAGCAGGGTTACCCGGCGGCCCTCCCGCGGGGCGACGACGGCCTGGTGCAGCAGAATGCCTGGGCGTTCTTCCCGCTCTTCCCGCTGCTGGCGCGCGCGGTCATGACGGTCACGGGCGGCTCGTGGATCGTGGTCGCACCGCTGCTGGCCACGACCCTGGGGGCGGCGGCGGTGCTCGTCGTGCACCGGGTGATCGAGGCCGGCGCCCCGCGGGCCGTCGCCGCCCGGCCGGGACTGCCGCTCGCGACCGTGCTGCTGGTGTGCGTCTTCCCCACCGCCGCGGTGCTGCAGGTGGCCTATACCGAGTCGCTCGCGCTGCTGCTGGTCGCCACCACGCTGCTGCTGGTGGTGCGGCGGCGGTACGCCTGGGCCGGCGTGACGGTCGTGGCGCTGGGCTTCACGCGGGCCGTCGCCCTGCCGGTGGCTGCGGTCGTGCTGGTGCACGCCGCCGTCCGGGTGGCCCGGGCGCGGCGCGGGCAGGACGAGGTCGGCGCCCGCGACGTCGCCGGACTCGGCGCCCTGAGTGCGACGGCACTGGTCAGCGGGCTGGCGTGGCCGGCGGTGGTCGGCCGGGTCACGGGCGTGCCCGACGCCTACCTGCAGACCCAGGCGGCGTGGCGGGGCGTCCGCGAGGTGACACCCTTCATCGGCTGGACCTACGTGCCGCAGTTCTGGTTCGGCGGATGGGCCGTGCCGGTCCTGCTGGCCGGCTTCGGCCTGACTCTGGCGATCCTGCTGGTGCCGGCCGCGTGGCGGCTGGGCGCGGAGCTGCACGCCTGGTCGGCTGCGTACGTGGGCTACCTGGTCGCCGTCGTCGAGCCGGGCAGCAGCCTGGCCCGATTCCTGCTGCTGGCCTTCCCGCTGGGCGCCGCGACCGCGGGGCTGGTCACCGCGCCGGGCCGACGACGATGGTGGCTGGGCGGCGTGGCCCTGCTCATGCTCGGGTTGCAGGTGCTGTGGATCCGGCAGATCTGGCTGTTCGCGCCCACGGGTGACTGGCCCCCGTGACGGGCCGACCCCAGCCCGCGCACGGCGCGGCGTCGCACGGTCCCGCCGCAGGTCCGGGCGGCGGGGCCGCCGGGTGAACTAGGATGGCTCCGGACATCCGGCGCTCGGCCGGCGCTCGTCCGCTCGACGTGCTCCGCGGTGGACGCCGAGCACGGGGACCGCCACCGAACGGCCGGGACCCACCGGGCCAGGCCTGGACACCTGCAGCAATGATCGTGAGGAGAGCCCCGCATGGCCGCGATGAAGCCGAGGACCGGCGACGGACCGCTCGAGGTCACCAAAGAAGGTCGAGGCATCGTCATGCGGGTCCCGCTGGAGGGCGGTGGCCGGCTCGTCGTCGAGCTCAACGCGACCGAGGCCGCGGAGCTGGGTGAGGCACTGACCTCCGTCGTGCGCTGACGGCCCCACGATGAGCGACGAGACCATCCCGGAACCGGGCGAGGCGACCGCAGGGGCGCTGGGTCTCGCGCTCGCGGGCGCGCCGGCCCTGCCGAACCTGCGGGCCGACGGGGCCTCGCTCGCGCAGAACCCTCTGACCGACGGCTCCTTCGACGCGGTGGCCGTGCCGGTGGGTCCCGCCGTCGAGGGGGACGACCATCTCCAGCCCGGCGAGGGCGTCACCGACGTCGCCGCCCGGTACGGGATCGACCTGGCCGACCTCGCGGAGCGCGCCGGCCTGACCGGTGCCGCGGGGGAGGCGCACACGGTGCAGCTGCCCCGGCCGGTCGGCTCGGCGGTGGCGTTGCCATGGGACGGCCTGCCCGCGCGGGTCGTGCTGGTGGGGACCGGCGACGGCAGCACCGGCGACCTGCGGCGCGCCGGTGCGGCGCTGGCCCGGCAGACCGCGGGTCTGACGATCGTGGCCACCACCCTCGGCCTGCGCGCCGCGGACGGTGCCTCCCGATCGGCGCAGGCGACGCGGGCCGTGGCCGAGGGCTACCTGCTCGCCGCCCGGCCCGGCCTGCGCAGGCCCGGTCGGCTGGCCGCGCCCGGACCCCGGCCCAGCGCCGACCTGGTCCTGCTCGGGCGCGACGGCACGCGGGTCGCGGCCGCCCTGTCCGCCGCGCGCGTGGTGGCCGAGGCGACCTGGCTGGCCCGCGACCTGACGGCGACGCCGTCCGGGACCAAGACCCCGCAGTGGTTGGCCGACGAGGCGGTGCGTCTTGCCCGGGCCGCCGGCCTCCGCGCCCGCGTGCTCGGCCCCGCAGCGCTGGCCGAGCAGGGCTTCGGCGGGCTGCTGGCCGTCGGCGCGGGCTCGGCGAGCCCGCCGCGGCTGGTCACCGTGACCTACGACCCGCCGACCGTCGCCGCGGGCCCGGTCGCACGGCACGTCGTGGTCGTGGGCAAGGGCATCACCTTCGACACCGGCGGCCTGAGCATCAAGCCGCGCGAGTCCATGGTGCCGATGAAGACCGACATGGCCGGCGCGGCCGTCGCCCTGGCCACCGTGCTGGGTGCGGCCGCCGCGGGGTCCGCGCACCGGGTCACCGCCGTGCTGCCGCTCGCCGAGAACCACCTGGGCGCCGCCTCGTACCGGCCCGCCGATGTGGTGCGCGTGTACGGCGGCACCAGCGTGGAGGTCACCAACACCGACGCCGAGGGCCGGCTGGTGCTCGCGGACGGGCTCGCGTACGCGGCCGCCCGGCTCAAGCCCGACGTGCTGCTCGACGTGGCCACGCTGACCGGCGCCCAGAAGGTCGCGCTGGGTCTGGGCCGTGCCGCCCTGTTCAGCCCGGACGACGAGCTGGCGGCGCTGATCGGTGCGGCGGGCGAGGCCAGCGGCGAGGCCGTGTGGCGCATGCCGCTGGTCGACGAGTACGGCTGGATGCTCGACTCGTCCCTGGCCGACCTGCGCCAGGCCTCGCCCGACCCGCACGCCGGCGCCGGCGCGGTGTTCGCGGCGATGTTCCTGCACCGGTTCGTCGGCGCACGGCGCTGGGCGCACCTGGACATCGCCGGGCCGGCCCGCTCGGGTGCCGCGTCGCATGAGGTGCCGGAGGGCTCCACCGGCTTCGGCGTACGACTGCTGCTGGAACTGCTGACCCGGCTGCCCTGAGCGGCACCGCCCGGGCCGGCGCCCGGTGCGGGCGGTCGGCAGCCGGAGCGCTCAGCGGCGGACGGCGACGAGCAGCCCGTCCCCCGTGGGCAGCAGGGCGGTGTGCAGCCGGTCGTCGGCGCGCACGCCACGACCCAGCTCGCGCACGAGGGTGGTGGCCTCGTCGCGCCGAGCCGGGTCGGCCACCCGGTCCTGCCACAGGGCATGGTCCAGGACGAGCGTGCCGCCGCTGCGCAGCAGGCGCACGCCCTGCTCGACGTAGCCCGGGTACGACTCCAGGTCGGCGTCGACGACCACCAGGTCGTACGCGGCGTCGGTGAGCCGGGGCAGCACGTCCATCGCGCGGCCGCCGATGGTCCGGGTGCGGGTCGGCTTGATCCCGGCCGCGACGAAGGCCTCCTTGGCGGCCCGGTGGTGCTCCACCTCGACGTCGATGGTGGTCAGCACCCCGTCGGCGGGCATGCCGCGCAGCAGGTACAGGGAGCCGACGCCCGTGCCGGTGCCGATCTCCACGACCGAGCGCGCCCGGGCGATCGCCGCCAGCGCCTCCAGCACCGCGCCGACGCCCGTGCTGACGGGCTCGCAGCCGAGCTGCTCGGCCCGGTCCCGCGCGGCGACCAGCACGTCGTCCTCGGCGCGGAACTGCTCGCAGTAGGCCCAGGACAGGACCTTGTCGGTGGCGATGGCGGGCCTCCAGGGCGTGAGCGGCGTGACGGCGCCAGGGTAGCCGCGGCGCCGTCACCGCTCGGGTCGGCGCGCGGGGGCGGGACCTGGGACACTGGCAGCCCCGAGAACGAGGAGCACGTCCGATGAGCACGCCGCCGCAGGCGACCACCACCCCGTCGTGGGAGGAGATCGTCACCGAGCACTCCGCGCGGGTGTATCGGTTGGCGTACCGGTTGACGGGCAACCGGCAGGACGCCGAGGACCTGACCCAGGACACGTTCGTGCGGGTGTTCCGCTCCCTGCACACGTACACGCCGGGCACGTTCGAGGGCTGGCTGCACCGCATCACGACGAACCTCTTCCTGGACCAGGCGCGCCGCCGACAGCGGGTGCGGTTCGACCCGATGGGCGAGGACTCCGAGCGGTTCCGCTCGGACGACGAGCGAGCCGCCCCGGAGCGGGCGTTCGAGTACGACCACCTCGACCACGACGTGCAGCGGGCGCTGGACGAGCTGCCCCCCGAGTACCGCGCCGCTGTGGTGCTGTGCGACATCGAGGGCCTGTCGTACGAGGAGATCGCGGTCACCCTCGGGATCAAGCTCGGCACCGTGCGCTCACGCATCCACCGGGCCCGCGCGCGGCTGCGCGTGTCGCTGGAGCACCGTCGCGCGCCGGTCGTCGCGCCGGCGCCGACGCAGGCCGCGCCGACCCCGCAGGGCTCCTCGGTCCCGCAGGGCGCGCGGTCCCCGGACGAGGTCGGCGTGGCATGAACGGGCACCTCGGCTCGCGGATCAGCGCGCTGGTCGACGGCCAGCTGACACCCGAGGCGGCCGAGCGCGCCCTGGCGCACGTGGCCGCGTGCCCGCAGTGCGCCGACGAGCTGCGCAGCGCCCGGTCGGCTCGCGACGCGCTACTGGGCGCCTCGCACGACCTGCCGCCCGCACCGGACCTCACCGCCCGCCTGCTCGCGCTGCGCGGCGACGGGCCTCCGCCGCCCCCGCAACGCGACCCGTTCGCGGCCCCGGGGGGCACGGGTCACGTCGTGCTGCGCGGCGACGTGACGGGCCGCCGGGCCACCGCGCGCCTCGTCGCCGCGGGGTCGGCGGCCGGCCTGGGCGTCGCGGCCCTGGCGCTGTTCGTGCTGGGCGCGCGGCCCGCGGTGACGCCCTCCCCGCATCCCGCCGTGGCGTTGGGCGTGCTGGCGCAGGCGGACGACACCGGGGCGGCCGCCGCCGCCGAGACCCTCGACGCGCTGCGTGCCGACGGCTGGACGTTCCCGGCCCGGCTGCCCGACGGCTGGAGCGTGCTGGCGGTGCGCACCGACGAGGACGGCGTCGAGGTCGACGTCGCGGGCCCCACCGGCACGCTCGTCGTGACCGAGCAGCAGGGCCGGCTGGACACCAGCACGCTCGCCGGGGTGACCGTGCGCGAGGTGGGCGGACGGTCCGTCGTCGTGCTGTCCGAGCATCCGTGGCACGTGGCGTGGCAGGCCACGTCCACGGTCGTGCAGGTGGTGGCCGCCGACGGCGACGACGACGTGGCCACCGTGGTCGCGGCGTTCCCCGCCGGCCCGTACGACGACGGGGTGACCGGCCGGATCGGGCGGGGCTGGCAGACGGTGACCGCCGCGCTGGACCGACCGTGACCGACCCCGACGAGAGGCCGGGCCTGTTCGCGCCGCCGTCGGCCTGGCGCCCGGCGGGCCCGCCGGGCGATGTGCCCGTAGCGGCGACCGCGGACCGGCCGCCGGCTCCCGCGAACCTCGGCCCGGGGGCCTCGCCGACCCCCCCGACGCGACGCACGCGCACCCGGGCCCGCCGTCCGTGGGGCACGGCGGCGGCCCTCGCCGCGGTCGCCCTCGTCGCCGGGCTGGGCGGGGGCGTGCTGGGCGGCCGGTGGGCCGACGACGGGCGGCCCACCGAGGCGGGCCTGCCGGCCACGGTCACGGGCACGTCCGTGCGCGCCACGGGCTCGGTGGCCGACGTCGCCGCCGCGGTGCTGCCGTCGGTGGTCTCGATCGAGGCCGCCACGGCCGACGGCGTGGGCACGGGCTCCGGCTTCGTGCTGCGCCAGGACGGCTATCTGCTGACGAACAACCACGTCGTGGCCGGCGTCGCCGATGGCGGCACGCTCAGGGTGACGTTCGCGGACGGCTCCCAGGAGCCCGCCACGATCGTCGGGCGGACCGCCGCGTACGACCTGGCCGTGATCAAGGTCGACCGCGACGGCCTCGTCCCGCTGGCCCTCGGCGACTCCGACGCGCTCGTCGTCGGCGACGACGTGGTCGCGGTCGGCGCCCCGCTCGGCCTGGCCGGCACGGTGACCTCGGGCATCGTCAGCGCGCTGCATCGGCCCGTCACCGCCGGCGACTCGACGGACACGGCCTTCATCGACGCGATCCAGACCGACGCCGCGATCAACCCGGGCAACTCCGGCGGCCCGCTGGTGAACACCGCGGGCGAGGTCGTCGGGATCAACTCGGCGATCGCCCAGCCGCCCGGCGCGTCCAGCGTGTCGGCCGGCAGCATCGGGCTGGGCTTCGCGATCGGGTCGAACCAGGCCCGCCGCACCGCCACCCAGCTCATCGAGACCGGCGGCGCGACCTACCCGGTGCTCGGCGTGCGACTCGACCCGACCTACACCGGGCAGGGCGTGCGGGTGCTCCCCGAGGCCGCCCCCGGCCAGGCCCCGGTGAGCCCCGACGGACCGGCCGACCGGGCCGGCATCCGGCCCGGCGACGTCATCCTGTCGATCGACGGGCGGCCGATGACCGAACCGGACGAGCTCGTCGTGGCCGTGCGCGCGCGCACCCCGGGCGATGCCGTGACCCTGCGCGTGCGCACCGGCGAGCAGGAGCGCGACGTGCGTCTGGTGCTCGACGAGGCCGACGCGGGCTGACCGGCCGCGCCTCGGGCGGCCGACGGCGCGCGAGGGGAACCCGGCACGCGGGTAGCCTGGCGCGATGGACCTCTTCGGGATCAACAGCGCCGAGCTGCTGGTCCTGCTGCTGGTCGCGGCGGTCGTCGTCGGCCCCGAGCGGCTGCCCGGCTACGCCGAGCAGCTCGGCCACTGGGTGCGCCAGGCCCGGGAGTTCGCGCGCGACGCCCGGGGGCGCATCGACTCCGAGCTCGGTGACACGCCGGTCGACTGGGCGGCGCTCGACCCGCGCAAGTACGACCCCCGGCAGATCGTGCGGCAGGCGCTCCTGGACGACGACCCCGCGCCGGCGCCCCGCGCTCCGGGCGTGAGTCCGCGGCAGGCCACCGCGGCCCCGACGGTCCCGTCGCCGCCCGCCCGACCCGCGCCGTTCGACGACGAGGCGACCTGACCGCCCGCCTGTCCTCCGTCCCAGCCCGCCGGCCCGTCGCGGCGCGGCCGCACCCCCTTCTAAGGAGCCGGTTGTGACCACCGAGCCCGCCGTCCGTCCCCGACTGTTCTCGGGCATGCAGCCCAGCTCGGACTCGCTGCACCTGGGCAACTACCTCGGCGCCCTCACCCAGTGGGTGGCGTTGCAGGCCGGGCACGACACCCTCTACTGCGTGGTCGACCTGCACGCGCTGACCCAGGCGCCCGACCCGGCGGTGCTGCGCGAGCGCACCCGGCGCACCGCGGCGCAGTACCTGGCCGGCGGGGTCGACCCGCAGCGGTCGCTGCTGTTCGTGCAGTCCCACGTCAGCGCCCACGCGGAGCTGGCCTGGCTGCTGGAGTGCCTCACCGGCTTCGGCGAGGCGAGCCGGATGACCCAGTTCAAGGACAAGTCGACGCGGTACGGGACGGACGCCACCAACGTCGGCCTGTTCGCCTACCCGATGCTCATGGCGGCCGACATCCTGCTGTACGACGCGGCACTGGTGCCGGTGGGGGAGGACCAGCGTCAGCACCTGGAGCTGACCCGGACGCTGGCGCAGCGGCTGAACAGCCGGTTCGGGCCCGGCACGGCGGTGGTGCCCGAGCCGTACATCGTCCAGCAGACGGCCAAGATCTACGACCTGCAGGAGCCGACCGCGAAGATGAGCAAGTCGGCGGCCAGCCCGAACGGCCTGATCGAGCTCATGGACGACCCGGCGGTGGTGGCCAAGCGGATCCGCTCGGCGGTCACCGACGCCGAGCGGGAGATCCGGTTCGACCCGCAGGCCAAGCCGGGCGTGTCCAACCTGCTGACGATCTTCGCCGCCCTGACCGGGCGGACGCCGCAGTCGGTGGCCGACGACTACGCCGGCCGCGGCTACGGCGACCTGAAGAAAGACCTGGCCGAGGTCGTCGTCGGCGTGCTCGAGCCGTTCGCGGCCCGGGTGCGCGGCTACCTGGCCGACCCGGCCGAGCTGGACGCGATCCTCGCGCACGGTGCGCAGCGGGCCCGCGAGCTGGCGGCGCCCGTGCTCCGGCGGATCTACGACGCCTCGGGCCTGCTGCCCCGCGTGGGTGCATGAACGACGTCGTGCTGGGCGTGGCCCTCACCGTGCCGCAGCCGTGGGCCGGTGAGCTGCAGCGCGCCCGCGCCGCCGCCGGCGACCCCGAGGCATGGGCCATCCCGCCGCACGTGACCCTGCTGGCCCCGGCCTCGGTGCCCGCCGGCGACCTGCCGGCCGTCGAGGCGCACCTGGCCGCGGTGGCCGCGCGGCAGGGGGCGTTCCGGGTGCACCTGCGCGGCACGGCGACGTTCCGGCCGGTGTCCCCGGTGGTGTTCGTGCAGGTGGTGGAGGGGATCGCCGGCTGCGAGCGGCTCGCGGCCGACGTGCGCAGCGGGCCGCTGGACCTGCCCGCGCGGTTCCCGTACCACCCGCACGTCACGGTGGCGCACGCGGTCGACGACGAGCGGCTGGACGCGGTGTTCGAGGCGATGGCCGGCTTCGAGGCCGTCTTCGACGCGGCCGCGTTCGAGGCCTACCTGCAGGACCCCGCCGGGATCTGGCGTGCGCACCGGCGCTTCGCCCTGGCGTGCTGACCAGGCCCCGGCCGGGGTGCCGGTCGGCCGCTCGGCGTGCCGGTTCGCCGACGCCGACCTAGGGTGCCACGCATGGCTCGCCGGCCCGCCCCGCCCGACTCGTCGTCGCCGACGCCTCCCGTCGCCTCGCCCGCCGCGGGATCGGGACGCGCCCACCTGAACGCCGCCGCCGCGGCGCCGGACGAGCCCTCCGACCGGCCGCGCGGGTGGGCTCGGCTCGTCGCCCGGCTGAAGGTGCTGCTGGCCTGGTGGCAGGCGACCCGCGCGGCGCGGGCGAACGCCCGGTTCGGTGCGGCGGGCGGGGGCCTGCTCACCGGCGGCATCGCCTACACCACGCTCTTCTCGGTGGTCGCCGCGCTGACCCTGGTCTTCACC
>WOYI011532430.1_pt1 | contig 12838 bp, 9 predicted proteins | sample 6423411 | NCBI WGS metagenome assembly WOYI01 (sample SAMN13441803, study PRJNA592873) | oil field metagenome | biome: oil field; feature: oil-well bore; material: oil-contaminated soil; isolation source: oil-contaminated soil from oil-well borehole | place: Germany: Wietze | collected 2016-10-18 ... | reverse complement strand
GCATGTGTTAAGCACGCCGCCAGCGTTCGTCCTGAGCCAGGATCAAACTCTCCATGAATTTCCTGTAATTCGTTCCCGCTCAATTTATGTGCGCTGTATTCTTTTTTCAAGGTGCAGTCGCCTTTATCAGACGACGGCGAAAAATATACCACGCATCCGCAGTATGTGCAAGGGCTTGCTTTCATTTTCATTTTCAGGTTCGTGATTTTACTGTTTTCTGATATTCTTCTAGGGTCCCGGATAAAACATTTGCTTTGACATTGAAGTGAGGAGTTCTGATGAGAAAGTTTTTTTTGGATCTTTTCAGCAAAAACAGAGAAAAGAACAACGGTCGTTCTGCATTTCCGGAAAGAAGAAGCGGATCCTCGAAAAAGAGAGGCCCCTTTAGGAAGTTGCTCCCTTTTGCAGCCCTGCTTCTTCTGGCTGTTATGGCAGTGGTTTCGGTAATCGGGGCAGTTGTGGTCTTTTATGCCTCTTCGACCCTTCCTTCTCTCGAAGAGATGGCAAACTATGAACCGGATCTGTCAACGATAGTTTATGACAGGAACGATAAAGTCATCACCCGGCTTTTCCTCGAAAACCGTACCTGGGTTCCCCTTTCCCATATCTCAAAATCGATGCAGGAATCGGTGGTTGCTGCCGAGGACAGCGGTTTCTACCGCCACGGAGGACTTGATCTGACCGCCATTATCAGAGCCTTATGGGTAGACACACTGCATCTCAAGGCAAAACAGGGAGCAAGCACGATCACCCAGCAGTTGGCGAGAAACCTTTTCCTTACGAGCGAGAGGACGCTTACGAGAAAGATCAAGGAAGCGATACTTTCTTTTCGCCTGGAACGTATCTACTCAAAGGATCAGATACTGGAAATGAATCTGAACATGATCTACTTCGGCCATGGAGCCTGGGGCATCCATTCGGCCTCGCAACTTTATTTCAACAAGGAACCTTCCGACCTCACCATCTCCGAGGCATCTCTCCTGGCAGGTCTGGTAAAGGCACCGGAGTACTACACTCCGATCCGCCATCCTGAAAGGGCTGCATCCAGGCAGGCATATGTTCTCAGTCAGCTTGTACAGAGCGGGAAATTAAGCCCGGAGGAAGCACAGGAAGCCCAAAAGATAGAACTTGATTTTCATTCGCTCAAGAAACCCGCACTGATGTTCGACGAAGCTCCTTACTTCATATCGTTTATCCTCTTCGAGCACCTTCTGCCAACATACGGGAGCGACATGGTGTACCGGGGAGGTTTAAGAGTCCATACCACTCTGGATATAGATGTTCAGCACGCGGCGGAAGAGGCCATCAAGGGTCTCAAGAGCGAGGGTGCTATAGTCGCGCTGGATCCCGAAACTGGCGAAATTCTTGCGATGGTCGGAGGAAAGGACTTCGAAGTCACGAAGTTCAACAGGGCAACGCAGGCTTTCAGACAGCCGGGTTCTTCCTTCAAACCCTTTGTCTATACGGCCGCACTTATGAAGGGCCTCAGGCCTGTCGATCACGCTCTTGACGCCCCTGTCTCCTACGACAACGGCATTGACGAAACCGGCGAAAGAAATATCTGGAATCCGGGAAACTACACCAGGGAATACAAGGGCGAGGTTACCCTTCTGCAGGCGCTGGTCCACTCATACAATACGGTCGCCGTCAGAGTTGCTCATATGACAGGGATAGAAAGAGTTCTTGATGTCGCCAGAAAAGCCGGTTTTACCTCGCCTCATCTTCCGGCAGACCTCTCTCTTTCCCTTGGCTCCGCAAGCGTAACGCCGCTCGAAATGGCCTCGGCCTACAGCGTTTTCGCCAACGGAGGATCGAGGGTCGTCCCCTATGCCATACGAAAGGTAAGCACCGGCGGCACAGGAGAGGTCCTGGAACAGTACGGTCCGCAGCTGACCCAGGCGTTCCCGGAAGAGATCATGTTGTCGATGCGATCTGTCCTTATGGAAGTAGTACGCTCGGGAACCGGAACCAGGGCCAGGATTCCGGACTACGAAGTTTTCGGTAAGACGGGAACCACTAATGATTACGGCGATGCCTGGTTTGCAGGCGGGCTTCCCGGTCTCGTTGCGGTCGTGTATGCGGGCAACGACGATCACCAGAGTCTGGACAGGCCAGGGACGGGGGGCGTGATCGCGGCACCTGTCTGGCAGGCTTTCGTCAGCAAAGCCATAAACTTTCTGCCCGTACGGGATGCTTTTTCCATTCCGGGATCAGCTAATATCGATACCGTAACTGTCTGCAAGGAGTCGGGGTTTTTAGCCTCTGGCGGATGCCCTGCTTCCGTGATCATTCTTCCTCAGGGGACAGCCCCGACAAGCATCTGCCCCCTGCACGGCGGAACCTGGGCAGTTGCGAACAGTGACCCCAACATCCCCAGACTTCTCCTCTCCCCCCGTGACGAGGAGATCATCGGCATCCCGGCAAGTATGGCTCGTCTATACGGGATCTCCATTTCAGGCATGACCGAAAAGCCTCAATTGGAAGTCCCCTATCAGGCACCTTATTATCCGAAATTAACAAAAGAATCCCCCACGGTTATTCCGATCCCCGGGGAACCGGGAGTTACCAGCCTCCCAAAGGAAAGGACTCCGGAACGCTCCCCGCAGGAGATCGAGCAGAGATACCAGGATCTTCTCAAAGAGTACGGGCTTTCTGACTGATCCGGGGATCATGGCCAGGGGTTCGGAACGGCTATCTTTTCAAAAAGCTGAAGAGCATATCGGTCGGTCATGCCAGAGATGTGATCAAGAGCCATAAGAGCGGAACAAAGATCTTTTGTATCCTTCTCCCCAATGGGATTTTTTTCAAAGTTCTCAAAAAGAGTCCTCAAAACATGCTCCACTTTTGGCTCCTCCCTGAGAACTCTTGAAGAAGCGTAGACTCTTGAATAAAGGAACGATCGCAGCATCTCTACAGCTCCGAGAAGCCCGGCACTCATCGAAATGACTTTCATCCCACCGCTGACGGATACGACATCTTCGACCATTCGGCCGATACGTTCCCCATGGGTCGATCCCAATACCGAAATGACCACGGCAGGAATATCCTCGATCCTTACAATGCCAGCCCTGATCGCGTCATCCAGGTCGTGGTTGAGATAAGCTATGGAGTCGGATATCCGGACCACGCGAGCCTCCAGCGTAAGCGTAGCCTCCCCTCCAGGGAAACCCTCGCGAACATCCACCTGGCCTTTAGAGTGGCGAAGAATGCCGTCCCTGACCTCTATCGAAAGGTTCAATCCCCTGCCGTCCTTTTCGAGAAGCTCCACTACTCGCAGACTTTGGGGAGCATGAGCGAATCCGTCCATGCCCCTCTCACGTGCGATCTTGTCGAGAACCCGTTCACCCATATGACCGAAGGGGGTGTGTCCCAGATCGTGCCCCAGCGCGATAGCATCAGTGAGATCCTCGTTGAGTCTTAGCGCTCTCGAAATTGTCCTTGCAACCTGGCTGACTTCCAGTGTGTGCGTAAGCCTGGTCCTGTAGTGATCTCCCTCGGGGAGCAGAAGGACCTGTGTTTTGTGTTTAAGCCTCCTGAAAGCCTTGCAATGAATGATCCTGTCCCTGTCCTGCTGAAAGATGGTCCTTACGGGGCAAAGAGGCTCCTCAAGCGCCCTTCCCCCACTGGAATCACTGAAGGCTGCATAAGGGCTTAGTATAAGACGTTCGATCTTTTCCCATCTGCCGCGTGGCGATTCTTCAAACATGGGTGCCTCCCTGAAATCGGGGCCGGCTCGCAAGGAGCCCGGCCCCGATCGGTCTGATCCAGCGATAGAGAAAGTCCAGGGCAGGATCAGCTGATCAATCCCAATTTTGCATGCGCTGCGGAGAGCCTTGCGACCGGAACCCTGAATGGTGAGCAGCTCACATAGTTCAGTCCCAGTTCATTGCAAAAGGCAATGCTCTCCGGGTTTCCGCCATGCTCTCCACAAATTCCTATCTGGATACCCGGACGGGCATCTCTGCCCTCCTGCGCCGCGATCCTCATCAGCCTTCCAACCCCTTCACGATCGAGAACATGGAACGGGTTTTCCTTGAGTACGCCATCCATCACGTACTGAGCAAGGAATTTGCCCTCGGCATCGTCTCGGGAATATCCGAAAGTGGTCTGTGTAAGATCGTTGGTCCCGAAGCTGAAAAATTCGGCGAATTCCGCTATATCGGCTGCGATCAGGGCCGCGCGGGGAACCTCTATCATTGTCCCTACGAGGTAGTGAAGCTCCTTGAGGCCGTGCTGGCTGATCAATCCTTCCGCAAGACCGGTGACCATTGCACGGAGCCTTTTCATCTCCTCGCGGGTCCCGATAAGAGGCATCATGATGTCGGGGATGACGACTTTGCCCATCTTCTTCATCTCGCAGGCGGCCTCTATTATCGCAGAGATCTGCATTTCGTATATTTCAGGGTAAACAAGCCCCAGACGGCACCCCCTGAACCCAAGCATGGGGTTGTTCTCCTTCAGCGAAAGAACCCTTTCCAGAACGGATTCAGCCCGCTTGAGATCAACTGAGGAAGACGGGTCCCCGGCTTTAAGAGAGTCGATCGTCTCTCTCAACTCCTCTTCCTTCGGCAGAAACTCGTGAAGCGGTGGGTCGAGAAGCCTTATCGTCACAGGAAGACCTTCCATAGCCTCGAATATGCCGAGAAAATCCTCCTTTTGCATAACCTTGAGTCTATCCAGGGCTTTTACCCTTGATGGCTTGTCTTTGGCAAGTATCATCTCCTGCATTACAGGAAGCCGCTCCTGCGCCATGAACATGTGTTCGGTGCGGCAGAGCCCTATGCCCCGGGCTCCGAAGGAGCGGGCCCTCCGGGAATCCTCCGGAGTATCGGCATTGGCCCAGACTTCAAGTGAGGAGATAGAGTCTGCAATATCAAGGAGAGTACGGAAGTCGTCAGTAAATGACGGCTGGACCAGAGCGACCTCTCCCAGAATGACGTGTCCTTTGGTTCCATCAAGTGTAAGCTTTTCTCCCTTTCGGATAACCTTGTCGCCTATCTTCATCTCTTCCCTGGCTAGATCGATCACGACCGCTTCGCACCCTGAGATACAAGGTTTGCCGAGGCCTCTTGCCACGACAGCTGCGTGGCTGGTCATGCCACCCCTGCTGGTCAGGACTCCCTGGGCTGCGTAAAGACCATGAATATCGTCAGGAGTGGTCTCAGGTCTCACCAGTATCACGGGTTGTCCGGAATTTGCCACTCTTTCAGCTTCGTCGGCATCGAATATCACGATCCCGAGTGCCGCCCCCGGAGAAGCCGGTAGGCCTTTTGCGATAACATCGTATTTTGCTTCCGGATCTATCTGCTTGTGCAACAGTTGTTCGACCTGTTCGGGAGTTACACGGGAGACTGCGGTAACTGCATCGATGAGTCCTTCTGAATGCATGTCTACAGCTGTCTTCACTGCAGCCTTTGCGGTCCTTTTGGCGTTACGGGTCTGAAGCATATATAGTTTTTGGCGTTCTACCGTGAACTCGATATCCTGAACGTCCTTATAATGTTCTTCAAGAAGTCCCGCTATGCGGTGAAGTTCCCGATCGGCCTCGGGAAGTTTTTCCCCGAAAGTATCAATGGGGTTGGGGTTCCGTATCCCCGCGACCACATCCTCACCCTGCGCGTTGACAAGAAATTCCCCGTAGAGCTTCTTCTCTCCAGTTGACGGGTTGCGGGTGAAACAAACCCCTGTTCCGCAATCATCACCAAGGTTCCCGAAGACCATTGTCATGACGCTGACGGCTGTACCAAGATCGTCCGGTATCCTGTTGATCTTTCTGTAAGTGACCGCTCTCGGATTCTTCCAGCTGCGGAAGACAGCTTCGATGGATTTCCTGAGCTGTATCCACGGGTCTGACGGGAAGGGGCTTCCGGATTCCTGCTCAACGATCCTTAAGAACTTTCCTATCAGGTCCTTCCAGGTGGAAGGACCAATTTCATAGTCATAAGTCAACTTAAGGTCTCTCTTGGCCTGATGGAGCACGTTTTCAAAGATCGAGCCGTCAAGTCCAAGAACAACGTTGGAGAACATCTGAATGAACCTTCTGTAACTGTCCAGGACAAACCTCTCGTCGCCTGACTCGGAAACAAGCGCTTTGACAGAAACATCGTTCAAACCGAGATTGAGAATTGTATCCATCATTCCCGGCATCGAAATGGCGGCTCCCGAACGAACCGAAACAAGCAGGGGTGTTCTGTCGCCCCCGAATATCTTGTCAGTCTCCCTTTCAAGGGTTTTAATTGATGACCTGATCTCTTCCCAGAGTTGATCCAGAAAGGTGTCCTCATTTTTAAGGTACTCAAGACAGGCTTCTGTGGTAATGGTGAACCCGGGAGGGACGGGAAGACCTATGCGGAGCATCTCCGCGAGATTGGCACCTTTCCCGCCAAGAAGCTTCTTCATGTCTGCCCGGCCTTCGCTGAAGTTGAATACATAACGCTTTTGTTTTTTTTCAGCTTGCGCCATTTCGCTCTGCCTCCTCTGTTATTGGTTTTGCTTAAGCCCGGAGATAATCAAGGATCTCCTGGGCCGTCTCCTCTATGGCCCGGTTCGTGACGTTGAGTATCCGGCATCCGATCCTGCGCATTATGTTCTTCGCGAACTGTAGTTCCTCCTCGACTCTCTCCCATTGTGCATAGCTTGATAATTCGGAATCCAGACCCAGTAGCCGCAGTCTCTCCCTTCTGATCTCAACGAGCTTCTCGGGCTGGACAGTAAGTCCGAAAACCTTCTCGGGAGCTATCTCGAATATCTCTTTAGGAGGTTCCGTTTCAGGAATAAGCGGGATGTTGCCTACCATAAAACCTCTATGGGCAAGATACATGCAAAGGGGGGTCTTGCTGGTCCTAGAAACTCCGAGGATAACGACATCCGACATGTGAAGGTACTCCGCACCCCTTCCATCGTCGCACTTGATGGCGAATTCGATCGCCTTTACTCTCCTGAAGTACTCCTCGTCCATCCTTCTCATAAGGCCCGGCGTTTCAAGCGGTGGGTGTTCAAGCCGTTTTTCCAGCATGTCAAGGATCGGCCCGAGAATATCCACGGTCTCGTTCTTCTGCAATTGGGCTTTTTCCATGAACCAGCGCCTCAGGTCATGGTCTACCAGCGTGCAGACCACCAGTGCGTTTTCCGCGGCAGCCTGTTCCAGGACCTCCCTTGCCCTCTCCTTGTTGTTTATGTATCTGAATCGATTGAGGGATACGGCATCTGAGGCAAACTGGCTTATAGCTGCCTTTGCCACATGTTCCGCGGTCTCCCCGGTGAAATCCGAAACGATGAATACTGGAAGCGGAACGCGGTCACCTGCGTACGGCATGACTTTTTCCTCCTGTCCATCCCCGATGACGCTTCTGCGATTCAGGATTTCAGTATGCCCAGATCGCCGGCCAATTTGAAAAGTTCGTTGCAGCGCTCCAGGAGCGCTATTCTGTTGTTTCTTGCGGCCTCGTCTTTGTCCATCACCAGAACGCGATCGAAAAACGAGGTTATGAAAGGTTCCAGTCTGGCAAGCATCTTGGTAAGTCCATCCCAGTCGCAACCGGATACGGCTTCCCGGATACCCGGAGAGAGCATTTCCACTGTCTCAAAGAGCTCCTTTTCCGCTTCCTCAGTGAACAGGTCCGGGTCTATGGCCTTCCGGGTCTTTTCCGCCTTCTGAAGGATGTTTCTCACTCGCACCGCTGAAACTACAAGACCGCGGAACCAATCCTCGTCCTGGATCACAGAAAATTCATTGAGCATTCTGAGAGCCTGCAGTGGTCTGGAGCCGGAGACTGACACGGCAAGTGTTGTAAGACCATGGGAAAACCCCTTCTCCCTCAACTGATGATGAAGTCTCTGCGTGAGGAATTCCATCATCGCCACGAACTGATCTCCGGCAAGATCGTGGTTCCTGGATGCTTCCGTAGCCAGATCCGTTACGTCAACGTCCATCTCTGTTCCCCACAAAATCTCGTTCATCGTCCTTGATGCCCTGCGTATTCCGTACGGATCCTGAGATCCTGTGGGTTGCAATCCAACCTTGAACCCTCCGGTTATCGTGTCTATCCTGTCGCATATCCCGATGATCGCCCCGACACGGTCTTCCGGGACTTTGTCTCCCGAGGAAGCCGGAAGGTACTGTTCGTAAAGGGCGAGTGCAACACGCGGGTCCTCGCCGTTCTTAAGAGCATACTCCCTCCCCATTACTCCCCTGAGTTCCGGGAACTCGTAGACCATGTCGGTGGCGGTATCCGCCCTTGAAAGCATGGCTGCACGGTCCACCAGCTTTTTTTCATCTTTTCCCAGTTCAAGGCTTTGACAAAGAGAGGCACTCAGCTTCCGGACAAGTCCTACCTTTTCATAGACAGTACCGAGTTTTTCGTGATGTACGACCTTTTTCAGCGAATCTACCCTGCCGGAAAGAGGCACTTTCTGGTCCTCGGACCAGAAAAATGCAGCATCGGAGAGCCTGGCCCTGAGCACTCGCTCATTCCCCTCCCTCACGACGGACATGTTTGTGGCACGGTTGTTGCTCACTCCGATAAAAAAGGGCCGAAGGGCTCCGGATGTATCGCGGACAGGGAAATAACGCTGATGATTCTTCATCGTGGTTATGAGGACTTCTTCGGGCATTTCCAGGTAGGCCGGGTCGAATGAACCGTAAAACGGTACTGGATATTCCACAAGAAACAGATTTTCTTCAACAAGTTCTTTGTCGAGAACCGCTTTCCCGCCTATCTCATTCTCAAGAGTAGCAATGCCGGAAAGCATCTTCTCCTTCCGTTTTTCCGGATCGGCGATGACAAAATTGTCATACAGTTTTTCAAGGTATTCACCGACCTCCTTGATCTCAATGTTCTTGATCCCCATAAATCTGTGCCCGCGGGTCACGACTCCCGAACTGACAGATCCAAATTCAAGCGGTACTGGATCATTTCCGTAGATCGAAAGGATCCAGCGAACCGGCCTTGCGAACCTTATGAAGGTTTTATCCCAGTACATGCTTTTGGGGAAGGATATGTTCTTAATAATTCTCTCCATGATCGGGGGAAGTATTTCAAGTGTCTTTTTTCCCTCCTGGCGGATCACGGCGACGGCGAATTCGTTGCCACCTATCTCCCGTTTTTCAAGAGATTCGACCTCTACGCCCTTGCTCCTGGCGAAACCCTTTGCGGCCTTGGTGGGGTTTCCGCCGGCATCAAAGGCTCCCGACCATGAGGGTCCCTTGAACTCCACTGTAAGATCCTCCTGCTTTGCTCCCAAACCCCGCACAAGAACGGCAAGCCTTCTTGGCGTTGCAAAAGCCTGGATCTTCTCGAATGCGAGCCTCTCAGACCTGAGTTCTTCGCCGGTACTAATTACCACATCTCTCAAGGCGGGAGAGATGAATCTCGAAGGGATCTCTTCGGTGCCTATCTCCAGAAGCAAGTCCCTGTTCTCCATCCCCCTACCTCCCGTTCCTTGCTTCGAACCTGTTCATCAGCGGGAATCCCATCTCTTTACGCTGTTTGACATAAGCTTCGCAGCACTCGCTTGCAATAGCCCGCACTCTCGAAATATAACCTGTTCTCTCCGTGACGCTTATGGCGTTCCTGGCATCAAGAAGATTGAAGACATGTGAACATTTCAGCACATAGTCGTAGGCCGGCATTACGAGACCCTTACCGAGCGTTCTTTCCGCCTCGGCCTCGTACATGGAAAAAAGCCTGAAGAGCATATCGGCATCGGATACCTCGAAGTTGTATGTTGAATGTTCGACCTCGCCGCGGTGATGTACATCGCCGTATTTGATCTTGCCGACCCATTCCAGATCGTACACGTTGTCGACCTTCTGAACAAACATTGCAATTCTCTCTATCCCGTAGGTGATCTCCGCAGCCACAGGATCCATGTCTATTCCGCCAACCTGCTGGAAATAAGTGAACTGGGTTATCTCCATTCCATCAAGCCAGACCTCCCAGCCAAGACCCCACGCCCCTATGGTGGGCGATTCCCAGTCGTCTTCCACAAAGCGGATATCATGATCGCCGGGCTCTATGCCGAGCGCCTTGAGGCTTTCCAGATACATCTCCTGTATCTCCACGGGTGCAGGCTGGATGATCACCTGGAACTGGTAATAGTGCTGAAGCCTGTTGGGGTTCTCTCCATACCTGCCGTCGGCTGGTCGCCTGGATGGTTCCACATATGCCACCCTCCAGGGTTCCGGTCCGAGAACCCTGAGCGTAGTTGCGGGATTCATCGTACCGGCCCCTACCTCGATGTCATACGGTTGCTGGATTATGCACCCCTGCTCAGCCCAGTAGCGTTCGAGGCGCATTACTATTTCCTGAAGATTCACCAGGATATTCCTCCTTTGATTGTTTCATCCTGCCCTTTCGGCAAGCGTGTTTTCCAGAAGTCTTGTACAGGATCTTACCGTTTCAGGCTGGATCATTAATTGTCCGGCGTTTTTCAGAAGATCATCGTAACTCAAATAAGCCGCCGCTGTCAGCACACAAAGATCGCGAGCCTCAAGTCTGATCCCGGCTCCTGTTCTCTGACCGCACTTTCCGCAGTATAGGGATTCTCCGGAGAAAAAGGCCCCTGAAAGCGAAACCCCGCAACCCTGGCATCTGTTCAGATCGGGTGCCAGGCCCCAACTGCGGAGCCATCGCCAATAAAATCTCCAGTCCGACAGATCATCGCTAATACCGGGTTCTTCAAGAAGAGAGAGCGACCAGAAGAAGACGGGCAGAAGGTCGTCGCACGCGTGACCGGGAAGAGTGTGCCTGACCAGGGATACAGACCACTTTACGGCCTGGCGTATCTTTTGGGATGAGGCTCTCAGGGACCAGAAGTCCCGGCGCACGTCCACATCCCGCAGATAGCACCTGTTCGGCCCCCTGTAAACGTGGAATGTCCCCCAGACAAGCGGATCCGTAGAACCACCGAAACGGACCTTGCCCCTTGCGGCGCCGGGAGCCAGAAGCCACATCGGACCCTCGTTCTCCATAAGTACGTAAACGCTTCTGTTCCCCTCAGGCGAATCCTTGCGCCTCAGCACTACACCTCTTTGGCGCAATAGACCCTGTCCGGCTCTGCTATCCACACTTCATCCCCTCTAGACGTATCCCATCCTGCGGAGATCTCTCTCGGAATTTCTCCAGCCGGGCCTGACTTTGACCCATAGATCGAGAAACACATCCTGGCCGAACTGTTTCTCGATCTCCTTTCTTGCCTGACCGCCTATGCTCTTCATTTTTGAGCCGCCCTTGCCTATAAGGATGGCCTTCTGGCCATCTCTCTCGACATAAATGGTTGCCCTGATGAGGAGGTTCTTTCTATCGGGGTACTCATCGGGTGATTTGAACTCTTCCACATCGACAGCTACGCTGTGCGGAACTTCCTGCTCCGTTTGCAGCAATACCTGTTCCCTTATTATCTCGGACGCTAGAAAACGTTCAGTGCAGTCAACCAGCCGGTCATCATCGAATATCGGAGGCCCTGAAGGCAGAAGCGAGAAAACACTGTCAACAAGAACATCAAGGTTGGTGCCCTTAAGAGCCGAGACCAGAATTGTCTCCACAGGGTCAACTCTGTCAAGGTAGACTTCCCATCCATTCAAAGGAGCGGCAGATACTCTGGAATCGATCTTATTGACAACAAGGATGACCGGTACGGAAGAAAGATCCAGTAATTTGAGGATTATTTCGTCGGCCTTGCCGATATGGGTATCGGAAGATTCAACCACGTAGCATACCGCATCGGAACCCCCAAGGGATTCATCGGCCTGGCGCTTCATGAAGCGTCCCAGCTCGTGAAGGGGACGGTGCAGTCCCGGAGTATCAACGAAAACAATCTGTCCCCTCGGGTCATTGAAGACTGCGCGGATCCTGTTCCTGGTCGTCTGCGGTTTGTCGGATACTATGGCAGCCTTGCCGCCGACAACAGCATTGACGAGTGTCGATTTCCCTACATTAGGCCTTCCTACGACAGCCACAATGCCTGATCTGAGATCACCGGCGCCAGTCATTTACCGCGCTCTCCCAGGTTAAAGGGCATGGGGAAGATATCCTCCAGAGAATAAAGAGAAAAAGAGTCTTCTCCTTTCTCAACAACGACGGTCATGGCAGGGTTGAATTCCGACAGTACCTGCTGGCAGGCCCCGCAGGGAAAACATGGGACACCGGGATCACAGACAATGGCAATAGCAAGGGGTTTTCGTCCTCCTGCTGCGATCATAACCGAGATGGCGCTCCTTTCGGCACAAACTGTCAACCCATAGCTGCCGTTCTCGACATTGCATCCGTTGAAGATCCTGCCGTCTTCATCCAGAAGGGCGGCCCCTACAGAAAATCCCGAATAGGGAGAGTATGCCCGTCTTCGGGCGACTCTTGCCTCACGAAGGATGTCTTCAGGAGATACCCCGGGAAAATCCCATTCGCACATTTTCAGGGTCATTCCTCTATCTCCCCAATTTTGAAAAGGTCATCCATCGGAGCGATCCGGACAAGTTTTATCCTGTGATCCTCAACCTCAAGGACCTGGAATTCCCATTGCCCGTAGGGAAGCTTCTGCCCTTCATCCGGGAACCGGCCGGCAAGGGAGAGAACGAGCCCGCCAATACTGTCCATATCACTGGATTCAAATGGATAGTGAAGCATCTCGCTCAGGTCTTCAAGTCCCATCTGCCCCTTGACGAGATAGCTCCCATCGGGTTCTTTCTGGAACAGTGCGCTTTCATCATCGTATTCGTCCTGTATCTCTCCCACTATTTCCTCTATCAGATCTTCAAGGGTAACCAGACCTGCCGTTCCGCCGTATTCATCGACGACTATCGCAATGTGAACCCTTTTGCCTCTCATGATATCGAAAAGAT
>WOYI010495316.1_pt1 | contig 12842 bp, 11 predicted proteins | sample 6423411 | NCBI WGS metagenome assembly WOYI01 (sample SAMN13441803, study PRJNA592873) | oil field metagenome | biome: oil field; feature: oil-well bore; material: oil-contaminated soil; isolation source: oil-contaminated soil from oil-well borehole | place: Germany: Wietze | collected 2016-10-18 ... | reverse complement strand
GTAGAGGATGCGGTAATCGGTCCCCTGGATGCTGACGCCATCACCGATCGCGGCAAGCACTCCGTCACTGCGCTGGCGGGCCAGGGAGGCCTCCTCGAGGGCCCTAGTCGAATCAGCGGTCAAACGGCGGTTCTCCCGCAGGCTCTTGCGAAGCAACCAACCAAAACTGCAGAGCAGGAAAAGAGACAGGAGCCGGAGCAGCGCCTCGTGCGGTTCGCCGAAGACAGCCTCGGTCAAGGTGGCGGCATTGCGGACATGCATGTCGAGCAAGGCATCCCCGACCCAGAGCCCGGAGAGGAGCAGGAACCCGAGAAGAAGGAGGAGGTGATCGAAGTTAGGTCCGCGGGCTTTGATGGGGAACCTCGGAATGGTTTTGAGACCTCAGCGGGAAACCACCTGCGCTGCCGGCTGTTGCAGGAAAGGTCGCATGGCGTCGGTGATGCCGCCGGCATCGAGACCGTAGCGGGCGAGAAGTTCAGCCTGGCTCCCCTGCTCGACGAAGCGGTCGGGGAGACCGAGGCGCAGGACCGGAAGGGTGACTCCGGCATCGGCGAAAAGCTCGAGAACGGCAGAGCCGAATCCCCCCTGCAGGGCATTCTCCTCGATGGTAATGACCTTGCCGGTGCGTTGGGCCTCGGTGAGCAACAGTTCACGGTCGAGCGGCTTGACGAAACAGGGGTCGATGACCGCGAGGGAAATACCTTCCCGGGCCAGCGTCTCCGCGGCCCGCAGCGTGGGCTCGACCATGGTCCCGAGGGCAAAGACAACCCCGGAATCACCGGCGCGCAGCTTTTCACCGCGGCCAACCGGCAGCGGCTGCGGGTCGCTCGCCAGTTCCAGGCCGAGACCTTTGCCCCGCGGGTAACGGTAGGCAAAGGGGCCTTCCGCTGCAAGCGCGGTCACCATGAGGCGTTGCAACTGGAGTTCATCGCGGGGGACGGCGAAGGTCAGGTTGGGAATATGCCGCAGGTAGGAGAGGTCGAAAACGCCGTGGTGCGTCGGCCCGTCGGCGCCCACCAGCCCCCCCCGGTCCATGGCGAAGGTCACCGGCAGATTTTGCAGGCAGACATCATGCAGGACATTGTCGTAGGCCCGCTGCAGGAAGGTGGAATAGAGCGCCACCACCGGTCGCAAGCCCTGGCTGGCGAGACCCGCCGCAAAGGTCACGGCATGCTGCTCGGCAATGCCGACATCAAAGAACCGGTCCGGATGGCGCTCGGCAAAACTGCTCAGGCCGGTGCCGTCGGGCATCGCCGCAGTTATCGCCACAACCCGTTCATCGCGGTCGGCCAGGGCGCTCAGGGTTTGGCCGAAGACGCCGGTATAGGTCTTCGCCCCCCCCTTGGCCGCCGCAACGGCACCGCTCTCGGGGTCGAAGGGACCAACCCCGTGAAAGACCGAGGGGGAACGCTCGGCGGCAGCGTACCCCTTCCCCTTTTTGGTCACGACGTGAACGAGGCGTGGCCCTTTCAGGCGCACCACGTTGCCGAGCGTCTCGACCAGATCATCCAGCTGGTGACCGTCAATCGGACCGACATAATCGAAGCCGAAGGCCTCGAAAAGCATCCCCGGGGTGAGGAACCCCTTGACCGACTCCTCGGCACGGCGGGCAAGAGTGACCAGGTCCTTGCCGAACCTGGGGACGGTGCCGAGCAGGTGTTCGGTTTCCCGCCGGAAGCGGACGAAGAGATCGGAGGTCATCTTGCGGTTGAGGAACGAGGAGATGGCCCCGACATTCTGGGAAATGGACATCTCGTTATCGTTGAGGATAACCACCATGTCCTTTTTCAGGTGTCCCGCCTGGTTCAGCCCTTCAAAAGCGAGGCCGGCCGTGAGCGAGCCGTCTCCGATAATCGCAACCACCTTTTCCGTACCACCGACCGCATCGCGGGCGGCTGCCATCCCCAGCGCCGCTGAAATGGAGGTGCTCGAATGACCGACGTCGAAGGTATCATAAGGGCTCTCCATGCGTTTGGGAAAGCCGCTGATACCGTCAAGCTGGCGCAGGGTATGGAACCGATCGAGGCGCCCGGTCAACAGCTTGTGCGCATAGGCCTGGTGACCGACATCCCAGACAATCTTGTCCTTCGGAGTATCGAGCACCCGATGCAGGGCGATGGTCAGTTCGACCACCCCCAGCGAACTCGCCAGGTGACCGCCGTTGCACGCCACCGTGGCAATGATCGTCTGTCGCAACTCGGCGGCAAGGGTATCGAGCTCGGCCAGGGTGAAGCCCTTGAGCTCGGCGGGAGACTGTAAACGGGAGAGGATTTCGGTCATGGGCTGGGCCCCACTTAAAGGTTACGAACTGCGGTTGACGATGTAATGGGCAATCTGCCGCAGGGGCTCGGCCGCGGCGCCGAGGGGGTCGAGAGCGGCAACCGCGCGATCGCGCAATTCCCGGGCCCGCTGCCGCGCCGGCTCCAGTCCGAGCAGCGCGACATAGGTCGCCTTGCCGCGGGCGGCGTCGCTGCCGACGTCCTTGCCGATTTCGGCCTGGTCGCCGACGACATCAAGGATATCGTCTGCCACCTGGAATGCCAGGCCGGCGGCTTCGCCGTAGCGGCTCAGCGCCTGGAAGGCGGAGTCCGAGGCGCCGCCAAGCAGGCCGCCGCACTGAACTGCAGCGAGAATCAGGGCGCCGGTCTTGTGGGTGTGGATATATTCGAGGGTCGGCAGATTGATATCCTTCCCTTCCGATTCCATGTCGACGACCTGCCCGCCGACCATCCCGAGGCTGCCGGCGCAGCGGGCCATGAGATGGATGACCTGGCGGACGGTCGCAGCGGGAACCGCCGGTTGCAGATCGGGGTTGCTGAGCAGGATGAAGGCCTCGGTCAGCAGGCCGTCGCCGGCGAGGATAGCCGTTGCCTCACCGTATACCTTGTGGTTGGTCGGGCGGCCGCGCCGGAAATCGTCGTCATCCATCGCCGGCAAATCATCATGAATGAGGGAATAGGTGTGGATCATCTCCATGGCGCAGGCCGCCGGCAGCACCACCTCGGGATCACCGCCGACCGCCTCGCAGCCGGCAATCATCAGGAGCGGCCGCACCCGCTTGCCGCCGGCAAAGACCGAGTAGCGCATCGCCTGGTGGAGGCTGGCCGGGAGGGTGTCCGCGGCCGGGAGATAGCGATCGAGAGCCTGGTCGACACGCAGCTGCCGTTCGGCCAGGTAGGCTTTGAGATCCATCGGTTCAGTCATCCTCTGCCGGCTGGAAAGGCTCGACCCGCAACCCGCCGGCGCGATCTTTGAGCAGGCAGTCGACCCGGGTCTCAACATCTTTCAGCAGCAATTGGCAGCGGGACGCCGCCTGCACCCCCTGTTCGAAACAGGCGAGAGCCTGTTCCAGCGGCAGGTCGCCCTGTTCGAGGCGCTCGACCGCCGCTTCCAGGATTTTAAGCGTCGCTTCGAAGTCGGGAGGAACACTCTTTTTTGCCGTCATAAGTCGCCACCATCAGGAGAATGTTCATTATTGCCGGGGGTCCGGGGTGAGTCAAGGCTTTTCCCGGCAACGGCGATCAGGGCGAGCGGGTCGATTCGTGCGCCCCGCAGTTTCGCCCCCCAGTGCAGATGGGGCCCGGTGGAGCGTCCGCTGCTGCCGACCCGGCCAAGGAGGACGCCCCCTTCCAGGTCGGTGCCGGTGCGGCAGTTCAGGGTCTGGAGATGGGCATAGAGGGTGTAGAGGCCTTCGCCGTGGTCGAGGATAACGGTATTGCCGGTGAAGTAGAGGGCGCCGGCAAAGACCACCCTGCCGGCGCCGGCAGCCAGCACCCGGCGCCCCAGCGGGCTGCGAAAATCAACGCCGCTGTGGGGGGAGCGGGGTGAACCATTGAGAATTCGTCGCAGACCGAAACTGCTGCCGGCGGGGTCGGGGACAGGGCGCCGGAAGGGGCCGGCCCGAAATCCCGGGGTCTCTTTGGCAAACAGGGCCGCAAGGCGCTTTGACTCGCGCTTGATACGGGCGAGAACGGCCGGGTCCCGCGGGTTGACCATGGCCTCCGGCAGGGTAAGCCGCTCTTCCCGGAAGGATGCCGCGAAGACCTCGAGCGCGGACCGGAAAAACTGCGAAGCGCCGCTGCGGTCGACCACGGCCAGGGTGAGCGGATAGGATCCCGGCGCCAGCGCCAGGTCGGCACCGAGCAGGGCATGGGCGCCGTTTCGGTCAGGTTCCAGGTAGATCAACCGGTCATTCCAGCGGGCCACGGCCAGCACCGGTGGCGCGCCGCGATAGTGAAGCCGGACCACTCCGCCGGTGGCGACCCGCGGCGACGAGAGCTGCAGCTCGCCCGCCCCGGCGGCGGTCGCCCCGAAAAGAAGAGCGACCAGAAGAAGAATCTTCATTCCCCCTCCTCCGCGACCACCACCCGTACCTTTCCCCTGGCAAGATGCAGCTGCAACCGGTCACCCGCCACGAGCGAGGCGGCATCGACAACGGCCCGCCCGTCCCTTTCGCGCAAGGCGATGGCATAGCCGCGCTGCAGCGTTCGCAGCGGTGAGAGCAGATCGAGGCGAGTGCCGAGAACCGCGAGCCGTCCGGAGTACTCCTGCCAGCGGGATTGCCAGGCCAGGAAGAGCCGTTGCTCGAGGGCGAGTTGCCGTTGCCGCGACAGGGCCAGGTCGGTAAGGGGGGAGCGCAGTCGCTGCTGCAAACCTGTCAGCCGTTCCCGCAGCAGGCCGAGCCGGCTGTGGATCTGGGCGCCGAGCCGCAACACCAGGTGGTCGAGGTGGCGTTCCAGCTCGAGGCGGCTGGCGACCACCAGCTCAGCCGCAGCGCTCGGCGTCGGCGCGCGCAGGTCGGCGACGAAGTCGGCGATGGTGACGTCGGTTTCATGCCCGACCGCAGAGATCACCGGCACCCTCGAGGCCGCGATCGCCCGTGCCACCACCTCGGTGTTGAAGGCCCAGAGGTCTTCCAGCGAGCCGCCGCCGCGACCGACGATCAGGACTTCGGCCAGGCCGTGCCGGTTGAGGTCATCGATCGCGGCGGCAATCGCCTCGGCCGCACCTTCCCCCTGGACCCGCACCGGGCAGAGCAGCACCCGCACCCCGGCGGCGCGGCGCTGCAACACGTTGAGAATGTCATGGATCGCGGCGCCGGTCGCCGAGGTGACCACCCCGACCACCACCGGATGCCCGGGGAGTGGCCGCTTGCGCTCCGCAGCAAAAAGCCCTTCTGCCTCGAGGCGTCCCTTCAATTGCTCGAAGGCAAGCTGCAACCCCCCGGCGCCAAGGGGATGCAGGGCATCGACGATGAGCTGCAATTCACCGCGCTGGTTGTAAACCGAGACCCGGCCGCTGCACACAACCTGCAGTCCGTTTTCCGGCTGGAACCGGAGCAGCCGGTTCTGGGTGCGAAACATCACCGCACGCAGCTGGGCCTGCTCATCCTTGAGGGAAAAATACCAGTGCCCCGAAGCCGGTGCGGCCAAGTTGGTCAACTCCCCCTCGACCAGGACCTGGACAAAATTGTCTTCGACGGTCTCCCGCAGCAAAGCCACCAGTCGCGAAACGGTCAAACGCGGCGCTGTCGATTCCATGGTTAAGACCACCAGATATTGGGGTTTTAAATTGACAAAGCGGCCGTGATTCCCTATATATAGGCATCTCTCGAACGAATCAAGGAACCGTCATGTCGCAACTCTACGTGGTGACGATCGCCAGCGAAAAGGGCGGAGTCGGCAAGACCACCCTGGCGACCAATCTCGCCATCTATCTCAAGGCCTTGTGCGAGGACCTGCCGGTCACCCTGTTCAGCTTCGACAACCACTTCTCGGTCGATCGCATGTTCCGGATCGGCCGTGGAGCCCCGCGCGGGGATGTCGCCGACCTGCTGCAGGGAACGCCCGCCGAGGAGCTGGTCGAACTGGGCGAATACGGCGTCCAGTTCATCCCCTCCCGCCGCGACCTCGCCAGCCTGCGGGAACGGTTTTCCACGCCGGAACTCCTCGCCAGGGTGCTCTGCGCAACGCAGCTGACCGGGGTGCTGATCATCGACACGCGCCCCGACCTCGACCACTTCACCCGCAATTCCCTCTATGCCGCGGACCGGGTCATCGTCCCGGTCAAGGATATGGCTTCCCTGGAAAACTGCCGCAATCTCTACCACTTCTTCGCCGAGCAGGATCTGGGGAAGAAGGCTTTGCGCATCCTCCCCTGCCTGATCGACTCGCGCATCCATTTCAACGGCCCCTTTCGCGACTCCTACCAGCTGCTCAAGGCCTATGCCATCAATCGCGGCTACCGCTGCATGGAAGGATATATCGCCAAGAGCCCCAAGGTCGAGTCCCTCAACACCAACCCCGAAGGCAAGATCTACCCGGTCATTACCCATGGCCGCGGCACCGAAGTCCACATCCAGCTCAGCCACCTGGCGCGCCAGGTCTTTCTCGAGCTGCGCGACTGCGGCGAACTCCGCCTTTCGGCCATCGCCCGGGAGCAAGCGCGCCGCGACCAGGAGCGCAGCAGCGCTTTTGCGGCCCGGCTCGCCAAAATCGCACCGGGTTGCCTGCTGTGCGGCCGGGACCTGGCTGGACCGGGAGGGATCGAAGCGGCGGGCTATTTTGCCGCAACCGGGAGCGGCAACCTCTCCGGGTTCCTCGATGAAGACTGTTTTTCGGACCTGATATTCCGCCACATCTACCAGTCACCGCAGGACGCCAGCGGCAGTCAGCCGTTGCGGGAGCTGTTCCGGGAATCGGCCCAGCGCTCCTACTTCGTCCTGCGGCGTGCCCCGGGAACCCGTAATTTCTTTCGTCAGCAGCTCTCTTTTTACCGCTTCGACGAAACCGGGCTCGAGGTTTCCCATCGGGTTGTCGATCTCGACGCAGCCGGCCGGGATAGCAAGAACCCGTTGCAACGGCTGGCGCAGAAGACCCTCTGCGACGAGCCGGGGCGGCTCGGCGACGACTTCCTGCTGGTGCGCAGGGTGAGTAGCGATGTGCCGGAAGAGATCCTCTACGATGAAGCCCAGGAAGCCTTCAGGGAAGCCGGTCGGCGTATCGCCCGCCAGTTCTACTGAGGGCCGGCCGGAACCGCAACCAGCTGCGAAACCGGCACGACTTCGAGGCCGGCGGCGCGCAGCTCGGGGAGAGCGCGCCGCAATGCGGCCAGAGTCGCAGGATGGGGATGGCAGATGCCGATGGCGCTGCCGTGCTGGCGGGCGATGCGGATCAGCTTGCGGATTTCGCCGCCGATCAGGCCGGCGTCCTGAACATTATCAAGGAAGATGTCGCGCCGGGCCACGGGGATTCCGGCCCGCCGCGCCAGCTCGAAGGCGACCGATGCGCCGGTCGTCCGGCTATCGACGAAGAAGAGCCCCTCCTCACGCATCTGCCCCAACACCACCGCCATCCCCGCCAGGTCCTCGGTGAATTTCGACCCCATGTGATTGTTTCCACCCACGGCGTAAGGGACCTCGGCAAGGTAGCCCTGGAAGCGCAGCCGCAATTCATCGGCGGAGGCGGCGACGAAGAGGGCGTCATGCCCCGGGTTGACGGCCGGGTAGCCCTGCGGCTCCATCGGGATATGGATCAGCACCTCGCGCCCTTCCTCGTGGGCAACCCGGGCCGACTCCCGGGCATGGGCCTCGTTGGGAAGAATGGCCAGGGTCAGCGGCACCTTGACGCCGAGAAACTGGCGCAGGGTCGCGACGTCACGCCCGAGGTCATCGACGATGATCGCCACCCTGGCTCTCCTGCCGGGCTGGACGGGGGGGGGAGAGGGCTGGAAAAGAACCGTCCCCTGCTGCTGGTCGCCATGAAAAATCCGCAGGCCACGTTCCGGCAGGACCTGGGCCTCCACCCCCGGCAGGCGACGCAGCGCCGCGGCCATCTCCGCCAGTTCGGTCGCCTTGGGGAGGGAACGTGCGACCCGGTACTCCCAGCTGGCTGCACCGGGCTCGGCATCAAATCGTTCCCCGTGCCAACCCGCGCTCTCGAGCCGGCGCCGAATTGCCTCCCAACCGGACCTCTCCGTTAACTCCGGGGGGGATACCGGGGAGCCGGCGCTGATCGAGGATGGCGGAGCGGTCGGGGGGAGGTAGCGGCTGCGCAGCTCGCCGAGCAAGAAAAGGCTGACCAGGACAAAACCGACCAGGAAGACTCCGGCGAGCCAGAGTTTCAGGGTCAGCCCCCCGTGCGAACGGCGGGGGGATTTGCGCCGCGACGGTTTTTTCCTTGCGGACATGAAGGTTCCAGCAGCAGCGGGGGGATTGGGCCCCCGGAAAAGACGACGATTCAGGCGGCCTTGTGGGTGATCTCCTGCATGATGCGATACCCCTTGAGCAGATCGAGGGCCCGCAGCAGCTGATAATCCTGCCGTGCTGCCTGGTCAAGCTGGAACCTGGGTGTCGCCGCAGGTTCAGTGGTCACGGCCGGGCTGCCCTCCTCGAAATGATTGGTGAGATCTTTTTCCCGCAGCCGCAGCCCCCGCCCCTCCTCGACCTCCTTGATCTCCATGGCCGGCACGACGATATCAGGGGTTATACCCTTGGCTTGGATGGAGATCCCCGCCGGGGTAAAGTAGCGGGCCGTGGTCAGGCGCAAACCAGAGGCGTCGCTCAGGGGCATGATGGTCTGTACCGAGCCTTTGCCGAAGCTCTGGGTCCCGAGAATCACGGCCCGGTCGTGATCGTGAAGGGCGCCGGCAACGATTTCCGACGCGCTGGCGCTGCCGCCGTTGATCAGGACCACCAGCGGATAGTCCGGCTCGGTTCCATCCTGGTGAGCGGTGAACTTCATCGCGCTCCCCTCTTCGCGCCCCTCGGTGTAGACGATCAGGCCACCGTCGAGAAAGAGATCCGACACCTTGACGGCCTGGTCGAGGAGTCCCCCGGGGTTGTTGCGCAGGTCGAGAATGAGACCGGAGAGCCCCTGGGGGTTTTCCTGGTGAAGTTTTTCCAGGGCCTTTTGCAGATCGTCCCCGGTGCGCTCCTGGAACTGGGTAAGCCGCACGTACCCGAAACCGTCCTCAAGGGTCTTCGCCTTGACGCTCTGAATCTTGATCAGTTCCCGGACCAGGGTAAATTCCTGCGGTTTTTCGAAGTCATCGCGCATCACACTGATCGTTACCGAAGTTCCCTTCGGACCGCGCATTTTCTTGACCGCGTCCATGATCGTCATGTCCTTGGTCGATTCCTCACCGATCATGATGATCTGGTCACCGGCCTTCAACCCGGCCCGGAAGGCGGGGGTATCCTCGATCGGCGAAACCACCGTCAACATCTGGTCACGAATGGTAATCTCGATACCGAGACCACCAAACTCTCCCCGGGTGTCGACGCGCATCTCTTTGTAGACGTCCGGCGGCATGAAGGAAGAGTGGGGATCGAGAGAACCGAGCATACCGTTGATCGCCCCGTAAATGAGGTCTTTCATCGGCACCTCTTCGACGTAACTTTTGCGGACGATCGCAAGGACATCGGTGAAGAGCTTGAGTTCCTGGTAATCCTGCCCCGATTCGGCAATCGCCGGCGGGTTGAGCCTGCCACTCGAAAGCCAGCCGAGCAGGACCAGGGCAAGAATCAGGATGAAAAGGGTCGCGCGCCGACTTTTATGCATATCCGTCTCCTCCGGACTCAGTGGTTTTGGTGGGGTGCAAGCCAGGCCTCCGGATCGAGGGGGGTGCCACTGTGACGGATTTCAAAATAGAGGCGGCGTGCGCCTTCGTATCCGGTCAGCGCAACGACCTCGCCCCGCTCCACCTGTTCCCCGACCTGCTTGGTCAGGCTGGCTGCCTGGGCATAGAGCGAATAGTAGCTGTCCCCATGATCGATGATCAGCAGCCGGCCGTAGCCCTTGAACCAATTGGCGAAGATAACCCGCCCCGCCCAAATGGCCCGCACTTCCTCGCCCGCCCGGCAACCGATTTCAATCCCCTGGCTGTCGTGCAGGGTACCCAGCTGCGGGTTCCTTCCGGTTCCGAAAGTGACCTCCACCGGTCCCTGCAACGGCCAGGCGAGGCGGCCCTGCTGCTGGGCAAACAGGCGTGACTCATCACTATACTCGGCACCTTTGGTTGATTCAAGCCTTTTGACCAGGGCCACCAGCCGCTCCGCCCGTTCGCGCAGATCGGCCAGTTCCCGCTCCAGGTCCGCCCGTTCCTGGCGCAGCTCGGCAACCAGCCGCGCCTTGAGCGCCCCTGCCGCCTTCAACGTTTGCTGTTCCCGCCGGCTCGCCGCCAGGCTTGCCTCTTCCTGCCGCTTGAGTTGCGCCAGGCGCTGCAGGCCCTCTTCCTGCTGCTGCAACTTGTCCCGGTAGCTGGTAATCAGTTGCCGGTCCCGGCGGATGATCCGGCCCAGGAAGTCATAGTCCTCGGCCAGACCGGCGGGCGAGGTGGCGCCGAAGAGGACCCGCAGCAGGCCACCGTCACCCGACTTGTAGAGTCCGACCAGGCGTTGCCGAACCTTTCCGGCCAGGACGGTGACGGATCGCTTGATTTCCGCAGCGAGCCGCTCTTCCGTGCCGATCCGGGCACTCAGCTGCCGCAGCGAAACCTGGCGCTCACGAATGCGCTGTTCGAGCCGGCCCTGTTCCTCCTCGAGAGTGGCCAGGTCCGCGGCGAGCCGCTCTTCCCGATCACGCTTCTCGGCGGCGGTTGCCGCGGCGGTTTCAATCCGTCGCTCGATCTCGGCAAGCCGCTGCCGGGTTGTCGCCAGCTCGTCGGCCCGGACCGGCCCTGGGGCCAGCAGGAAGAAGAGGACCAGGGCGAAGCCAAGCCTCCCCCGAACGCCACCATGCAACCGCATCAGACCCGTACCAGGCGGCGCAGGGAGAGCATACTGCCGGCAACGCCGAGGAAGACCCCAAGCCCAACCAGGAGCAACTGGTAGACCGGGGAAAGAAAGGTAATGCCGTCAACCCCTGCCGCCAGCAGCAGGGTACTCAGCCCCTGTTGCAGGAAACCGTGAAACACCAGCGCCGCGCCGGCCAGGGCCAGGGTGCCGCCGCACAACCCCTGGATGCCGCCCTCCAGAAGAAAGGGGGTCTTGATAAACCAGGGGGTCCCCCCCACCAGCGCCATGACTTCCAGTTCATCCTTGCGCGCATAGAGCGTCAGCTTGATGGTGTTGGCGACGATGAACAGTGTGGCAAAAAGCAGAAACCCGCCGAGGACCAGAAAGCCGGTGCGCAGCAGGGTAAGAAAAGCCTCGAAGCGGTCGAGCCAGTCCTGACCGTAACGAAGATCGGACAGCCCCAACCGGTCGCGCAGCGCCGCCACCACCCCCTCCACGCCGGCACGATTGCGGGCCTCAGAACGCAGACCGATTTCAAGGGAAGCGGGCAGGAGATCCTCCTCGACGCCAGCGAGCAAGGAGGCATCGGCGCCAAGCCGGTTACGAAAACGCTCCAGGGCGGTGCGGCGGCTGACGAAAATGACCCCTTCCACTTCAGGAAGAGCGGCGATCGATTTCTTCCAGGACTCGAGAACGGATGGTGCAGGGACCTGGTCAAGGTAGGCGACGACCTGGACTTGCCGACTCCACTGGCTGGTCAGTTTCTGGATATTCAGGACGAGGATGCCGAAAAAGGCAAGGATGGTCAGGGCAACAGCGACGGTGCCGATAGCGGCACCGCACAACACCGGGCTTTGCCGAATGTTGCGCAAGGCCCGTCGCAAGAGGTAAAGACTCCGTTCGAGCATACCAGGTTCCTTTTGCAGGCGTCGGAATCGATCTTTTCCGCGCCGGTTTAAAACCTAAGGATTACGGTCTTCGACCAGGCGGCCCTGATCGAGAATGATCTGCCGCCGGGGAAATCGCTTGATCATCGCCCGATCGTGAGTGGCGATCAGGACCGTGGTACCGCGGGCATTGGCCCCCTTGAAAAGCTCCATGATATCGAGAGTGATTTCCGGATCAAGGTTGCCGGTCGGCTCATCGGCCAGCAGCACCAGGGGGTCGACGACCAGCGCCCGGGCAATGGCCGCCCGTTGCTGTTCCCCACCGGACAACTCGAGCGGGCGGCGGTGCAGCTTGTGCTCCAGGCCAACCTGCTTCAGGGTTTGATAGACTTTTTTGCTGACCTCGAAGCGTTTGCGGCCCTGGACCTCAAGGGGAAAGGCAACATTTTCAAAAATTGTCCGGGTGGGAATCAGCTTGAAATCCTGGAACACGATGCCGAGCTGCCGCCGCAGGTAGGGGATCCGCCCCGGCCCCATGCGGGTGACATTGAGCCCATTGATCAGGATCTGCCCCCGACTCGGTTTTTCAGCTGCGTAAAGGAGCTTGAGCAAGGTTGATTTACCGGCGCCTGAGGCGCCGGTAACGTAGAGGAAATCGCCTTTGGGTACTTTCAGGGTGATATCGGACAACGCCGAGGCGTCTTTCTGGTAGGCCTTGCAGATGTTGAAGAGCTGGATCATCGTCCTACCACTCGTTGTACGGGATGCCGTTGAGTCCGACCAGGTCACTCCCGCTGCGGACATCGAAAACGCCCCCTTCGGCCAGGGCGCCTTCCGGCGTCGGTTGTGGTGGTTCGATCTCCCAGGTTTCGACGGAGCGGGTAAAGGGATCGACCGGGATAGCCCGCAGGTAGCGGGCGTCGACCAACTCGTTCAGGGAATCGGGATAGCGGGAGTGATCGGCAAAATAGCCGTCAATCGCTCGCCGCATCTGGTAGAGGTCTTCCATCAGGACCGTTTCCCGGGACCGGATCAGGCTGGTCTTGTAGTTGGGAACCACAATACTGGCGAGAATGCCGATGATCGACATGACGATCAGCAGCTCGATCAGCGTGAATCCGCGTTTGCAACTACAGGGTAAAATGTTGAATTTCATCGAAAATTCACCAGCTGCTGTAGGGCGTGCCATCAAGCGCCGTGGCATCACTCTGGGAATAGAC
>WOYI010481100.1_pt3 | contig 12843 bp, 12 predicted proteins | sample 6423411 | NCBI WGS metagenome assembly WOYI01 (sample SAMN13441803, study PRJNA592873) | oil field metagenome | biome: oil field; feature: oil-well bore; material: oil-contaminated soil; isolation source: oil-contaminated soil from oil-well borehole | place: Germany: Wietze | collected 2016-10-18 ... | reverse complement strand
GGATCGGCGAGACGGTCCGTCGCGCATACGCCGACGCGCTCGAGCAGCAGCGGCGCGGGTGAATCCGCAGCTCACGGTCGGACGCCCTTGCCGCGGCATCCACGCCCTGCTAAACTTGAGTCAATCGGGCTCAAGTTTAGTTCGGAGCCGCCACATCAGACTTCAGGAGACACATGAACGCCACGCAGCAGCCGGGGCAGGAGGACCAGCAGAGCGCCCTCGAGCAGTTCGGGATCAACCTCACCGACCGCGCCCGCCAGGGCAAGCTCGACCCCGTGATCGGACGCGACAGCGAGATCCGGCGCGTGAGCCAGGTGCTCACCCGTCGCACCAAGAACAACCCGGTGTTGATCGGCGAGCCCGGCGTCGGCAAGACCGCCGTCGTCGAGGGACTCGCGCAGCGCATCGTCGCCGGGGACGTCGCCGAGTCGCTCAAGGACAAAGAGCTCATCACGCTCGACATCTCGGCCCTCGTGGCCGGTGCGATGTACCGCGGACAATTCGAAGAGCGCCTCAAGTCGGTGCTCAAGGAGATCACCGAGTCCGAGGGCCAGATCATCACGTTCATCGACGAACTGCACGTGCTCATGGGCGCGGGTGGCGGTGAGGGCTCGGTGGCGGCATCCAACATGCTCAAGCCCATGCTCGCCCGCGGTGAGCTGCGCCTGATCGGCGCGACGACGCTCAACGAGTACCGCGAGTTCATCGAGAAGGATGCCGCTCTCGAACGCCGCTTTCAGCAGGTCTACGTAGGTGAGCCCTCCGTGGAGGACACCGTCGCGATCCTCCGCGGACTGAAGGAGCGCTACGAGGCTCACCACAAGGTGGCCATCGCGGATGCCGCGCTGGTGGCCGCGGCATCCCTCAGCAACCGCTACATCCCGAGTCGGCAGCTGCCCGACAAGGCGATCGACCTGATCGATGAGGCCGCCTCGCGCCTGCGCATGGAGATCGACTCCGCGCCCCTCGAGATCGACGAGCTGCGCCGCCACGTCGATCGGCTCAAGCTCGAAGAGCTCGCGCTGAAGAAGGAGAAGGACGCGGCATCGAAGGAGCGTCTCTCCGCCCTGCGCGAGACCCTCGCCAAGGAACAGACTCAGCTTGACGCCCTGCAGCAGCGGTGGGAGCTCGAGCGCGCCTCGCTCAACCGGGTCGGCGACCTCAAGACCAAGCTCGATGCCGCGCGCATGCAGGCCGAGCGCGCTCAGCGCGAGGGCAACCTCGAGAAGGCGTCCCGGCTGCTGTACGCCGAGATCCCGGCGCTGGAGCGTCAGCTGATCGACGCTGAGCGTGAAGAGCCCGCCGGAGACCGCATGGTCAACGACCAGGTCACCGACGAAGACATCGCCGCGGTCATCGCCGCCTGGACCGGCATCCCGGTGGGGCGCCTGCTGCAGGGCGAGACCGAGAAGCTCGTGCACCTCGAGACCGAGCTCGGCAAGCGTCTGATCGGCCAGAAGGAGGCCGTGAAGGCGGTATCCGATGCGGTACGGCGCTCGCGCGCGGGCATCAGCGACCCCGACCGGCCGACCGGGTCATTCCTGTTCCTCGGTCCGACGGGTGTCGGAAAGACCGAGCTCGCGAAGTCGCTCGCCGACTTCCTCTTCGACGACGAGCACGCCATGGTGCGCATCGACATGTCGGAATACGGCGAGAAGCACTCCGTCTCGCGCCTTGTCGGCGCCCCTCCGGGCTACATCGGCTACGAGCAGGGCGGTCAGCTCACCGAGGCTGTGCGCCGCCGCCCGTACAGCGTCGTGCTGCTCGATGAGGTCGAGAAGGCGCACCCCGAAGTGTTCGACGTGCTGTTGCAGGTCATGGACGACGGTCGCCTCACCGACGGCCAGGGTCGCACGGTCGACTTCAAGAACGTGATCCTCGTGCTCACCTCGAACCTGGGTTCGCCGATCCTCATCGACCCGGCCCTGACGCTCGAGCAGAAGCGGGATGCCGTGAACGGGCTGGTCCGCCAGGCCTTCAAGCCCGAGTTCGTCAACCGGCTCGACGACATCGTGATCTTCCAGGCGCTCACCCAGGACGACCTCGCGCAGATCGTCGAGCTCGCGGTGTTCGCTCTGCAGCGCCGGCTCAAGGAACGCAGGCTGACGCTGGCCGTCACTCCGGATGCCCGAGCCTGGCTCTCCGAGCGCGGATACGACCCGGCATTCGGCGCGCGGCCGCTGCGGCGGCTCATCCAGTCCGAGATTCAGGACCGCCTCGCGATGGCGATCCTCTCGGGCGGCGTGCACGACGGCGACCTCGTGCGGGTCGATGTCGCGGCGGACGGCGCGGCCCTCGTGCTCACCAGCAGCGGACCGGCGGCTGTCGCCGACGATGGGGCGGATGACGACGACGTGATCGAGGCAGAGCTGATCGAGGACTGACGGATGCCGGATCCTTCGATCCGGCGGCATCCGCCGGCTGTCAGTGCGCTGTGGCACTCGTCGCACCCCGGACCGAGCGTCGTCGTCACCCTCGTCGCGATCACGCTGGGTGTCGCCTCGGGGCTCGAGCCGTGGCGCATCGCGGTGCTGGGCGCGGCGATCCTGCTCGGCCAGCTCTCGGTCGGGCTCTCGAACGACGCGATCGACGCGCCACGGGACACCGCGACCGGCCGCACCGACAAGCCGATCGCCCGCGGCGATGTGTCGCTGCGAGCGGCGTGGGTCGCGGCATCCGGAGCCGTCGTGCTCGCTCTCGTGCTCTCGTGCGTGCTCGGCTGGGCGATGGGGATCGCGCACGCGATCGCGCTGGCCGCGGCGTGGGCGTACAACGCCGGGCTGAAGTCGACGCCGATCTCGGTGCTGCCGTTCATCGTGAGCTTCGGGCTGCTGCCTTCGCTCGTGACGCTCTCAGCCGATCCGCCGAGTCTGGCCGCGGCGTGGGCGTGGGTCGCCGGCGCGGCGCTCGGAGTCGCGATCCATCTCACGAACGTGCTGCCCGACCTCGAGGACGACGCGCAGACCGGGGTGCGGGGTCTTGCGCACCGGCTCGGACGCCGCCTATCGGCGGTGGTCGCGGCGATGGCGCTCGTCGTGGGAGCGGTGGCGGTGCTGCTCGGACCCGATGCCGGCATCACGGTGTTCGGTGTGATCACGTTCGCCGGGGTGGTGGTGATGGCGGTCGCGGGACTCGTGCTGGCGCTCGTGCGCGCGCCGGGGCGCGGGGTCTTCCGGCTGGTGATGCTCGCGGCACTGTTGTTGTGCGTGCAGCTCGCCGCGACCGGTCAGTCTCTGGTGGCCTGAGGGGTTGTGGTCGACGACCGGAACAGCGGAAGGGCTCAGGGCCCGGCGTCCAAGCCCATCGCATAGGCCCAGGCGAAGCCGCGCCCGAGCGGAGGGGTCAGCATCCCGCGCACGAGTGTGCGACGCACGAAGTCGGCGGCGCCGCCGCGAGGCCGGCCGAGCGCGGTGTTGACCGCGGCGAGCTGCCCGGCGCGCACGGCCGAGCGCACGCGGCGCCGCTCCCACGCGGCGAGCTCGGCCTCGGGCGCGGTGCGCTCGTGCACCCAGCGCGCGAGCAGCGGCGCGAGTCCGATCGCGTCGAGCAGGCCGAGATTCATGCCCTGACCGCCGATCGGGCTCACTTCGTGCGCGGCGTCGCCGATCACGAACAGGCGGCCGCGGCGCAGCTGCGGAGCGCACACCCGGCGGATGCCGAATGCCGTCGCGGTCTGAACCGCGTCGGCGACGGATGCCTCGCCCCGCGCACGCAGGGCCGATTGCAGTCGCTGAACCCGAACCGCGGCCAGGTCCACTGCGGGGTCGCCCGCGGCATCCCAGGCGACGACGCGCCGCAGGGATCCTGGCAGGGGGAAGGACTCGAGCACGCCGCCCGGTGCGAGGTTCACGACCGCGGTGTCGGCATCAGGCCGGTCGGGCACGACGATGTCCGACATCAGGTACCGGTCGGAGTAGGTCGTGGTGGGCACGCGTCCGTCGCGATACACGAGCGCGCGCGAAGGCCACCCGCCGGCGAGCACCACGATCGGCGCGCGGAGGTGCTCCACGGCTCCGTCGGCGGGTCCGCCGTGCCGAGTCACCTCGAGCTCGACGGCCGGCTCGCGCTGACGCACGGCGGTCACCTCGGCGCCGCGCTCGGGCGCGGGCGAGACGGCGGCCAGCACGGCCTCCGTCTCGGCCTGGGGAAGGGTCGCGACGAAGGGGAAGCGGGTCGAGAGCCGGTCGAAGCGCACGATGCCGAGCACGTGCTCGCCCGAGCGTGCCAGCCCGCGCGGCACCCGCAGCGCCCGCTCGAGCAGTCGCTCGGTGATTCCGGACTCCTCGAGCGCCGCCAGCACGGGTGCGTGCACGCCGATCGCGCGGGTGCCGAGACCGGCGCTGGGGCGCCTCTCCAGAACGCGCACATCGACGCCGCGGCGGGACAGCTCGGCCGCCAGCAGCGTACCGACCGGGCCGGCGCCGACGACGACGACGTCAGTCATCGGCGGTGCCGTCGGCGGTCGCCAGCACCCGGAACCACACGGGCTTGTCCACCCGCCACCCATCGCCGAGCACAGCGGCCAGCTCTGCGCCGCGATAGCTGCGGCGGATCGAGCGAAGGCCGTCGGTGCGCAGGAACGTGCCCGGTGCGAACGGCGTGATGCCGATCGTATACAGCGCGTAGGCGATGCGACTGCGTTCGATGTCGCCGTGCAGGACGACGCCCCGCGACAGTCGGCGCGACTGGTCGGCGAACGCATCGAGCTCTTTCGATCCCAGGTGGTGCAGAACATGGTTCGAGACCACCAGGTCGAAGCGCTCGCCGTCGGCGAGCAGCCGCGTGCTGTCTGTGCATTGAAACCTCACGCTCGCGGGAGCGTCACGCTCCGCGGCGACCCCGATCGCCCGCGGGTCAGGGTCGACGCCGACCCACTCGGCTCTCAGCCCGTCGCGCTCGGCGCGCCGAGCCAGGTGGGTGATCACATCTCCCCCGCCGCACCCGAGATCGAGCACGCGGGGTGCGGCCCGGTCGAGCGAAGTCAGATACGGACGGACGCGGGTGCGGTACACCGCCCCCCAGCCCGAGACGAGACGGTTGATCGTGTCGAAGCGGCGCAGCGTGGCGCGCAGCTGCTCCGGATCGCAGTCCGGGTCGTCCATGAGCTCGCGCAGAACGACATCGCGCTCGGCGAGGCTCACCGCGCGCCTGCCAGGTGCCGATCGTGCGGTGGTGCAGAGGCGAGGGCGGCGGTGCGCTTGGTCAGCAGGGCGGACTCGACGGTCAGGCCCGGCCCGAAGGCGAGCCCGGCGATCGTCGCGCCGGGATCGACGGCGTCGTCGTGCAGCATCTCGCGCAGGATGAACATCACCGTCGCGCTCGACATGTTGCCGTAGTCGCGCAGCACCGACCGCGAGGTCGCCAGCGCATCGGGCGCGAGATCGAGTCCGGCCTGAACACGGTCCAGGATGCTGCGCCCACCGGGATGCACCGCCCAGGCCGTCGGCACCGTGTTGCCGAGGAAGGCGTCGACCGCCCCGCGGATCTCGCGGCCGATGATGCGCGGCACCTCGCCGGTGAGCACCATCTCGAAGCCGTCGTCGCCGATCGTCCACGCCATGTCGCTCTCGCCCTGGCTCGTCAGGGTCGTGGCGAACCTCTCGAGATCCAGCCCCGGCCGGTCCGCGTGCGCGGCGGTCACCACGGCCGCTGCCGATCCGTCGGCGAAGACCGACGAGGAGAGGATCTGGTCGGGTGAGCTGCTCGGGCGGATGTGCAGGCTGCACAGTTCGGTGCACACGACGAGCGCGACGGCATCCGGCTGCGCGGCGCAGAACCGTTCCGCCGCCCGCAGTGCGGGAAAGGCGGCCGCACACCCCATGAATCCCAGGTGGTAGCGCTCGGTCGCATCGGACAGCCCGAGATCCCGGACGATGCGGAAATCAGGACCCGGGGCGAAGCATCCGGTGCACGAGGCGGTCACGACGTGCGTGATCGAGGATGCCGCCATCCCGGCCTCATCGAGCGCCATCTGTGCCGCCTGACGTGACAGCTCGGGCGCATGGCGGATGTACTCGGCGTTGCGCACCGCCGTGCCGGGGGCGCGGAGCACACCGCCGGGATCGATGAAGATCCCGTCGCCCCCGGCGCTGCGCTTCTCGGAGACGGCACCGAGCTCGGTCAGCACGGTATGCCGGCGTTCGATCTCGGCCGCATCGAACGTCGCGCGGATCAGCCGCAGGGTCAGGCGATCGGTGCCGGGCTGCTGTGCGAAGAAGTCGCGGATACGATCCTGAGTGATCATCGTCGGCGGTGTGGCAGTGCCGATCGACACGATGCGTGCGGTCATGCTTCACAATAGGCCGCGAACAGCACCTCGGCTAAGGGGTTGCGCGATCAGGCGATGAGGGCTCCGAGACCGCGCCGCGTGTACAACGCAGGACCGATCCGTCGTCGAAGGCGCCGATGCCTTTCGCTGGGCGAAAGAACCGGAATCCTTCCTGCGTTGTGCAGGCCAGCCGGCCGAGAACCCGGCAGTAGCGTAGAGGCATGACGATCGCCACGGCCGACCTGTACGACGAGCGCGGCGAGGAGCTGGACTCCCTCGCGCTGCAGCTGCACGACTTCGGCGGCGTGACCGCGTTCGACGGGCCGATCCGCACCGTGCGATGTGCGCGCGACAACGCCCTCGTCAAAGCGACTCTTGCCACGCCTGGTGCGGGAGCCGTGCTCGTGGTCGACGGCGGTGGGTCGCTCGAGTCGGCCCTGATCGGCGACCTGATCGCAGCCTCTGCCGTGAGGAACGGCTGGGCTGGGGTCATCGTGCACGGGGCGATCCGCGACCGAGATGCCATCCGGGTATTGGCCCTCGGAGTCAAGGCGCTCGGATCGAACCCGCGCAAGAGTGCGAAGGACGGCATCGGCGAGGTCGATGTCGAGGTGGTGATCGCGGGTGTGCGGTTCGCACCTGGCCGGCACGTGTGGGCCGATGCCGACGGCGTGCTCGTCGAGCGACCCCTGGGCAGCGACTGACCGAAATCGCCCGAAGAGATTCCCGGAACGACTCAGCCGCGCAGGGCTTCGCCCAGCCTGACCCGGGCCCCCATCCGAAGCAGCGAGTTCTGATAGATCCTGGCGCCGACCAGGATCGCTCCCACGCACGTGGCGATCAGGATCGCGAGCGAGACCAGGGGTTCCCACCACTGCGCTTCGCCCAGGAACAGGCGCATCGGCATCCCGACGGGTGCTGAGAACGGCACGTACGACATGGTCGCGAGCACCACGGGGTTGTCGTTGAAGAAGGCCACCAGAAAGTACGGGGCCATGATCAGCAGCGTCAGCGGGAAAGTCGTCGAGCCGATGTCCTCCTGACGCGAGACCATCGCGGCGGTCGCGGCGAACAGGGCGGCCAGCAGCACGAATCCGAACAGGAAGAAGACGGCGAACCACAGGATCGGCACCCCCAGGGTCCCGAGCAGCTGGGTCTGGCCGATCACCGACAGGCCGATCACCGAGATCGCGGCCAGAACGAGGATCTGCGCCATCGCGAGCACCGTGTTGCCGATGACCTTGCCGGCCAGCAGCGTTCGCGCGCGGATCGCCGAGATGAGGATTTCGACGACTCTGGTCTGCTTCTCCTCGACGACGCTCTGCGCGATCGTTGATCCGAACAGGCTCGCCGCGGTCAGAAAGACGATGCCGAACCCGATTGCCACGAGGAACCGCAGCGCCTCGTCGGTCTGATCCGGATTCAGCAACTCGACCTGGGGCACCTGGGCGAACAGCAGCAGCAGTCCGGTCGGCGCCGACGAATCGGCGACGATCGTGAAGCCGAACGGCGTGGCCGACGGGTCGCCCACGATCGCCGCCTCGACGGCGCCGTCGGTCACGAGCGTCTCGGCGGCGGCCCGATCGGCGACCTGGGTGATCTCGAGCCCGTCGTTCGCAGGAACGAGGGATGCCGCATCCAAGGTCACCGCGACGGCGGTGCCCGACTGATTCTGCGCCGCGAGGCTGCCGATGACGATGCCCGCCAGCGCGAGCGCGAACAGGATCGCCGTCGAGATCAGGAAAGCCTTGCTGCGCAGCTTGGAGGCGATCTCGCGCCCGGCGACCAGCCATGCTGCGGCGGCCTCGCTGGGTGCCGCGGGCCGCGGGGCGCGCGGGCCGGTCATGCTGGCGCGGCGGGCGCTGGTGTCGGTGCTCGGTCGAACGGTGCTCATCTGATGACCTCTCGGAAGATCTGGGCGAGGGTGGGATGCTGCGGCGCGAAGCTGCCGACATCGCCCCGTGTCACGGCCTCGCGCAGTACGCGCTGCGCGGTCTGTTCGGAGTCGACCTCGAACACGGCGCTGTCGCCGTCGAAGCCGACGATCTGCACGCCTTGCTCGGTCCGCAGCCAGCCTGCGTCTTCGGTCGAGACGAGCTCGTACCGTTTCGTGGAGTGCTGTGCGCGAAGGGCTTCGCGGTCCCCTGCGGCGCGGATCGAGCCCTCCGCGATGATGACGAGGTCATCGCACAGGCGCTCGACCAGATCGAGCTGATGCGAGGAGAACAGCACCGCGGTGCCGGCAGCGGCCCGCTCTTGCAGGACACCGGCGACGGCGTCGACCGCGATGGGGTCCAGGCCCGAGAACGGTTCGTCCAAAATCAGCACATCGGGGTCGTGCACCAGTGCCGCGGCGATCTGCGCGCGCTGCTGGTTGCCCAGCGACAGGGTCTCGACGTTGTCCCCAAGTCGTTCGCCGAGACCCAGACGTTCCAGCAGTGCGGCGGCTGCATCCGCCGCGGCCGACTTGGAGTACCCGTGCAGCCGCGCGAGGTACACGATCTGCTCGAGCACCTTCATCTTCGGATACAGCCCGCGCTCCTCGGGCATGTACCCGAAGCGCCGGCGGTCGTCGGCGCCCAGGGCGGCGCCGTCGAGAGTGACTGTGCCGGCGTCGGCGGTGAGCACACCGAGCACGATGCGCATCGTGGTGGTCTTGCCCGCGCCGTTGCCCCCGACGAAGCCGGTGAGGCGGCCGGGGAGCACGTCGAAGCTCACGTCCGTGAGCACCCGATGGGTGCCGTAGCTCTTATCGAGGTTGCGCAATTGCAGCATGCGCTCCACGCTACGGTCGCGGGGTGGCTCGCGCATCACTCACGACGGAGGTCCACGTGGGTGGGGTGCGCCCAGGGTACTCTCTTTGCGGGAGTTCTTCTGCGTCTGGGGGGCGTCGTGCGTCACGGTGAAGTGAGGTGGGGTGCGCTGTGCGCGTCGCTCGCAATCGCGTTGAGCCTGGCAGGGTGCGCGGGCATCACGGCTCCGGCGGCACAGGCGCCGAGCGGGATGCCGATGCCTGCCGCCACGGAGACGGCGACACCGACTCCGACCGTCACCGAACCGCCTTCGCGCAACAACCTCACGGGCGATCAGATCCTCGCGATGGCGGGGGCGTGCGGGGGTCTCACCGCGGTCGATCCCGCGACACCGGGCCTCCCACTGCGGGATCTGTCGCAGTGGGCCGCCGACGCGATGCAGTATTTCTCCTCGAGTGCCCAGTGCGACCAGCTTCCGGTGATGGTGGCGCGGGATGCCGCGCGCACCGACCCGGAAGGGATGGTGTTCTCGTCGCCCTTGCAGTTCATCGATCCGCCCTGCCCCACCGGCACGGTCGTCTCGTTCTGGGCGCACTACGACGACGATCTGATTTTCGCGAATCCCGCGCTGCAAGACGCGCTCGGCGCCGGCGAGTGCCTGCGCACCTTCTTCTTCACCGAGTCCGACGCGGGTGAAGGCAAGTCCTCGTATGCCACGAACCGGGAGACCGGCCTGCGTGCCGCGTACGACGTGATCCGAGGCGCTTCCGGGTCCTGGACCGATCAAACGGTGATGCTGCGCAGCGGGATCACGCTGACCCTGACCCGCCCAGACGGCGACAGCCGCGTCTCGCTGCTGTTCCTGGGGCTGCCGGACGGCGGGCTGCAGGCCACCGGCTATCCGAAGACCGGTTGGGAGAGCCTGCCCGAACTCGTGACCGGCGAAATCCCCGAAATGCACACGGTCAGTTCCGGACAGACCGTGACCCTCGATCAGCTGCACAGCACCGTGGTGGAGCTTGTGAACAGCTACGGGGCCAGTGAAGTGCTGGCTCATCTGCCGGGTTTCGCCCAGGGGTCCGAGGGCGACCACCCCGATCACCGGTCGGTGGGGCGCATCGTCGCATCGCCGGTGGATGCCGGGCTGATCGACGGCGCGATCGTGCAGTTCGCGCAGGGGTACCCGGTCGCCCAGCGCCCGGCGAACGTCGCGGGCGATCCGCTGTTGCGCAAGTTGAACGCGTTCGCGGTCTACGCCGCTCACGACCCCGTGATCAGCTGCCGGGACTCGGGCGGCTGCCTCAGAGTAAACAGGTTCGGCGATTGGCTGCAGCGTCAGTACGTGATCCCCTATGCGGAGCTCGCCCGCGTCGAATAATCGCCTGCAATCGTCAAGCGATCTTGCGTTCAGCAGGCAACGCTCAGAAGATCATCGGTCTGTCGTCGTCATCAGGACCCTCGAGATCCAGGTCGACGACCACGGGCACGTGGTCGCTGGGCGCCTCGCCCTTGCGCTCGTCGCGATGGATCGTGGCGCCGGTCACCGCGTTCGAGAACGCGTGCGAGCCGAGGATGAAGTCGATGCGCATGCCCTCGTTCTTCACAAAGCGCAGCCGCTTGTAGTCCCAGTACGTGAAGCCGCTCGGCACGAGCGGGCGCACGACGTCGGTGAGACCGGCCGACTCCAGCGCGGCGAAGGCCTCGCGCTCGGGGCCGGACACATGGGTCGAGAAGCCCGGCACGACGGCGGGGTCGCCGTTGTCGGCATCCGTCGGCGCGATGTTGAAGTCGCCGACCAGCGCGAGCGCGAGGTCGGGATCGCCCGCGAGGGTGTCGGCCGCGTACTGCTGCAGCGCACTGAGCCATTCGAGCTTGTAGTAGTAATGCGGGTCTTCGAGGGCGCGCCCGTTCGGGACGTAGAGACTCCACACCCGGATGCCGCCCACGGTCGCCCCGATCGCGCGGGCCTCCTGCGGGGCATCGTCGCCCACGTGGTCCTTTGCGAAGCCGGGCATTCCCGCGAAGGCATACGACACATCGGTGAGGGGTTCACGGCTCGCGATCGCGACGCCGTTCCACTGCGAGAAGCCGTGCGCCTCGACATGGTAGCCGGCGTCCTCGAACTGCTCGAACGGGAACTGCTCCGCCTTGCACTTGATCTCCTGCATCGCCAGCACGTCGACCGACTCGCGCACCGCGAACCCGACGATCCGGTCGACGCGGGCCCGGACGGAGTTGACGTTCCACGTGGCAAGCCGCATGGGATCCAGCCTACGGCGACCCGCCGACGACGCGTTCTCGCAGAGCGCTCTCGGCGGGACGGGAACGGAGACGGCGGGTCAGCCCAGTGCCGCGCGGAGCGCGGGCAGCCGGGCTGTGAAGGCGTCCACCCGTCTTCGCGTGCGCTCAGGCTCGCCGAGCGCCTGGAGCGACAGCATCCCCGGATCCGCCCGCGCGATCCCAGCGGCGATCCGCTCCGACGCGCGCTGCATGCGGTCGGCGATCGCATCGAGCAGTTCCGTCGGTGCGACTCCGCCGTACGCGGTGGCCGCGATCCGCACCCGGCGCGCGGCATCCGTCGTCGGCGTCTCGCGGAAGAGGGGGATGCCGCTCCAGCACAGGAACGCGAGGTCCTCGAGCGGCCAGCCCGGGCCGGCCTGATCCCAGTCGATCAGACCGGCGAACCGGTCGCCGTCGACGATCCAGTTGTAGGCGCCGGTGTCGTTGTGGCAGATCAGCTGGCCCGCCGCGAAGCCGGCGGAGGCCTGACGCCAGGCGCGGGGCCCGGGATCGTACGAGCGCACGGCATCGTGGAACCGCCGCAGCCACCGTGCGGCCTCGGCCAGGATCTGGTCGGGTGCCGACTCCGTGTCGACGGAGATGGTGCGGCCGGGCAGGTACGTGAGGATCTCGCGGCCCTCGTCGTCGAAGCCGAGCACGCGCGGGATGCCGTCGAGCCCGGTCTTCGCGAGATGCGTGAGCAGGTCGTGCACCGCGGGCGTCCACGGCCCGGTCGGGCGGTGGACCGTCGGGCCGTGCACCGGGTCGTCGACCCGCCACACGCCCCCCGAACCGCCCGGCAGATGCTCCACCCGTCGAGGCTATCGCCGGCGGTGCGAGGGGTGCGGCATCCGTAAGCTCGAGGCATGACTGCCGCCAGCACGCCTGAGCTCGAAGCCGACCGCCAGGCCTTGATCGCCCTGATCAAGGACGAGGCCGTGTTCCACGGCGCCTTCACGCTCTCCAGCGGCAAGAAGGCCACGTACTACGTCGACATGCGCAAGCTCACGCTCGATCACCGCGCGGCACCGGCGATCGGGCGCATCATGCTCGACCTTGTCCGCGAGGTCGACGGGGTCGTCGCGGTCGGCGGGCTCACCCTCGGCGCCGACCCCATCGCCAACGCGGTCATGCACGAGTCCGCCCGCTCCGATGCGCCGCTGGACGCGTTCGTCGTGCGCAAGGAGCCCAAGGACCACGGCCGCGGCCGACAGGTCGAGGGAGCCGATGTCGCGGGCAAGCGTGTGGTCGTACTCGAAGACACCTCGACCACGGGTCAGTCCGCGCTCAAGGCCGTCGAGGTGCTGCGCCGCGAGGGTGCCGAGCCGATCGCCGTCGCGGTGATCGTCGACCGCAAGACCGGCGCCCAGGCCGCCGTCGAGGCTGCGGGCCTGCAGTGGCTCGCAGCGATCGACCTGGACGATCTGGGCCTCGCACCCCAGTGATCCGCGGCTGCCTCTGCCGAGAAGGTGCGTGCTGCGCCGAGGAGGTGCGTGCTGCGCCGAGGAGGTGCGTGCTGCGCCGAGGAGGTGCGTGCTGCGC
>WOYI010872626.1_pt1 | contig 12845 bp, 12 predicted proteins | sample 6423411 | NCBI WGS metagenome assembly WOYI01 (sample SAMN13441803, study PRJNA592873) | oil field metagenome | biome: oil field; feature: oil-well bore; material: oil-contaminated soil; isolation source: oil-contaminated soil from oil-well borehole | place: Germany: Wietze | collected 2016-10-18 ... | reverse complement strand
GTCTGTATCCATATTTAATTTTAAAAATAAAATTATATTAGATTGTACAAAAAAAATTGTTAAAACAAAAGGGAAGAATAAATCCCCCCTTCATTTCATTCATCATGATTATTTCCCAAACTCCCAATAAAGAATCCTTCTAACTTCAAGTGGCTCACCTAGCTTAGTAGTAGCTTCATCTAAAAGATTTCTCATTGTTTTAGATTCATCTTTAAACCACTTCTGCTCTAGTAAGCAATTCTCTTGATAATATTTATTTAACTTCCCCTCTACTATCTTTGAAATCATATCCTCTGGTTTACCCTCAGCTTGAGTTTCTTTAAGGAAAGTCTCTTTAATTTGAACTAACTCTTCTTCTGAAATATCATCTTTAGAAACATATTTAGGCTTCATAGCTGCTACCTGCAAAGATAGCTCATGAACAAATTCTTTAAACTCTTCGTTTTTAGCTACAAAATCAGTTTTACATTTTACCTCAACAAGGGATGCTAACCTCTGATCTGTGCCGTGTAGATAGGCATCTATGATACCATTACCTTTCTCACACTCTGGCTCTATTGGCTCATTCCAACCTCTCTCTTTGATAAGCTCTACTGCTTTCTCAAAGTCCTTTTCAGTTTCCTCTAGAGCTAACTTACAAAGACCAATTTTTGCCCCTGTAAGATTATGGAGTCTAGCTATTACATCGCTTCTCTCATTGATGTACTCTATAGCTTTCTGCATATCTCCATCAGATTTCTCTAAAGCTTCTTTACAAAGTGCCATACCGGCAGATGTCTTTGCTCTAAGTTTTTTAATATCTTCAACTTGTACCTTACCCATTTCTAACAAATCTATTAATTTATTTTATTGCATCTAAAATCTCTTCTGCAGACTTCTCTCCTATTCCCTTAATTTCTTTTAGTTCTTCTTTCTTCTTTCCACTTAAACCTTCTACATTCTTAATACCTGCATCTTTAAGAGCATTCTCTGTTCTTGTACTTAGTTTTAACTCCTCGATTTTAGTTGCATCTTTTTGAGCTTTAACAGCTTCAGCTGCCTTAATATCATCCTCGATATTTTTCTCTTTCTTAACTACTCTTACAACTCCAGTTGAACCCTCCTTTGTGACTTTTCCTTCTCTCATAGCTTTCATTCTTCGTCTCTCTTGCTCCTCCATTCGTGCCTTTCTCTCCTCTTCAGCCAAATATTCTTCTCTTAATCTCTTTAAATTTGCTTTATGATTCTTTCTTAATGCAATTAATCCCTCAGACTTCTTACCTAGGTCAACCGCCTTTCCGAAAAGATCTACGTACAAAGAAATACTTTTTAGTGAGTCATCATTGGCTGGGACAGGATAGTCAACTAGTTCTGGATTACAGTTAGTATCAATTAATGCTACTGTTGGTACTCCAGCAATTCTAGCCTCTTTTATAGCGATATCCTCTACCTTACTATCAATGACAATCATTAAGGAAGGTAGTTTATCCATAAACTTGATACCTTCATACACTCTATTTAATCTCTCAACATCTCTTTCAAGCATTAAGACTTCCTTTTTAACTAAATTTTCTCCACCTCTTGCTAGTTCTTCTTCCATCTTTATTAAATTGTTTACACTCTTTTTGAGAATATCAAAGTTAGTAAATAGTCCACCTGGCCACCTTTGGTTAACATAGAAGGCACCAACCTCTTCTGCTTTCTTTTGAATAATGGTTGCAGCTTGTCCTTTAGTACCTACAAAGAGGATATATCCTTTATTTGAGGCCTTTTGAATTGCATCAAGTGCTTTTTCAAGTAGAGCTCGAGATTTAACCAAATCGATTATATGTACACCATTTCTTTCCTCATAGATATATTCTTTCATTTTAGGATTCCACGCACTAGTCTTGTGACCAAAGTGGGCACCTGCTTTAAGAAATTCTATAAGTTCTGGTATTTGAACACTCTTGTTTTCAGTCTTAGTGTTCTTTGAGACTGTTTTCTTTTTTTCTGCCATAGTTTTACTCCTTTTCCTTTAAACACCTATCTCTCTAGTAGTTAATTACTACAAGGAAAATCGAAAGATATGTGAGATTTATAAATTAACGGTTGAATTATACACTATACATCTATACTTTTCCAACCATCTTTGGCTATTACAATATGCTCAAGTAGTTTTATACCCATCAACTCCATTGCCTCATCCAGTCTCCTTGTTAGTAAAATATCTTCTTGGCTTGGTGTACACTCCCCCGAAGGATGATTATGAGCTAGTACCACATATGACGAATTATTGTCCAAAGCATATGTTATTACATCCCTTGGTAGTAACTGAGCGTTATCTATCCCCCCTATTCTAATTGTTTTTTGCTCAAGTAACTCAAATCTAGAGTTTAAATAGAGGGCAACAATATGTTCCTGTTTATAATTGGAAATATTTTTGAGTAGTTCATATGCATCTTTGGAGTTGTATATTAGAAATCTCTGATTAGAGTAGATACCGTATACCCTTCTTCCCAATTCCATACCAGAGAGTATCCTCATTGCAGTTATTTCCCCTACCCCCTCTATTGTAGAAAGGTCTTTTAGGACAATCTCTTGTCCTTTCTTAATACTTTTTTGTATCTTTCTTAATACACTTAGGGATATACTTTTAAAATCTTTACCTTTTATCCCACTACCAATGATGATTGCGATAAGGTCGTTATCAGACAATGAATCTATACCATTTCGTTGAAATTTCTCTCTAGGTAGCATATGTAATACTACTAAGTAGTTATGAAAAAAAGGTTAAAGATGAGTTATTTTTCGCTTTCCTTTTTCTTCTTACTCTTTTTAATATATTTGCAATCAGGGTAACCACTACAACCAATAAACATCTTACCCCATTTACCCTTTCTCTCTACTAATCTCTCACCACATTCAGGACATTTTTCATTGAGTAACATAGGCATAGTGGTTTTACAATCTGGATACTTCTCACAAGCCCAAAATTTTCCATATTTACCATTTTTAAGTACCATTTTAGCACCACACTTAGGGCACTTCTCTGGTTTGTAATACTTATCATAGTCCAAAGATTCCTCTCCCCCAGATAAATCTTTCATTCCCTTACAATCTGGAAATTTAGCACAGCTTAAAAACTTACCGTACCTCCCTACTCTGATAACCATCTCTCCACCACACTCAGGACATTTCTCACCCTCGGCTGCACCTAATATAACAACATCCTCCTTTTCAACCTCTTTATCTGCCTTTTTAATCTCCTCTAACAAAGGCTTGTACTGTGACTCCATAAAAGGAACATACTGTACCTCATCAGCAGAGATATCATCAAGTTGCTCTTCGACCTTTGCTGTATATTCATAGTCAACTAATCTCTCAAAATTGTTTCTTAAAAAGTTAGTAACTACTCTACCTATATCTGTAGGAAGAAGAGATTTACCTTCTTTAGTTACATATCCTCTTGATTGAATGGTAGAAATAATGGTTGCATATGTAGATGGTCTCCCTATACCTAACTTTTCTAAAGCTTTTACAAGACTTGCCTCTGTATATCTTGCAGGTGGTTGTGTAAACTTCTGCTCTTTTTCAAATTTTACTTTCTTTAGTTCCTCCCCTTCCTTAATTTGAGAAATCTGTGCTAAATCCTCTTGTGCCTTACCTCCTCCTAATACTTTTCTAAAGCCATCAAAGAGAATCATCTCTCCACCTAGAGAGAATATATATTCAGGTTTAGAGACATCCTTAGGAGATATCTTAACAGTTAATACTTTAGCTTTCTTAGGATTCATCTGACTACTTACTGCCCTTCTCCATATGAGATCATAAAGTTTAGCGTGAGCACTACCTAATTCCTTCTTAATCTGCGCTTTATTAACAGAGAAATCCGTAGGTCTAATAGCTTCATGTGCCTCTTGAGCACCTTTACTCTTTGTTTTGTAATATATAGGTTTCTTAGGTAGGTATTTTTCTCCATACTCTTTTGAAATTAAACTACGAATCTCTTTAATAGCTTTACTACTCATACTGATAGAGTCAGTTCTCATATATGTAATATATCCGGCTTGGTATAGAGCTTGGGCAATACCCATTGTTCTTTTAGATGTAAAGCCAAACCCAATATTTGCAGACTGTTGCATCTTAGAAGTTGTAAGTGGTGGATACGGTCGTCTATTAACCTCTTTTTCAGAAACTTCAACAACTTTATAATTTGAATCTCCCAATGTTTTCTCTAATTCTTCAACCTCTTTACCAGTACTTGGTATGTATTTCTTGCCATCCTTACTCTTTAATTCTGCCTCAAGTTCATTCTTCTGCTCATCTTTAACAATTACAGAGAATTTCCAATACTCTTCAGGATTAAATGCCTCTCTCTCCTCCTCTTTCTCAACAATTAATCTTAGTGCTGGAGATTGTACTCTACCAGCAGAGAGACCATACCATATCTTCTTCCAGATTAATTCTGTTACTTTGTATCCTACTAATCTATCTAATACCCTTCTAGCCTTTTGTGCTTCTACTAAATCATCATCTATTTTACCTGGATTATCTACAGCCTTCTGTACTGCATCTTTAGTAATTTCGTTAAAGGTAACACGTTTAGGATCTTTTAGTTCTAAAGCTATTTTAACATGCCAAGCTATAGCTTCACCTTCTCTATCAGGGTCCATAGCTAAGTACACATTACCATCTTTAGGTACAGCCTTTTTAAGCTCTTTAATAATCTTAGCTTTACCATATATAGTGGTAAATTCTGGTTCATAGCCGTTTTCAATATCAACACCTAAATCACTTTTAGGAAGATCTCTAATGTGACCCACTGTAGCTTTGACTTTAAAATCTTTTCCAAGATACTTATTAATAGTCTTCGCTTTAGCGGGTGACTCAACAATTAATAGATTTTTATAACTCAATTTCTTTTTTGCCATATTCGTCAATTAAAATACCTTCAAAAAAACAAGTTGTCAAGAAAGTGTAAAATTAAATTTTAAATATTATCGCCCTGTTCACATCACCCATACTGACTGTTCACTAATAGTGTACTATAGCGTACATGCCTAGTGTGAAAAGGTATATTGACATATCAACTGTTTAACTTATGTCTAAATTCTGACAGTATTTTAGTAGTTGCTGGTTAGAATATAGTGGAGTTGCACCCTCCCCTATAGCCATGTTACAACCTTGTAACGAATATCTGCTTATATTACAAGGTATACAGAATATATCTCTTCCATAATCAAGTGCTAACTCTAATGTAATTAGTGATCCACCACTCAAATCCGACTCAATTACTACTGTTGCTGATGATAATCCGGCTAATATTCTATTTCTCATTGGGAACATTCCCTTAACTATTCCCCTGCCAGGCGGGAATTCAGATATGATTAAACCTCTAATAGATATCTCATCATATATATCCTGATTACTTCTTGGATATCCTTTATCTATACCTCCAGCCACTACTGCTACTGTAGGTATCCCATATTCTAAACACTTCTTATGTACCTCCCCATCCACTCCATTTGCTAATCCACTTACAACTACTATGTTCACACCTATTAACGGCCTTAGGATGTATCCTACAGCCCACTTACCATACTTAGACATATCTCTAGTACCAACTATGGTAATCATATGCTTTTTAAGAAGAGATTTATCCCCTTTTGTAAAAAGTACTAAAGGATAATCATTTATTTCCTTAAGATATTTAGGATACCCTTCCTCGTTGTAGGAGATTACCCTTACCCCACTTCTATAAAGAGATTCTCTATAACGTAGAGCTTCCTGAGTGTAATTGATAAAACTTTGGTTGTAGAGCTCCTGTAGAATTTTCTTTCTACCTACTCCCTTTTGAGTTAATCTCAAAGAAACTTGATACTTGTTAAACCTCATATATAGAAGTTTAACAACAAAAGATTAACTAACAATGAATTACCAATCTACTGTATGACCCTTACGCTCTACTCTAAACCTAGCATATGGAAGATATATTGAGTAGTAACGCTTAAGAGGAATATCTCTAGGATGCATATATGTAACTTTTCGACCACCTAAACTCATCTTAAAGTCATTAACACCTTTCCAAGGATTATTTTCTCCATCTATATCCTCAGGTAGCATACCACCGAAAAGATCTAAGGTTTCTACCCCAATCTCCTTACAAAGTTCTAAAGCTTTGTAAAAAAGTAATCTAGTACATTTCTCCTGAAATTTTAAGTCACTACCTGCTTGATAATGATGCATATATTTCCCAAATCTAATCATTTGCCATACTGTAACAGGCTCCTCTTTGTAGTATGCAACTAGAAAATAGAGCATATCTCTCTTTAAATACTCTTTAAACTCTTTTAGAAGATTATCAGCACCTTTACCTCTATATCCTTTATACTGCTTTGTTTGTGTATAGAAATCTTTAAATATTGGAAATACAAAATCATCAGTAAATACCTTAACTGTATACTCACCATCCTTAAGTAACTTATTTACATTACTTCTAGAAGATTTATTCATTTCACTATGTAACTCTTTAATATCTTTAGTAGTGTCAAAATACTGAGATATCAGAGCATCTTGAGGTTGCACTGGAGATTCTTTAGCACCAAATTCTAAATACACCTTATCATATATTTCATCATACTCAATTAAGGGAGAAAGACGAATAAGGAAGCAATTATTACTATATCCAATTTCTTGTAATTTTTTAAATACCTCTCTTAAAATTTCTACCTTACTTTCATCATCTATGTTAGGTATTAACATAGGATTATGCTTACACTCTAGGTAATTACCGAATATTTTAACTTTATCAATTCTTCCACCTACAATACCTACAAATTGATCGTTGTTAAATATTAAATATCTAAAACTCTTAACATTACAGTCCTGCCAGCTTCTAAATTTCGCATCACTTAAAACAAAAGAGTAATTCTCTAACTGTAGGACATATCTATCCCATTCATCGGCTGATTTTGGTTCTAAAAATCGTATATTCATTCTCCTATTTATACCCTGAACTTATTAACCATGATAGGATAGTTCTTGCATGTGGTAAAGATTCGAAACTTAAACCACCATCCTCAAAAAATATCACAAAGGAGTACTTTGGATCTTCGAAAGGATAGAAACCTGCTATCCAAACATGTGTGTGCTCATATTCACCCTTTTCATTTAACGCACCAAACTCAGCAGTACCAGTCTTTACAGCTACCTCTTCTCCTACATCTCTTAGAATCTTAGCACTACCTAAATCACTGTGTACTACAGACCACATTCCTTTTCTTACAATCTCTAATGATTTCGGTGAAATAAAGTCTTCGTTTAAAGGTTCGAACTTCAATATCTCTTCATTTCCTTCATCATCCACACTTTTCTCTATTACATGTGGTGTATAGAGAGTTCCATTATTAGCAATTGCTGCTATCCAATTCGCCATCTGTATAGGTGTAACTAATGTGATACCCTGCCCTATTACTGAGTTACATCCATCACCCTCTGGATACCATATTGGATCTAGCCATGTAGCTCCATTTTCTGCTAAATATATCTTGTTTTCTGGAGAAGGTAATCTCCCTGGCATTTCACCTGGTATATCTATCCCTGTATATTGTCCTATCCCAAAGTCTCTTAGATATGGAACTAATTCATCTATATCCCAATGCCTAATCGTCTCACAAAAGAATATATTTGATGAACGAGCAATAGCTTGTATGACATTTAACCTACCATATGCATTATTCTGAAATTCCTGAAAAGGTGCACCACTACTAAAAGTATACCCTCTTCTACTTGTATATATAGTTGAGGTATTAATAGCTCCAGAATCTAGAGCAGCTGTAGCAACCAAAGACTTAAAGGTAGAACCTGGAGGGACTTGTGCCGCTATTGGTCTATTAAGCAGAGGTATTCTGTCATCTTCTAGAAGTTGATTGTAACTTTTTTGACTAATACCTCCAATAAATTTGTTGTTATCATATCCAGGATAGGAGATCATACTTAGTATCTCCCCATTATTTACATCTTCTACAACTACCGCGGCTCCTGTAGCCCCATTCTCTTTTACAGCTTCTTTGAGAATTTCATAGATTTTACTCTGAACCTTAGCATCAATGGTCATATACAGACTCTTACCAGACTCCTGGGGAGTTATAATGTACGAAGAGCCAGTAATGGAGTGACCTAAAGCATTAACCTCAGTAGCCAGCTCTCCATTTTTACCAGCAAGTACTTCGTCGTAATATTTCTCTATACCAAGCTTACCTACAATATCATTATTAGATACATACTCATACTTCTCTATATCAGTTAAAGAAGCCTCTCCTACATAGCCTAAGATATGAGAGAACTGTTCAGGGTATAGATAGTTACGTTTACTCTCATCTTCCAATACCACACCCTCTAACTCCTCTCCTAAAGACTTGATTGAAATAGACATATCATTATCAATATCCCTTGCTAAAAGAATATTTGAGAAATATGGATCTGAAGAATAGATAGAGATAACTTTCTGATATATACTTTCGTAAGATATTTCATCTTCTGAAGTATCTTTCCATTTTTCACCTAATATCTCTTCTAAGGTTCTAGATACATTCCTAAGTTTCTCATCGTCAATATCCATCTGTGCATCTAGAAATACATCAATATTTAAATACACATTTACAGCAGGAACATTCTCTACAACCTTCTGACCATTCTTATCAAATATCACTCCCCTATATGCAGGTATAGATGATATTCTAATACTATTTCTCTGAGATCTCTCTACCATCTCCTGACCCTGTACTATCTGTAAATTTGCTAAAGAGAAAAAAAGAGCTGAGAAAAGTAGGAAAAACAAGAGAAGAATGTAGAGAAAATTCCATTGAGAAATACTCTGAGAACCCTCACACTGAAGCATCTGTACTACAACATCTTTACCATTTTGCTTATCCATTTCAGGCAAACACACCTTTGGCTTCCTTAACTTCTTTTTATTAATCTTTTTATCAAAATCTAACTTTTTCATAGTCTGAGATCTTCTTTAGACCTAAAATTACTAACTAGTAAGTTAATTAAAAAAATTATAACAGTAGATATAATAGATATTACCATATCTACGAATATACTCTCCCATGAAATTGTCCCCCATACCCCATCTTGAAGATAAGGGACAGAAAGGTCTAGGAGAATATAGTATAACCAGATAGCAAATAGATATGGAATATATGATAGAATTACCTCTTTTTTAGGAACTATTAGAAAAAGAATGTATAGAAGTAAAGATATAATAGCAAGGACCAACATGGTAACACCCATTGGCCTTAATAGTAATATATCTATTAATACTGTTGAAAGAGCAGCTATAATGACCCACCTTCTCCAATCAATTTTATCTATTAAAAACAGTAAAGCCATTACTATTATAGAGAATGAAAAAAGAGTATTAAAAAAACTCTCTAGAACTATGAGAAATAATAATCCAACAATTGTTAGCAAAACCTTAATCAACATTTTCAATTCTAATAAAGAGATTAGTTAAATCATAATAATCAACAGCTGGAGAAACATAACCTGTCCTTGTCGTTGTAGCAGGATCTTCAGAAAGACCTACAACTGTACCTACAATTAAATTCTCCCCTACTTTACTATCATTTACAACAACTATGTCACCATTCTTAACACCACTATTCATACCGATATTTTCGATTCTAATACCATCAGAAGAGCCATTGATAACAGCCCTGCTTAATATCCTTTGACTGTCTTCTTCATCAGAAGAAAGAATATATGCTTCTAAGAAATTAGATTTAGATATTGGTAATCTAATCTTAGATGTATACTGACCAGACTCTATTACTATACCAACGAAAGCATCTCCAATAACAGCTATATCTCCTTGCTTAATACCCTTTTTGGAACCTTGGTTAACTATTAAATACTCACTCTCTATATGATCCAATACCTTAGCCAATATATATCTATCCTCTCTATTACCGAGCTCTAGCTGACTCTTTAAATCACTGTTCTCATCTAACAAAAGCTGATACTCAAGATTATCTACCTCATACTCAGCAATCTGTAATTTCATTTCGTTATACTCCTCCCTAAACTCAGAGATATTTACTACTGTTGAGAAGAAATCTTTTAGACTAATAGCTAAATTGGAAGAAGTAGTATAGATTGGACCTAAAACATAGGAAACCGTAGATTTAACACCTTTAAATGTACCAAGAGAGTTAAGAAAAAGGAGAAGAATTGAGAGCAAGAGGATAATGGGTATAGATAACCAACTCCTCTCATCTTTTTTCTTATCTTCTTGATTAAAAAGCATGCTTAATATTTATTAAACTAATTCTTTCCAAGAGGTTTGTACCTTATCAAGTAGTTCAATATGATCGAGCATTTGAGCAGTACCTCTAGCAACTGCAGAGATTGGGTCATCAACTATATGTACAGACATATTAAGCTCGTTTTGCCAATATGTATCTATACCTTTGATTAGTGAACCACCTCCTGCCAAATGTAACCCAGAAGTCAACAAATCCTTTACAAGCTCTGGAGGGGTATCTTCAACAGCCTCTTTAACAGCCTCTGTTATTGTTCCAAGTGGCCCCATTATTGCCTCCCTTATCTCCACACTACTAACTTTAATAGATTTTGGTAAACCGTTTACTAAATCCCTACCTTGCAAAATCACTTCTTTTTCTTCTTCTAAAGGAATTGCAGAACCAATAGCTATTTTTACATCCTCTGCTGTTCTCTCACCAATTAATATATTGTATTTATCTTTAACGTAGTTAACTATCTCCTCACTCATCTCATCACCAGCAATCTTGATAGTATTATCAATGACAACATCACCAAGTGACATAACTGCTATATCTGTAGTCCCTCCACCGATATCAACTATCATATTTCCAGAAGCCTCCTCTATTGGTAAACCTGAACCAATAGCTGCTGCCATTGCCTCCTCTACAATATATACCTCTCTTGCTCCAGCAGTTTTAGATGCATCTATTACAGCCTGTCTTTCAACTTCTGTTACTGAGGAAGGTACTCCCATAATTACTCTTGGTCTTGGTAATTTCCAATTCTTACTAAATATTTTGTGAGTTTTGTGAATAAAGTGGTGAATCATAGCTTGAGTAGTATCAAAATCTGATATTACCCCATGTCTAAGAGGTCTAACAGCAACAATATTGGCAGGAGTTCTACCTATCATCTTTCTAGCTTCACTACCTACAGCTAAAACTTTTTTAGTACGCTTATCTATAGCAACAACAGAGGGCTCAGATATAACAATACCATGTCCTCTTAGATAAACAATTGTATTAGATGTACCTAAATCTATACCCAAATCGTATGTGACTAGGTTCCAAACAGAATCAAATATTTTCATTTTTACAGAGTCGAAATTATAACAATACTATAATGTATGATAGCATGTAGTACAAAACAATTCGAGGGCATATTATACCCTCTAGAAAGCATTTTGGATAAAAGAATTGTACTACTCTGTTTGAGCTTTTTGGGCTTCTTCTTTTCGTAGTCTTTTATAGCACTTCATACATATTCTAACCTTCTTAGGCTTTCCATCAACCTCTAATTCAATCTTTTTAAGATTTGGTTTGAATTTTCTGTTTGTTCTAGGAGCTTTATATCTCCACCCTTCTGAGTGCTTATGCTGAATATTTTTACCAGCTATTGTAGATTTTTCACACATGTAGCATACTTTTGCCATATTTCTAATGTTTTAATTGATTGCTAAATCGCAAGATGATATTATCAAAAAGAGGAAATTTTAGCAAGGTTAAATTATGTTTTCAACTGATAATATTATAACTTGGATACTGTTTGCTGTTCCATCAATACTAATAGCTTCTACTGTGCATGAGTATTTTCATGCTTGGATAGCTTTTAAATTGGGTGATCCTACTCCTAAAGCACATGGAAGACTAACTCTTAATCCCCTAGCCCATATAGATCCTATTGGCGCCCTTATGATGGTAATTTTTAGGTTTGGTTGGAGTAAACCAGTTCCTATAAATGAATGGAATTTTGAAAATAGGAGGCAGGGAAAAGCTTTAACTGCGTTAGCTGGTCCTGTTTCTAACCTCTTACTAGCTGCCCTTTCCGGTTTACTATTTCATTTTCTATCCAACTATAGTCTTATAGCGTTTTTTCTATATGTATTTGCTACTATAAACATCTCACTGGCTGTTTTTAATATATTACCTATACCACCACTTGACGGTCATAAAGTGGTAAACGCTTTTTTACCTAAGCGATGGTCATACTGGTGGGAGGATTTAGAGAAATATTCTTGGATATTAATACTGCTAATACTAATTCCCTTCTCCCCACTATCAGATATTCTATCTAAATACATAAATGCCGTCTTGTCGTTCTTTTTGAGGCTATTTGGATTTCTATAACCTATCATTATTAATTGCTATCTGCTATATTTTAAGTTAAAATATAGTGTCCTGATGGGATATAGAGGTTTCATAGCTCCGTAATCAAAGCTTAGGGATCTCAAAATTGCTTATCTTCATTGAAGATAAGTTGAGGGAACCCACTTACTAGATAGAGCTTTATGACTCCTCTCCTGTCGGGACGCTTTTTTTAATACCCCTTTCATGACTTTGAATTCATTGATATAATAGACTTGCAGTTGTGCCGAAGTAGCTCAGTTGGTCAGAGCAATTGTTTTGTAAACAATAGGTCAAGAGTTCGAATCTCTTCTTCGGCTCCATAGTGCAGAGGTGGCGGAGCGGTCAAACGCATCGGTCTGTAAAACCGACTCCTTCGGGATACACTGGTTCGAATCCAGTCCTCTGCACCATATGCTGGATTAGCTCAGTTGGTTAGAGCGCATTCATGGTAAGAATGAGGTCCTGAGT
>WOYI010694235.1_pt2 | contig 12851 bp, 11 predicted proteins | sample 6423411 | NCBI WGS metagenome assembly WOYI01 (sample SAMN13441803, study PRJNA592873) | oil field metagenome | biome: oil field; feature: oil-well bore; material: oil-contaminated soil; isolation source: oil-contaminated soil from oil-well borehole | place: Germany: Wietze | collected 2016-10-18 ... | reverse complement strand
AGTAAACGGTGTTATGGGGGTTGGTGATGGCCTGTCGCTTGGCCGGATCGCCTACCTTTCGTTCGCCGTTGTCCAGAAAGGCTACAACCGAAGGTGTAGTGCGTTTGCCTTCATTATTGGGGATTACAACAGGTTCGTTGCCTTCCATGACGGCTACGCATGAATTGGTTGTTCCCAGGTCTATTCCGATTATTTTTCCCATAATTGTTGTTCTATTAATTAATGTAAGTTTATTGTTTCTTCTTTCAGATCCGGCTCCATCTCTTCCCGTGAGGATAACCGGTTTAAGCTACACTCTTCTCTTTTCAAATCCTGTGCCAAAGATTCCGCAGGGATGAAGGACTGACATTCTGTCGCTTTCCCGATAGGATCATTCTTCGATTTTTCAGCGAACGATGCAGCGGTATCAGAAGATTTTTCTATCTTTGGTGATACAGACGTTGCGGTACCTGATCAACAGGCGTGTGGCGTCTGAAATGCGATTATTCCTCTAATCAATAAATGCAAACAGGTATGTTTACACAAAAGGACCTCGAACAACTCAGAGAAAAAGGGATCACACAGGATCAGCTCAGCAGGCAATTGCAATTTTTCAGCACCGGTTTTCCATTTTTACAGATCGTGGCACCTGCATCCCGTTTCAAAGGCATCATGAAAGTGGATGAACAGCAGGAGCAGGTCTGTCTGAAGCGTTGGGAAGCCTATCTGGATGGCGATAAGCGCATCACCAAGTTTGTTCCTGCATCGGGTGCCGCCAGTCGGATGTTCAAAGATCTGTATGCCTTTCTCGATGCGGATTATGATCTGCCCACCACCCCTTTTGAAAAGAAATTCTTCTCCAACCTCCATCTGTTTGCCTTTGCTGTTTCTCTGGATGAGGTGTGCCATGATCTTTATGGTAAGAATGCCTCAGCCCTTTGTGGTGAGGGGAGATACAAAGAGGTGGTAGCGGCCCTTTTACAACCGGAGGGTCTTAATTATGGCAACCTACCCAAGGGGTTGTTGCTGTTTCACTCCTATTCAGAGGGGAACAGAACAGCCGTCGGAGAGCACTTGCATGAAGGGGCTCTCTATGCCCGTCGTGCGGATGGATTGGTGGAAGTACATTTTACTGTGTCGGAAGAACACAGAGAGCTATTTGAACTGCTGGTAGCTGCCCGCAAGCTCAGTTATGAGATTAAGCTGGGTGTCCGTTTCGCTGTTTCATACAGCATACAGAAGCCGTCAACCGACACCCTGGCGGTGGATATGGAAAACCAACCCTTCCGGAATGAGGATGGCAGCCTGCTGTTCCGTCCCGGAGGACATGGCGCGCTGATTGAGAACCTGAATGATATTGACTCAGATATCATATTCATCAAGAACATCGACAACGTGGTGCCTGACAGACTGAAAGCGGAGGAGGCTCATTACAAGAAGCTGCTGGCAGGGGTACTGGTCACCATGCAGCAGCGTGCTTTCTCCTATCTTGAGAAGCTGGACTCCGGGAAAGTGACTTCCGCTGAGCTTGATGAGATGCTCGCTTTTACCGAGAACGAATTGTGCATCACACACAATGAGACCTTTGAGACGGATGATCTGCTCAAAGCCTACCTCAGGCGAAAGCTCAACCGGCCATTCAGGGTGTGTGGCATGGTGAAGAATCAGGGTGAGCCGGGTGGCGGTCCTTTCATCGTGGTCAACCCCGATGGAACTGCCTCGCTGCAGATCCTGGAGAGCTCTCAGATCAACCGCAACGATCCCCGTGCAATGGAAGCTTTCCGCAATGGGTCCCACTTCAATCCGGTGGATCTGGTGTGTGGGGTGAAGTGTTACCAGGGTGACAAGTTCGATCTGACCAAATTTGTGGATCCCAACACCGGCTTTATCTCCCACAAATCTAAAAACGGGAAAGAGTTGAAAGCACTCGAACTGCCGGGTCTGTGGAACGGGGCAATGAGCGATTGGAACACACTCTTCGTGGAGGTGCCTATCTCTACCTTCAATCCGGTGAAGACGGTGAACGATCTGTTGCGTCCGGAGCATCAGCAAAAGGGGTGATCGGGGTGAAGCCGGAATGGATGTTGCGGGCATATGAGAGCTGATATGCAATATTCACCAGATTGATCCGTTTAGATTCTAAACGGATTTTTTCTATTTGAAGCGATTTCATTCATATATCCTTCTGCTGGTCGTGTTGCTTGCGCTCTCCTGTAACAGGGTGCGATTGAGTGATGCCAGGAATCACTATGTGCGGGGTGAATATCATGAAGCGATTGCTGCTTATCGTCTGCTCTACCGGCAAACGCCACGCGAGGAGAGAGCCACGCGTGGCGTGATTGCATATGAGATGGCGGAGAACTACCGTCTGTTGAACCGGTCGGCATATGCTGCAACAGCCTACAGGAACGCTATCCGGGATGGTTATCCCGACAGTGATGCCTCTCTCCGCCTGGCACAGATGCTTCACAGGGAGGGTGATTACCCGGGAGCAATTGATGCTTATCGGCACTATCTTACCCTTGTGCCGGATGACAGGTTGGCTGTTGCCGGTTTGCAGGGTGCTGAAGAGGCGATGAGTGATAAAAGAGGAACAGAAAATGAGTCGCTCCGTTATCTGGTTGTGCGGGCAGATCTCTTCAACGCTTCGCGGAGTGATTTCTCTCCCCTGCTTGCACACGACGATCAACGACTCTATTTCACCTCCTCCAGGGAGGCGATACCGGGAGAGGAGAGGAGTCCGGTGACCGGGACAAAATTTCATGATCTGTATCTTTCTGAAAGAAACAGCCGGGGGGAATGGCAGAAGCCAAAACGAATTGAATCGGCCCTCAACAGCGATCTTGATGAGGGGATAGCATCGGTTACAGCCGATGGTGATTTGATGTTTTACAGTGTTGTAGCAGGAGGGGAGGATCAGCCCGGACTGCCAGGGATCTATCTCTCGAGGAGAATCAACGGCATTTGGTCGGCAGGAAGCAGACTCGATCTGAAAGCCGGCGATTCGCTCTCACTGTTTGCACATCCGGCGGTCTCAGGTTCAGGCGACATCCTCTATTTTGTTTCTGATATGCCGGGGGGAATGGGCGGCAAGGATATCTGGCTGGCACACCTCGATAAGCGGCAGGAGGTGATGCGGGTAGAGCATGCCGGCGGTTCGGTCAACACACCCGGGAATGAGATGTTTCCCACCCTGCGCCACGACACCATCCTCTACTTCTCTTCCGACGGACACCCCGGCAAGGGTGGTCTCGATCTTTTCCGGGCGGTGAAAAGTGCTGCAGGGAAAGGGTGGCATCTGCAGCATCTGCCAACTCCGCTGAATTCTTCGGCCGATGATTTTGGGATCACCTTTGAGCAGGCTAAGGAGAGGGGCTTTTTCAGTAGCAACAGAGGGGATGCAAGGGGGTATGATCATATCTACACTTTTGAGCTTGTAAAGCCTGTGATAACGGTAGAAGGGTTTGTCGTGGACCGGGATGACCGTCTCATCCCGGGGGCGACCATTGATCTGGTGGGCAGTGATGGTACGCGGCAGCGCCTGGTGACCGACCGGGAGGGTCTCTATCGTTTCACGGCGGAGGAGGGTGTGGCATATCAGTTCCTGGCACAGGCGGAAGGGTTTCTGACCCGGAACCGGTCGCTCCCCGCGATCAGGAGCCACAATGATACGGTCTGCTATGTCGATTTTGAGTTGACGCCATACGATCGGCCGGTGATCCTGGAACATATCTTTTACGACTTTGACCGTGCCCAGCTGCGAAACGAATCGAAAGAGGAGCTTGACAACCTCTTGCAGCTCATGCGCGAACATCCGGAGATCAGGGTAGAGCTCTCTGCCCATACCGACCGGATGGGGAGTGACCGTTACAATGATGCGTTGTCGCTTCGTCGCGCCCGCTCGGTGGTCGATTATCTCACAGCCGCCGGTATCGCTGCTGACCGACTTACACCAATAGGTTACGGTGAGTCGAAGCCCAAAAGGGTCGATGGCACTCTTGCCGAACGATACCCTTTTCTCCGTGAGGGAGCATCTCTCACGGAAGAATATATCAGTAAGCTGCTTCCGGCAGAGCAGGCCGTAGCCGATCAGCTGAATCGCCGGACTGAGTTCAGGGTGTTGCCGCCACCACTTATCACTCCCTGGGAAAAAGAGTGATTATCCGGAATAATGTGTATTTTTGTGAAAGCTTACGGACTGAATGAGATCTTCCCGGAGCATCAGACTGAATGGAATGAGAAGGATTGTAACAGCTGTTTTTCTGCTGTGGAGTGGTATGATGGGTCTGTTCACTCTGACAGCTCAGGAGCTCCGTGCGACGGTGCAGGTGAACAGCGCTGCCGTGCAGAGAAGCAGCAGGGAACTGTTCCGCTCGCTTGAAGAGTCGTTGCATCACCTTCTCAACGGTGAGCAGTGGGGCGACAGCTTCACCATTCAGGCAGATAAGATTAACTGTTCCTTTACCCTGCTTGTAACAGAACGGGTTTCTGATGAATCCTTTCGCGGTGAACTTTACCTGCAGTCAACCAGGAGGGGTGACGCAGAGCGACCTGAAGCTACCTTGCTGCTTTTACGCGACAGGGAGGTCGAGTTCAGCTATACGCCTTTTCAACCGTTGATCTTTGATATGCATCACCTGAGGGATAACCTGACAGCGATGGCAGCCTATTATGCCTGTCTGATCATTGCACTGGATCGGGATGCTGCTGAACCACTGGGTGGGACACCCTATTTCCGGAAGATGGAGCAGATCGCCTCAGCAGTACAGTCCAACAGATGGAGAGGGTGGGAGATCAACCGCCGTCCGGGAGGCCGCACCGCCATCGCGACCGCCTTCAACGATGCTTCACTGGAACGGTACCGGATGATGTGGTATCGCTTCCATGCGGACCCACAACTCACCACAGCTGCTGAAGCGGTGGAGCTGCTTTATTCACTTCATCGTGAAGATGTGGGTCATCCACTGCTCAACCTTTTTGGCGATGCCCGTTTGCATGAGTTGGTGTCAATCCTCCGGCAGGGTACGCCGACTGAGAGAGCACACTGGTTGCAACAGCTAAGGGAGATCTACCCTACAAGGAACGATGCGCTTGAGAAGCTGAGAGAATAATTGTGTATGTTAAAGAGACTATCCATAGAAAACTATGCACTGATCGATTCATTGCAGATCTGTTTCGATAAGGGGTTTACCGTGATCACCGGCGAGACGGGAGCAGGTAAGTCAATCATCCTGGGTGCCCTCTCGCTCATCCTGGGGCAGCGAGCCGATTTGCGTCATGTGAAGCAGGATGAGACGAGGTGTGTGATCGAGGGTCTGTTCGATATTTCTGCCTACCGGCTCAAACCGCTCTTCGATGAACATGAGTGGGTTTACGAAGGAGATGAGTGTATCCTGCGGCGTGAGATATGGTCGACCGGCAGGTCACGAGCTTTTATCAACGACTCACCTGTTTACCTGAACGACCTGAAGCTGCTGGGTGAGCAGCTGATCGATATTCATTCCCAGCATCAGAATCTCTCGCTGAACGATAACCGTTTTCAGCTCAATGTGGTGGATCTGCTGGCTGACACCAGTAAAGAACGGGAGAGCTACAGTGAAGCCTATGCTTCCTATCGTGCTGCGGTGAAAGCCCTGCGTGAGCTGAGCGAACAGTACCGCCGTAACAGGGAGGAGGAGGACTACCTCCGGTTTCAATATACCTCCCTTACAGAGGCGGCACTGGAAGAGGAGGAACAGGTGCGGCTGGAGGAGGAGCTGGAGGCACTGACCCATTCGGAGGAGATCAAATCGGCGCTCTTTGAGGCCACGAACCTTCTCTCGGGGGATGAACAGAACGTGGAGCAGATGCTTCGTACGGTAAGGGATTCCCTGCAGTCACTCCACGCTGTTTTTCCCAAGGTGGGCACATTGGCTCAGAGAGTGGAGTCGGCATACCTCGAGTTGAAAGATGTGCGCGAGGAGGCATCACGGTTGTTTGAACAGGTTGAGTTCGATCCGGGACGGCAGCAGATCGTGGAGGATCGCCTCGGCATGCTCTACGAGCTGGAGAAGAAACATGGTCTCAGTAGCGTGGGGGAGCTCATTGCCTTGCGTGATGCGATCGGCATGAAGCTACAGCAGATCGATTCGCTGGATGAACAGTTGGCAGCACAAGAGAGGGAGACTGCCGCGAGAGAGAAAGAGATGCTGGAGAAAGCACAAGTGCTGAGCCAGAAACGACACGCCGCCACCGCAGCCATAGAGCAGCAACTTACAGACAAGCTGGACTTTCTGAAGATGCCTCATACCCGTTTTCACTGTAAGATCACACCCCGTAAAGAACCCGATGCCACGGGAGCCGATCAGGTGGAGTTCCTCTTTTCTGCAAACAGGAACAGGGCACTACAGCCGGTATCGCAAATCGCATCGGGAGGTGAGATATCGCGCCTGATGCTCTCGCTTAAGGCGATGATCGCCGGCGCTACAGCTCTCCCTGCCATCATCTTCGATGAGATTGATACCGGCACTTCTGGAGAGGTTGCCGACCGTGTGGGGGCGGTGATGCAAGCGATGAGCCGGGAGATGCAGGTGATAGGAATCACCCATCTGCCGCAGATTGCCTCGAAAGGGGAGAACCACTTTGTGGTATATAAGGAAGAGCGTGACAACAGCGTCGTCACGGGAATCAGGAAGCTGACCGGTGAGGAACGGGTGGGAGAGATCGCCCGCATGCTGAGCGGCGCCGAAGTAACCGAACAGGCCGTGGAGAATGCCAGGGTGATGCTCAATACAGATTGAACAGATGAAAGAAAAAGAGATGATCTTCGGCATTCGTGCCGTAATAGAGGCGATTGAAGCTGGAAAAGATATTGACAAGGTGCTGGTGAAGCGGGAGCTCTCGGGAGAGCTCTTCATGGAGCTGCAGCAGATCCTGCGGGAGCGTGAGATCCCCATGCAACGTGTACCGCTGGAACGGATCGATCGTATCACCCGCAAGAATCATCAGGGGGTGATTGCTTTCACCTCGGCAGTTACCTACCAGCAGTTGGAACATATCATTCCGCTGCTCTATGAGCAGGGGAAGATTCCGCTGATCCTGCTGCTCGACGGGCTCACCGATGTGCGCAACTTCGGAGCCATTGCCCGCACCTGCGAGGTGGCAGGTGTCGATGCCATTGTGATCCCCGCACGGGGCAGCGTATCGGTCAATGCCGATGCGGTGAAAACCTCGGCAGGCGCATTGCATTCCATTCCGGTATGTCGTGAGCAGAGCCTGAAAGAGGCCATCATCTTTCTGAAGAACAGCGGGGTGAAAGTGGTGGCGGCTACCGAAAAGGCTGCTGCATTTTATACTGAGTCTGATCTCACGGTACCAGTTGCCATTGTGATGGGTGCCGAAGATAGCGGTGTCGCTACCGACCACTTACGGGTGAGCGATGAGCTGGTGAAGATCCCGCAGTTCGGTACCATCCAGTCGCTCAATGTCTCTGTCGCTGCGGGCGTACTGATCTACGAGGCAGTAAGGCAACGGGGTGTGAATCATTGACAGCAATGGTTCAAGGAGTCAGGATTCAGGATTCAGGAATTTAAGCAGACAGCTTATTGCTTACAGCTAACATCAACAATTATGCAAAAGAGAATTATTTCCACAACAGATGCACCGGCGGTCATTGGACCATACAGCCAGGCGGTTGAGATGAACGGAATGCTGTTCTTATCGGGCATGCTGCCAATTGATCCGGCTACGGGTGAGCTGGTACCCGGGGGAGTCCGGGAGCAGACCGGGCAGATATTTGCCAACATCCGGGCGGTGCTGGCAGCTGCCGGGGTGACAATGGAACAGGTTGTCAAGACCACCGTCTTCCTGCAGGATATGTCGCTCTTTGGCGAGATGAACGAGGTCTATGCCACACAGTTCGAGGGTTCTTTCCCTTCACGCTCTGCTTTCGCAGTGAAAGCACTTCCTAAGAACGCGCTGTTGGAGATTGAGGTGATCGCCGCCAGATGATGACAATCGGTAGCATGATTTATTCAAAGAGAGCTGGTAGATTTTCATCTTCTTCCTCTTCCGGTGGCTCTTTCTTCACCATGAAAGCGCTGATCTCCCAGAGCATGTAGATGGGGACAGAAACGACGAACAGTGAGAAAGGATCACCCGAAGGGGTGATCAGCGCCGCTGCCAGGAGGGCGCCCACTACCGCATGACGGCGGTATTTGCGGAAGAAAGGTCTGTAAACCAGACCCAGGTTCGAGAGCAGCCAGAAGACGAGGGGCAGCTCAAAGACCAGCCCCATGATCAGGATAAGGGTGTAGAAGTTGCTCATGTAGGAGTCGAGTGAGATCATGTTCTCAATGGATTCGCTCAACTCAAAGGTGATCAGAAAGCGGAATATCAGCGGGAAGACCACGAAGTAACCCATCAGGCAACCCATCACGAACATTAAACCGCCGAAACCGAAAGCGGTCTTCACCCCTTTGGCCTCATTCTCATAGAGTGCGGGGCTGACAAACTTCCACAGTTCGTACAGGATGTAGGGGATGGTGCAGAGCAGACCAAAAGCCATTGAGGTGGAGATGTAGGTCATGAACTGTGTGGTCATGCTGATGTTGAGGATCTCCACTTCGAATGATTCTGCAGAAAAGTCGGGCAGGAATGGGATAAACTCGCCTGCTTTTTCAAGGAGACGGTAGGTGATGAAGTCTGATGAGCGGGCAGCCAGGATCACGCTGTCGAATATCCTGGGTATCAGGATAAAACCTACTGCAGAGAAAGAGACTACTGCGATAATGATGCGAATCAGTGTCCACCTGAACTCCTCCAGATGATCCCAAAAGGACATTTCTTTCTCTGCCATGTAAACGCTGCGCTATAGGTTCAGCTTATCGGGTACAACCTGCTTATTTAGAGCGGCTATACCTGAAAAAGAGGACGTCTGATAAAAAAATGAGTGTCTGTTCTTAAAAAGAAACAGGCCGGATGGTTACTTCATATCGTTTGTCGAGTGGCTGTCGGTGGTGTCAGCCTTGATATCTTCCTCAATATCGTTCAACCCCTTCTTGAAGCTGTTGATTCCTTTTCCCAGTCCTTTCATGAACTCAGGTATTTTTTTCCCCCCGAAAAGGATGAGTATCACCAGTACAATGATGGGTATCTCCCATCCGTTTAAATTAATTAGCAGTGGATTCATAGATCTTGATTATTTATTTGTTTGTTGTATATAATCCGTTGGATTCATCTTGCAAATGTATAATTTATTTGTGAGAGAATCCGGTTATTTAAGATATACTTTTATCCTAAAAAATGTTTAGGAGTGGATCATCACTTAAACTTGTCAGAACCGGGCATCAAAAAAGCATCGCTATTCACTATTTTCTATTCTTGCAGATGGATGATCAAATCCATCCTGATGGGCAGGTGATCACTGAACCCACCCAGATAGCGCGGTCCCTGGCTGGTGCGGAAAGGCTTCATGCCGTAGTAGCGCTTATCCTCTTCCAGCAGAAACGGGGCGCTGAAGATTTCCGCACTGTTTTTTTTTACAGTGATGCCGCCATCCCCCGTCAGGAGGTTGCCACTCACGATGAACTGATCGAAGATCTCCCATCTTCCCTGATACTTGTAGGTGCCTTTTTCTCCCTTAGAGTCGAAGGAATAGAAGAGGTTGTAAAGCTCATCATGTTGCGGGGAGCCATCAGATCTTTTTGCAGCAAGCACCTGTGAGAGACTTTTCTCTTCAGGATTGTCGTTGAAATCGCCCATGATCAGGATGTGAGCGCTTTCACGTGAGTTGAAGATGCTGTCACACTTTCTTCGCAACAGGGCTGCAGCGTCGATGCGTGCCGGTTCAGACACCTCTCGTCCCTCACTGCGCGAGGGGAAGTGGCAAATAAAGAGGTCAATGATTTTCCCATTGATGACTTCTCCTGCCACATGCAGGATGTTGCGTGTAGGCCTTCTGTCCCGTTGCCGGAAGTTGATCTCATATTCGCATCTCTCCAACAGCCGGAATTGATGTGGCTGATATAAAAGTGCCACATCAATGCCCCGTTCATCGGGTGAGTCGGTGACAAGATATTCATAGCCCTGTGCCCGTAGGGGAGAACGTTTTGTGAGGTCGAACAACACACTGTCGTTTTCCACCTCGCACAATCCAATCAACGCCGGGGAGTGCATCTCCCCCACAGCAGTGATCACCCGGGTGAGGTTGCGCAGCTTCTCCCAATATTTATAGGGTCTCCAGTGCATGAACCCTTCCGGTAAAAACTGCTCATCCTCTTTCAGCGAATCATTTTGTGTATCAAAAAGATTCTCCACATTGTAGAACATCACCCTAAAGGGTTCCTGAGGGAACAGGAGGGTGGCAGATGCCAGCCAGCAGATGCAGCATGAGCAGAGTAGCCGTTTCATCACCGCAGCAGTGAAAGCAAGGTTACACCGCTTCCAGGATCTTGACCAGGAAATCCCAGAATTTACCTACCGAGGAGATCTGCATCTTCTCGTCGGGAGAGTGCACATCGGTCATCTCCGGTCCGATGGAGATCATGTCGAGCGTGGGATACTTCTCCAGGAAGAGCCCGCATTCCAGTCCCGCGTGAATGGCTTTCACTTCCGGCTCTTTGCCGTAGAGCTTCCGGTATTCCTCTTTTGCCAGTTTCAGGATCGCCGATTCCGGGTTGGGCTTCCATCCCGGGTACCCCTCGTTGTGTGTCACGCTGGCACCTGCCAGTGTGAAGAGTGATGAGACCATGCTCACCACATACCGTTTCTGTGATTCCACAGAGCTGCGCTGACTGGTACCTACCTCGATGCTATGATTGGGTAGCATCTTCACCGATGCCAGATTGGTAGAGGTCTCCACCAGCCCCTCAATATCGCTGCTCATACCGATCACCCCATGTGGACAGGCTGTGAGCGAGAGTATCAGCCGTTCGGCCGTTTTTCGGTTGATCACCTTCGAGGGGATCTGTGCCGACTCAAGCAGCAGATTGAGGTTCGGCTCGCTATTTTTATACTCTTCGCGCAGGTCAGCCAGAAAAGCGTTGATCTTCACCCTGATCTCCTCCTTGTACTTCGCTTTCACCCCCACCAGCGCGTATGCTTCACGCGGGATGGCATTGTGCAGGTTGCCGCCGCCAATCTCTGAGAGAACCATGCCATATTTCTTGCGCGTGAGGGAGTAGAGAAAACGGGCCAGGATCTTGTTGGCATTGCCAAAACCCTTGTTGATGTCACTGCCGGAATGACCGCCACGGAGACCTTTCACCTCTGTCCGGAACCAGAAATAGCCCTTTGGTGTTTCTTTTTCCTTGTATTTGAAATAGGCCCGCGTACCTTTTCCGCCGGCACAGCCAATGTAAATCTCCCCCTCCTCTTCCGTATCGAGGTTGATCAGGATGGGACCGGTGAGGAACTCTTTGCCGAGTGAGTTGGCTCCGGTGAGTCCGGTCTCTTCATCGACCGTGAAAAGTGCTTCAATTTTACCGTGTGCAATATCGTCGGCCGCCAGTACCGCCAGTTGTGCGGCAACGCCAATACCATTGTCAGCGCCAAGGGTGGTGCCGTTGGCCCTGATCCAGTCACCCTCAATGATGGTCTCAATGGGATCGTTGTCAAAATCATGCTCCACGCCGGCATTCTTTTCGCAGACCATATCTACGTGCGATTGCAGGATTACCGTGGGTGCCTCTTCTCTTCCCGGCGTTGCCGGCTTGGTGATCACGATGTTTCCCGCCTGATCCTGCTTCGCCTCCAGCTGATGCTCTTTCGCAAAGTTGAGCAGATAAGCCAGTATCTTCTCCTCTTTTTTCGACGGCCTTGGTATTTGGGTGATGTCGTGGAAGTAACGCCAAACGGCTGTGGGTTGTAATTCCTTGATGGTTGTCATCTCGTTTCTTTTTGATGGTTAAGTAGAGGATAAAAATAGGATAAAATTTGCAACTGGACAAAATATTTAGCATCTTTAAGGCGAAAAAGTGCTGTTTAATGGTCTAATTGGACTATCTTTGCGGCATTAAAAAACAGATAACATGATAAAAGTTGTACTGATAGGAATTGTCATACTGTTCATCGCTATCCTGCTCATGGGGGTGCGTGTTTTCTTCTCCCGCAAGGGTACTTTCCCGAGCCTTCACATTGGAGAGTGTCAGGCAATGCAGGACAGGGGTATTCACTGTGCCACATCGCAGGATGCTGAAATGAGCCAAAGAGAGAGTCCAATAGAGAAATTGCTAAGATCTGAAAATTTATAAATCCGTTGCAATGAAGAATTCTATTCCTTACATCGTCAGCGGTGTGCTGGCGGTTGCCCTTATTGTCCTTTATATCCTGCACTTCACTGACGGTAAATCCTCCGGTAACAGCTCCGGTAATGATCTCTCCATGTTGTTGAACGACTCGTCGGTGACCCTGCCAATAGCCTATGTGAATGTGGATTCCCTCCTGATGAACTACAACTTCGCGAAAGATCTGAATGAATCTCTGTTACGGAAAGAGGAGAGCACCCGTGCTACCCTCAACCAACGGCAGAGCCAGATCAATTCGGCTGCCCAGGAGTTTGAACGCAAGCTGCGCAACAATGCTTTCCTGAGCCAGCAAAGAGCGCAGCAGGAACAGGAACGGATTTTGCAGATGAACCAGGAGTATCAGCAACTGGCCGAGCGTCTCACGCAGGAGTTTATGCTGGAGCAGGAGAAGCTGAATATCCAGATGGAGGATACCATCAAAGCAAGGATGATTGAGTTCAGCAAGGATAAGCCTTATGAGATTATTTTCAGCAACCGCACCACCAGTACCGTGTTATATGCCGATAAGAAGTATGACATCACCAACGAGGTGATCACTTTCCTGAACAGCCGTTACGGACCCGCTACCGCAACTGCCAGGCCGGAAGA
>WOYI010546042.1_pt1 | contig 12851 bp, 14 predicted proteins | sample 6423411 | NCBI WGS metagenome assembly WOYI01 (sample SAMN13441803, study PRJNA592873) | oil field metagenome | biome: oil field; feature: oil-well bore; material: oil-contaminated soil; isolation source: oil-contaminated soil from oil-well borehole | place: Germany: Wietze | collected 2016-10-18 ... | reverse complement strand
CCATCGGCGAGATCGTGATGGAGACGCTGGCGCGGATCGACACCGTCGCCTATGTGCGCTTCGCCAGCGTCTACAAGAACTTCCAGGCCGCCGACGACTTCGACAAGTTCGTCTCCGAGCTGCGCCCCGAGGGCGCGGCGGAAGAGTGACGGCGGAAGACGACCGACGCCACATGGCCCACGCCCTCGGCCTTGCCCGGCGCGGGCTTGGCCGGGTCTGGCCCAACCCGGCGGTGGGCTGCGTTCTCGTGAACGATGGCAGGATCGTTGGCCGGGGGTCCACCCAGGCCGGCGGCAGACCCCATGCCGAGACCGGGGCGCTGGCTGAGGCCGGCGCCGCCGCGCGGGGCGCCACGGCCTATGTGTCGCTCGAACCCTGCGCCCATCACGGGCAAACGCCGCCCTGCGCCGAGGCGCTGGTCGCGGCGGGCGTGGCGCGTGTCGTGACCGCCCTGCGCGACCCCGATCCCCGCGTCGCCGGGCGCGGTATGGGGGTCCTCCGCGCGGCCGGCATCGAGGTGACGGAGGGCGTTCTGGAGGCCGAGGCGCGGATCCTTCAGCGCGGCTTCCTGACCCGGATCGGGCAGGGCCGGCCAATGCTGACGCTGAAGCTCGCGACAAGCCTCGACGGGCGCATCGCAACGCAAGCCGGCGAAAGCCGCTGGATCACCGGGCCAGAGGCGCGGGCGCGGGTCCACGCGATGCGGGCCGCCCATGACGCGGTGCTGGTGGGCGGCGGCACGGCGCGGGCGGACGATCCCTCGCTGACCGTGCGCGGGCTGGGGGTGTCGCACCAGCCGGTCCGCATCGTCGCGGCGCGGAGCCTCGACCTGTCGGTCGAGGGCGCATTGGGCCGGACCGCGCGCGAGGTGCCGGTCTGGCTTCTCCACGGCCCCTCGGCGCCTGCGGGCGCGCGGGCAGGCTGGACGGCCGCGGGCGCGCGGCCGATCGAGGTCGCGGAAGGCGGGGGCGGGCTCGACCCCGCCCAGATGCTGGCGGCGCTCGGGCAGGCGGGGCTGACGCGGGTCTTTTGCGAAGGCGGCGGGCACCTCGCGGCGAGCCTCCTCCGCGCCGGGCTCGTGGACGAGATCGCGCTCTTCGGCGCCGGCCTCGCGCTCGGCGCCGATGGCCGCGCTTCGGTCGGTCCGCTCGGTCTCGACGCGCTGGCGGAGGCGCCGCGCTACCGCCTGAGGGACTGCCGCTCCATCGGTCCCGACACGCTCAGCCTCTGGTCGCGCGACTGACCCGCCCTTTCATTGTGGCCCAAATACCTCCGCCGGAGGCATCCGCCCTCACCGCCAGAGCCAGGGCTGGCTGGCGAAAAGACCCTGCAGCTTCGACAGGACCCGGTTGGCCTTGCCCGGCAAGGGGATCTCGTGGCGCGCCAGCCGGTCGACGATCACCTCGACCGGGCAGGGCAGGCCCGAGACCGGATCGACATAGCGCGGATAGGCGATGAGCGCGGCATGGGCGAGGGCCGCGAGCGTCGGCCGCGCGGACCGCCTTGCGGGTTCAGGGAAGAGGTCGCGCGTCAGCCCCCAGCCGGCATAGAAGGGCATGCCGAGGCAGGTCACCGGCCGTGCGCGCAAAAGCGCCTCGAAGCCCATCGCCGAAGTGATGGTCCAGACTTCGTCGGTATGCTCGATCAGCGCCGCCGGGCTTGCTCCGCGCACGATCCGGTCGGCGTGTTTCAGCGCCTCGGCCTCGGCCACCGCGCCCTTGCGCAACCCCGCCTCGACATCGGGATGCGGCTTGTAGATCACCACCGCCTCCGGGTTCTCCGCCCGGACCCGCGCCAGAAGCGCGAGGTTGGTGTGTTCCCGCCCGGCGCCGAGCCGGATCGAGGCATCGTCCTCGACCTGGCCGGGGACGAGGATCGTGTGGCCCTTCGGCAGGTCCGGCAGCGCCTCGGCGTCGAGGTTGTATTTCGTCAGCCCGGCGCGGACCAGCCGCGCGACGAGCCGTTCCGCCCGCGCCTCGCCGCCGGGCGGCGGGCCGGCGAGGATCAGCCGCTCCAGATCGCTTTCGCGCGACGGGTCGTAGTAGATGCCGGCGCGGTCGGCGACGAGCGACAGCGGCGGCACCAGTTCCGCCCCGAGCCCGCGCGAGCGCAGGAACCCGTCCTCGATCCGGCGGAGCGGCAGGCCTTCGGCGAGGGCGCGCAAGGTTTCGGTTTCCTGTCCCGCCCAGACCAGCAGCCCGCGCCCCTCGGCCCTGGCCCGGGCGGCGGCGCGGCCCGGATCGTCCTCGAAGACCAGACGCTTCTCGCGGCCGAAGGCCCTTTGCAGATGCGCCCGTTTCCAGAGCCGCATTCCGGTCGCGACATGGCCCGCCCGGTCGTCGCGGAAGGCGCGGACCAGCTCTTCAAGCTGATCGACGGCCTCCTCGAACGAACAGAGCCGGTCGCGGCAGGGATCGTACCATGTCGGCGCGAGGATCATCGCGGCGGCGAAAAGCTGCGCCCGGGTCAGCTTGCGCTCGCGCCGGGCCACCGGGTTTTCGTCCGCCGTGAGGCCCCAGCCGGAATAGAAGGGCTGGCCGAAGACGCGGGGGCGGTGGCCGGCCAGGATCGCCTCGAAGCCGAGCTGCGAGGACACGGTATAGACCGCGATCGCGCCGTCGAGCAGCGTCCAGGGCGAGACGGGATCGCTCAGGAGCGAGATATGGCCGTGGGCATGGCCTTCGGTGTAGTGGCCGGGCCGCGTGCCAGCCGCCGTCTCGGGATGGGCCTTGATCACCACCCGCGCGCCGGGATGCTCTTCCTGCGCGAAGACCAGCATCTCGCGGAAGGTGGAGGCGGTGGCGCCGCCATGGGCGATCGACGCATCGCCCTGGGTCTGGTCGAGGACCAGCACATAGCCCGGCTCGGGCACCGCGAGTTCGGGGTCGAAATCGTTGTATTTCGACAGGTGCGCCGCCTTCAGCCGCGCCATCCCGTCCCGTGCCCGGGCGAGTATCGCGCCGTCGTCGAGGGGATCGGTCGCGAGGATCTGCTCGATCCGCGAGGGTGTGGAGCTGTCGAAATGCACGCCCATCTCGTCGATCAGAAGGCCGAGGGGCGGCTCGCCGCCCTCGCGCCCCGGCCGGACCGAGCGGAGGAAGGCATCCTCGATCCGGACGACGGGCGTATCGGTCCAGTCCGACACCGCCTCGCCCCGGGGCGCGGTCGGGCTCCGGCCCCAGACGCCGATGCGGTCGCCGGCTCCGGCAGGCTTGCCGAGGCGGATATCGTAGCCTGCAAGCGTCAGGATGCGGCGGATGCGCGGCTGGGTGAGGAACCCGCCGGAGAAAACGAAAAGCCGCCGGGGATCGGCTCCGGCGGCTTCGTCGGTCAGGCCCGTGGGCATCAGTTCCCGGCGGCGTTCGAGAATGCGTTGGCCGAAGTGGCCGTTCCGGTCAGGGCCGCCAGCGTTTTGCCCCACTGCACATAGGGTGCTTCGGTGACATAGATCGTGTCATCGTCCCGGATCATGAAGTCGCGGGCGTTGAAGATGCCGCTCGGCTGGGTGAGGTCGAGCACATAGGCCATCCGCACGGGGTGGGTGATGTCGCCGCGCCGCAGGACCGTGTTGGCGATCTCGGGCGTTTCGTCGCGCAGGACGAAGACCCCGGTCGGATCGGCATAGTGCGTGGACAGGCCGCCGACCTGGGCGATCGCCTCGACCACCGAGAGGTTCTGGTTCTCGAACTTGACGCGGTTCTGCCCGCCCATCGCGCCCAGCGCGGTGAAGGCGCGCTGGTCCTCCTCGACCAGGATCACGTCGCCGGGGCGCAGCGCCACGTCCATGCGCGGATCGGAATAAAGGTCTTTCAGCCAGATCGTGCCGGTATGTGTGCCCCGGGTGATCGTGACCTGGGCGATCTCGGGCTCGATCACCACGCCGCCGGCCTTGGCCAGCATCGCCGAGAGCGTCCGGGTCGGCCGCTCGATCGGATAGACGCCCTGTCCGCCGACACCGCCCATGACCGAGACGGTGGCGCCGTCGCCGGCAAGGCGCGCGACCGTCACCTGCGGGTCAGGCGTCTGCGCGTCGAGCTTGTTGGTGATGATGCGGCGCAGCCCCTCGGGCGTATTGCCGGCAGCCTTGATCCGGCCGGCATAGGGCACGAAGATATAGCCCTCGCCGTCGACCTGCATTTCGTTCAGGGCGGTCGAGTTCACGCCCTGATTCGCCAGAAGCCCGTTATCGACGTTCTCCCAGACCGTCAGTCCGAGGACATCGCCCGGGCGGATATCGTCCGAGCCGACGACGCCGGCGCCGAGAAAGCCGTTGGTGAAGCCGAGCGTCGGCATCATGGAGGCGGCGCGGGCCACGTCGGCATCGACGGCGACGACGAAGGCGTCGCCTTCCTGCTCGACCGAGCTCTTGAAGATCTCGCGCTTGTTCGGACCGGATCGTGGAAGTCCACAACCCGAAAGGCCCGCAATGACGGCGAGCAAGACCAGCGACCTGGCCCAGCGGGACACGACGGGTTTCACTTGTCAGGCTCCTCTTTAATCGAAACTGCCTCGATTTTTCGCCGAGCGTAGTGTCGCGGCAACAAAAATGCCAGTCCTGCTATTCCACCGCGACCAACTGTTGCCGAGGTGCCGCTTTGCCCGACAGGAGCGCGTCGTAGGGGTCCTCTGCCGCGAGGATCATGTCGACCGCCTGGCGCATGAGATAGCGCCGCCCCCGGGCGGAGTAGAAGCCGCCCGGAATCTGCGAGGTCTCCAGAAGGTAGTGGCGGTAGTCGCGATAGGCGCGCTGGTCGGGCCGGCGCGGCGCGGCGAAGAAATCCGGCAGGGGCTGGGACGAGACGAATTCCGACTTGCCGTAGACCGCCCGCCCGAAGGCCCTGAGCGGCAGGCCGCGCCACAGCACCTGCTGGCCCGCGGTCGAGTTCACCGTCACCGCGCTTCGCGCCCCGTCGAGAAGCCGGGCGAGCTTGCCGCCGCGGACGAAATGCACCCGGTCGGCGACGCCGAGCCGGCGCGCGGTGTCGCGGATGGTCGAGGCGACGGCGGTGCGGCCGTCCTCGAGCGGATGGGCCTTGAAGACGATGTGGTGGTGGCGCGGCGCGCCCGCCGCGAAACCGTCGAGGCAGAGCGTGACGAAGTCCGTCATCGACGCGAAGTCGGAATGCGCGCGGAAGCTCGCGTCATGTTCGAGCTGCATCAGGACGAGGTGATAGGGAAAGCCGCCGAAGCGGACCCGCGCGGTTGCGGCCCAGCGTTCGAGCCGGTGCACCGGCATCATCAGGAGCCGCCTGAGATGAAGCCGGAATTCCTGCGCGACGGTCAGGTCCCGATGGGGCCGGAAATTGCGGTAGCGCCCGTTCATCGCCATCACGAAGAAATGGTAGAGCGCGCCGTAGAAGACATGTTCGCGCATGTCGCCCCAATGCGCCGGCGCCTTCGGCAACTCCATCTCGGAGCGTTCGAGCGCGGTCCGCATCGCTGCGAGCGGCATCGACATCAGTCGCGAATTGCCGTTCGAGCCGTCGCGCTCGTAGGTCGCCCAGTAGGGCCTGAGATAGCCTTCCTCGAAGACATGGACGCTAATGCCGCGGTCGCGCGCGGCGGCGATGGCGGTCGCATGGACCGGCCGGGAATCGCCGTAGAGCACGAGATCGGTGATGCCCTTCGCGTCGAAGATCTCGCCGCAGGTGGCCGGCCAGTCCTCGGACTTGCCGCTATAGGCGATATACCCGTCGCGGCCGGCGAAGACCTCGTCGCCCCGGTTGAAGCCGACCCGCCAGACCTCGGCCCCGGCCTTGCGGAGCATGCCGCAGAGCTGGCGGAAGAACGGCCCATGCGGCCCCTGAAGCATCAGGATCCGGCGCACGTTTTCACTGGCTCGGCTTCGCTTCTGCACTCGTCCACGCATCTCCCACCGGACCGACGTCATCTTTTGACGGCATTTCGACCTGCTGTCACGGTGAAACCGCGTAGCAGAGGCTTGCGGCAGCACTGTGGCACCCCAAGCCGGTCGTGCCGGGCGCGGCTCTTGCGGCGCAGGCGGCCACGGGCTAGGCAGGGGCAAAAGGAGTGCCGCGATGTTCACAGGGATCATCACCGATATCGGCGAGGTCATCGCCCTTGAGCAGCGGGGCGACCTCGCGGCGCGGATCGCCACCACCTATCCGGTGGCGGGGATCGACATCGGCGCCTCGATCGCCTGCGACGGGGTCTGCCTCACGGTCGTGGCCACCGGCGAGAGCCCGCGCGGCTGGTTCGAGGTGGAGATTTCCGCCGAGACCGTTTCAAAGACCAATATCGGCCGTAATGGCTGGCATGTCGGCAAGCAGTTGAACCTCGAACGGGCGCTGAAGGTCGGGGACGAGCTTGGCGGCCATATCGTCTCGGGCCATGTCGACGGCGTGGCCGGGATCGTGGCGATGCGGGACGAGGGCGACAGCACCCGCTTCACCTTCCGCGCGCCCGAGGCGCTCGCGGGCTTCATCGCGCCGAAGGGGTCGGTGGCGCTCAACGGCACCTCGCTGACGGTGAACGAGGTCGCGGGCGCGGAATTCGGCGTCAACATCATCCCGCACACGAAATCCGTCACCACCTGGGGCCAAGCCAAGGTCGGCGACCTCGTGAACCTCGAGATCGACACGCTCGCACGCTACGTGGCGCGGCTTCGGGACTGGGCGGGGCAATGAGCGGCCTCGGCCACAACAACGGCCCGACGCTCGAAAGAGGCGCGAGCTGGCGCCGGCACTGCTGGCAAAGGGCGCGCGCGGACCTGCTGCCCAGACTGCCGCTTGAACTCGTGCGGCTTCATGTCAAGCGCGCCGCCGAGATCGGGCTCGACTACAAGACCTATGCCGGGGTGCGGGCGACGACGGGCCATGATCTCGTGGCCTTCCTCTTTTCCACCAACGCGCTCCGGCTGCTGCGCGAGGGCGACCGGATGCCGGCGGTGGATGCCGAACGGCTCGCCCGGACGCGGCATGTCGGCCGCCTCGTCGCGGCGCAGCCGCCGCTCGATCCCGCGCGGGTGCGGCAGGGCCTTGCCGGGCAGGGCATCGCCATCGACGCCGCCGCCCGGGCGCCCGGCATCACCTTCGGCTGGGGCAAGACGCGGCAGGCACTTCTCGACCTGCTGGGCGAGATCCGCGCCCCGGCCGACCGGGTTCTGGTGATCGGAGAGACCGCTCTCGAACGCGACTGGGCCGGGGCCGCCCGGATGGCGGGCTTCCTTCCCGCGGCGCGCTACTTCGGCGCCCCTGCGGCGGGGTCGGGCCGGTAAGCGTCGCCTCTGCACTGGCCAAAGCCCGGCGCTTGGGCTATCGGGGCGGCGGGGATGCACTAGACATGGCAACATCATGACCGAAGACCTGAAAGCCGCGATTTCCTCGACCGAGGAAATCATCGACGAGGCGCGCAACGGCCGCATGTTCATCCTCGTCGATCACGAGGACCGCGAGAACGAGGGCGACCTCGTCATCCCGGCGCAGATGTGCACGCCCAACGCCATCAACTTCATGGCGACGCATGGCCGCGGGCTGATCTGCCTGACGCTGACCTCGGCGCGGATCGAGGCGCTCGGGCTCACGCTCATGTCGACGAAGAACTCCTCGCGCCACGAGACCGCCTTCACCGTCTCGATCGAGGCGCGCGAAGGCGTGACGACCGGCATCTCGGCCCATGACCGGGCGCTCACCGTCGCGGTCGCCATCGACCCGACGAAGGGGCCCGCCGACATCGCGACGCCCGGACATATCTTCCCCTTGCGCGCCCGCGACGGCGGGGTTCTCGTCCGCGCCGGCCATACCGAGGCCGCCGTCGATGTGAGCCGGCTTGCCGGGCTCAACCCCTCGGGCGTGATCTGCGAGATCATGAACGAGGACGGGACGATGGCGCGGCTCCCGGACCTCATCGCCTTCGCGCAGAAGCACGGGCTGAAGATCGGCACCATCTCCGAGCTCATCGCCTATCGTCGTCGCCACGACAACCTCGTGCGCGAGACGATGACGAAGATGGTGACCTCGGCCCATGGCGGCGACTGGACCATGCGGGTCTTCACCGACCAGACCGAGGGGACGGAGCATGTCGTCCTGACCAAGGGCGACATCACCACGCCGGAGCCGGTCCTGGTCCGGACCCATGCGCTCAACGTGCTCGAGGACGTGCTGGCGCTCGGCCCGGCGCCGGAGGGCGAACTGGCGCGCGCGATGCGGATCATCGCCAGGGAGGGGCGGGGGGCAGTCTGCCTCTTCCGCGACCCCAAGGCCAAGCTCTTGACCGAGGAAGAGGACGGGCCGCGCACCATCAAGCAGACCGGACTCGGCGCGCAGATCCTCTCGGCGATGGGTCTGAAGGATCTGATCCTGCTGACGGATTCGCCGCTGACCCGCTATGTGGGCCTCAATGCCTACGATCTGACCATCACGGGCACCCGCCCCATCACCGAGGGCTGAGACATGGCCACCGCAGAAACCCACCACACGCTCGACCTGCCGAAATTCGACCGCCGGGTGCGGCTCCTGATCGTCGTGGCGCCCTATTACAAGGACATCGCCGACAACCTCGTCGCCGGCGCGAAGGCCGTGGCGGCCGAGGCCGGGGCCGAGGCCGATCTGGTCGAGGTGCCGGGCGCTCTGGAAATCCCGACCGCGATCGGGCTCGCCTCCCGCATGGCGGATTACGACGGCTTCGTGGCGCTCGGCTGCATCATCCGGGGCGAGACGACGCATTACGACACGGTCTGCAACGACAGCTCGCACGGGCTGATGACGCTCGGCCTTCACGGCACCTGCATCGGCAACGGCATCCTCACGGTCGAGAACCGCAGGCAGGCCGAGGTTCGCGCCGACCCGGCGGGCCAGAACAAGGGCGGCGGTGCCGCGGCGGCGGCCTTGCATCTCGTCGCCCTTTCCCGCAAATGGGCGCGCCAGACGAAAGGCATCGGCTTCAAGCCCGCAGGCGGGGACTTCCGCATCGCCGGGGACACCGAAGGACCAAGCCGCGCATGAGCGACGACCGCAAGCCCACGCTGGCCGAAAAACGCCAGATGAAATCCGCCGCCCGGCTCTATGCCGTGCAGGCGCTTTTCCAGATGGAGGCGGCGGGCCAGACCGTCGACAAGGTCGCGCGCGAGTTCGAGACCCATCGCTTCGGCGCGGTCTACGAGGACGACGAGATGGCCGAGGGCGATGTCGGCCTCTTTCGCAAGACGGTCGAGGATGCGGTGAACTGGCAGGCGAAGATCGACCAGATGACCGACCGGGCGCTGGTGGCGAAATGGCCGATCGACCGCATCGACCCGGTCATCCGCGCGCTCTTCCGCGCCGCCGGGGCCGAGATCCTCGGCGAGGCGACGCCGCCCAAGGTGGTGATCACCGAATTCGTCGATGTCGCCCGGGCTTTCTTTCCAGACGGGAAAGAGCCAAAATTCGTCAACGCGGTCCTCGACCACATGGCCCGCGAGGCGCGACCGGAGGCGTTCTGATGCTCATCGCCGCGAAACTCCTCATCGGGCTCATCGCGGCGCTGCATCTCCATTTCCTCCGCTGCATCGCCATCGCCGGGATCTACGGCGCCGCGACCGCCGCGCGGCGGATCCTCTTCGTTCAGGCGGTGCCGGCGCTTCTGGTGCTCGCGCTGCTCTGGCTCGGCTGGGCCGGCTGCGACAGCATGCCTCTGTTACTCCGGGCCGCGCGGGGCTAGATTGCGGGCAAAGGGAGTTTTCGCCATGCCCGCTCTCGTCCGCCTCTACATCCGCAACGTCATCGCCGGTTTCGCGCTTTCGGCGGTCTTCGTCGCATCACTTCTGTGGCTCAACGTCGCCAACCTCTGGCACCTCATCTCGACCTCGCCACAGGGCTGGATCGCGGTGGCGATGCTCTTCGTGTTCAACGGCATCGTTTTTGCCGGGGTGCAGTTCGCGATCGCGATCATGCGGATGGAGCAGAAGGACGACGGCGACGGACGCGGGCGGAAGGCGCCGGTGGCGACGACGACCCCGGCGCTCGTCCACGCGCCGGCCAGGGCGCCGCAGCGGCAAGACGCTCGGCGCTGACGCGCGGCGGGGAAAGTGGCGGGAACCGCGGCAACCGTGGAGACGTGAATTTCCCGAGAGCCTGGTTTACCAGGTGGGCGCCAGATACCGAGACCACGGTCCCGGCAGAGCCAGCTCCCTCGGAAGAGATTATCGGCCACTGGAAAAGGGCCTCTCACAAGAGGGGCAGAACCCGCCACAGCCAGAGATAAGCCTGTCGGGGCGGGTGCGCAAGGCTTGCCATATGTTCCCTTAATGTTCATATTTGCCCCATGTCCGACACCCTCATGCCCGGCCAGCTTCTCGCGCGTGGCGTCTGCCGCCACCTCCTCCATCGCGGCTTCGTCACGGTGGAGGAACTGGTGCCTGCGCCGGGCCTCAGGGTCGATGTCATGGCGCTCGGCCCCAAGGGCGAAGTCTGGATCGTCGAATGCAAGTCGAGCCGCACCGATTTCACCTCTGACCGCAAGTGGCGGAACTATCTGGAATGGTCGGACCGGTTCTTCTGGGCGGTCGACGCCGATTTTCCGGTCGAGCTTCTGCCGGAGGAGACCGGTCTCATCGTCGCCGACCCCTATGACGCGGAGATCCTGCGGATGGGTCCGGCGAGCCCGCTCGCGGGGGCGCGGCGCAAGGTGATGATGCAGAAATTCGCCCGTCACGCGGCGTTGCGGCTGCAGGGCTACCGCGATCCCGGCGTCACGACTTCCGGGATTTCCCCTTAGGGCCGCCGCCCATGCCGCGTGCCGCCTCGGCGGCGGCGCGCAGTTCCTCGGCGATCTCCTCGGCTTCCTCGGGTTCGAAATCCAAGGGCAGGTCGACGCCCTCCGCCTCGACATAGATCCGCACCATGCCGAGCGTGGTCGGCCCGATCTGCAGATTGGCGGCGATCTCGCTTTCCTTGTCGATGCCCATCGAAACTCTCCCTGGCTGCGCCTGACTCGCTAGCGCGGAAGGGCCGGGCGGGCAAGGCGGCAAAATACTTGACGGGATCAAGTGTCTTGCGGACAGTCGGCGCGGCACGAAGGGGGGATCATGGACGAGATCGACGAAATCCGGGAATTCAACCGCTTCTATACTCGCGAACTCGGCCTGCTCGCACGCTCCTCTCTCGGCTCCGGCCTCGGGACGGGCGAGGTGCGGGTGCTCTACGAGCTTCAGCATGGCGGGCCGTGGGTGGCGCGCGATCTCGCGCAGCGTCTCGCCCTCGACGAGGGCTATCTGAGCCGGGTGCTCAAGGGTTTCGAACGGCGCGGCTGGATCGAGCGCCGGCCCGATGCCGGCGATGCCCGCCGCCGCGGGATCGCGCTGACGCCGGCCGGCGCGGCCGCGATGGCGCCGCTCGAAGACGCCACGCGGGCGGAGATCGCCGCGCGGCTCGAGAGGCTCGATCCGGATGCGCGCGCCGGTCTCCTGGCCGGTGCGGCGGCGGTGCGGCGGGCGTTTGGCGATCCCGATCTGCCGGAACCGCCGCTCCGCTTCACCGATCTCGCGCCGGGCGATGCCGGCTGGATCATTTCCCGCCACGGCGCGCTCTATGCAAGGGACGAAGGCTACGATCAGACCTTCGAGGCGCTCGTCGCCGGCATCGTCGCCGATTTCATCCGGACCCGCGATCCGGACCGCGGGCGGGCGTGGATCGCGCGTGCGGGGCAGGACCGGCTCGGCTGCATCTTCTGTGTCCGCGAGACCGACGAGGTGGCGCAGCTGAGGCTCTTTCTCCTCGAACCCGCCGCGCGGGGGCGGGGGCTCGGCCGGCGCATGCTCGACCTCTGCCTCGGCTTCGCGCGCGAGGCGGGCTACCGGCGCATGGTGCTCTGGACCCATGAGAGCCACCGCGCGGCCTGTGCGCTCTATGCCGCGGCGGGCTTCAGCATGACCGGCGAAACCCCTGCCGTGGCCTTCGGTCAGGCGGTCGTCGACCAGACCTGGGAGCGCGATCTCTGAGCCGGCCCGCGCGCCAATCTGCCCCTTGCAATCGCGGGGGCAGGCGGCTAAATGGCCCCCGAGTGCCGACGTAGCTCAGTTGGTTAGAGCACTAGATTGTGGATCTAGGGGTCCCCCGTTCGAGCCGGGGCGTCGGTACCATCCCCCCTTCGCGACAGGAACGCCGATAGCGTTTCGAGTTTACATTGAAATCGGAATTCGAACTTTTCTTGTTCGAATTCAGATACTTGATATCTCCATATAGACCCGAAACGCTTTAGAACGCGCCGAGATGCGGCTCCAGCAGGGCATGGCAGGCGGCTTTCGCGGCCTCGGCCGGCATCGTCGCGGGGTCGATGCAGTGCTGCAGGCCAAGCCCGTCGACCAGACAGATCAGCGTCTTCGCCAGCGCCCGCGCATCCACCGCCCGGCCACGCTCCGCCGCGATCTCGTCGATCGCACCGGCCACGTCGGCGAGGTAGTCGGCATATTGCGCGCGGTGCTCGGCGCCGAGCTCCGGGTTGATCGAGATCTGCCCCCAGAGCGTCAGCCAGATCGTCAGCGCATCGCGGTTGAAGGTCTCGGGCGCGAAGAAGGCGTCGAGAAGCGCTGCGAGCCGCGGCTCCCCCGGCGCCGCCGGCCGGCCGGCCTTGGTCGCGACCCGGTACATCGCGGCATAGACGGCCGCCAGAAGTCCGTTCATCGAGCCGAAATGGTGGGTGATGAGCCCGCGCGAGACGCCGGCTTCCGCGCAGATCCTGTCGACGGTGAATTCCTGGATGCCGCCCCGCGCCATGCAGGCAAGCCCCGCCGCGATCAACTCGGCGCGGCGCTCCTCGCCGGTCAGGCGGGTGTATTTCGGCGCGGGCTTGGCGTTGCTCATCGGAGGTCCGGTGAAAGGGGCGGCGCCCTTTCGGGGCACCGCTTGGTCGGTCAG
>WOYI011122785.1_pt1 | contig 12852 bp, 13 predicted proteins | sample 6423411 | NCBI WGS metagenome assembly WOYI01 (sample SAMN13441803, study PRJNA592873) | oil field metagenome | biome: oil field; feature: oil-well bore; material: oil-contaminated soil; isolation source: oil-contaminated soil from oil-well borehole | place: Germany: Wietze | collected 2016-10-18 ... | reverse complement strand
ATGCGTTGACCTTCGCGCGTGCGCGGACGGTCTCGCGCGCCTGATCGCGCACGATGAGGTCGAGGTAGCGGCTGCGCACGCGGCTCTCCTCGGAGAGTTCGCTGTACATGTTCGGCAGCGGAAGGATCGCCTTCGCCGCGACCCGCCAGCTCGCCACCATGATCGACAGCTCGCCGCGGCGACTGGAGATGACCTCACCGCTCACGAAGACGTGATCGCCGAGGTCTACGAGGTCTTTCCATGCCTGCAGCGAGTCCTCGCCCCCGCCGGCGAGGGACACCATCGCCTGGATGCGGCTGCCATCTCCTGCCTGCAGGGTCGCGAAGCACAGCTTGCCGGTGTTGCGGCTGAACACGATGCGGCCCGCGACTGCTGCCGTCACCCCCGTCTCGGCTCCGGCTTCGAGCTCGCCGTACCGTGCGCGCAGGTCGGGAATGGTGTCTGTGATCGGGACCGCGACCGGGTACGCACCACCCGCCGCATCCGACCGCTGGTCGTTCAGCCGTTCGCGCTTGGCCAGCCGCACAGCCTTCTGCTCGAAAACGTCCTCTTCAGTCGGCTCGGGTGGGGTAGCGGGCTCGGGCGTCGTGCTCATCGTCTCGGGGCTCCTCGAAGTCCGCCCAAGTCTAGTCGCGGCCGGGCAACACGCTTTGGCGATGCGCTCACGAGAGGTCCGGCGGAAGTCGGCGACGCTGTGAAGCGGCCGGGCTCAATCATCCTCGAAGTGGACCGTCAGGGTGGACGGCGGTTTGTATGGGCCAGACATGTTCACGAGGATCCCCGTGAGGTTGAGCGCGAGAAGCCCAACAATGACGGCCACGAGGACATTCGCCCATCGCAACCGGCTGGCGAATGCAAAGAGGACCGCAGCAACGGACCAAGCAGCCGCCGGCTGGAGCACAATCAGGTTTCGCACCGTCCAGACATGGACAACCTGCGAAACCACGAATGCGATCAGCAGCGCCGCCCCCAGCATCGTCGCAAGCACTCGGGCGGCCACCCAGGCGAACGCCTCGTCCTCGGTCGGCGCGGCGAGAGTGCCACGCTTGCGTTGAAGAAGGGTCGCTGAGGCGAGGGACACGGTCAAGATCCCCAAGATCACGAGCGCGGCAGGTGATCCCCACGCGAATCCCCGTGCGGTGTGGTGCAGTCCGTCGACTGCGAAAAGAGTGGTCAGGCCCTCAGTCACGTCCGCCACGGTGGGCGCCGGAATCCACGAGGAACCGCCCGCAAAGCCTGGGGCGATCAGAGTGGCGAGCAGCAGCCAGAGTATCTGCGGCATCAGGGCGAGCGCTGCGAGTGCAGACAAGAGCGCGATTCGACGCCGCCAACGGAGCCCAATCGCTATCGCTGCGCAGAGGACGAGAAGCGTGTTGAAGAGGTGGATTCCAGACCCGATCGCACCCCACAGCACCCATGAGACCATCACCGCGCGTCCCGGCGGATGGGGTTCGACGCACATTCGCAACGTCATGGCCGTCAGCGCGACCGCCGCGAGCCAGGCGAGACTGTACGAGCGCACATCCTGCGAGTAAACGATCGCGAAGCCCGAGACGGCTACCGACGCCACCCATATCAAGCGCAAGCCGAGGGGGAAAGGCGACGCGCGAAGGAGCCAATATGCGAGCCACACTCCGGCGACCCCGAACACAGCGCTGAGCAGTCGGGTCCATTCGGGTTCGACGCCACCGATCCTGATCCAGCCCCAGAGAATCAACTGGAATGTCGGCGGGTGGATCTCGGACTTGATCGTGTGCAGGCTATCGGGCAAGGCGAGCGATGCGACACCCAAGGACCAGGTCTCATCCACCCAGTACGGCTGGAGGTCCAGCCGCCACAGCCTCGCAAGTGATGCGGCAAGTATGAGCGCCACTATCACTGCAATCAGCCAGGGCGGCATTCGCTCCCGCGGCAGACTCCTCGAGCGCGGTGATGCGGGGAGCATTTCCCCAACATAGCGCCCGTCAGCTTGTCAGACGTCGAGGTCTTCGGGTCCGGTTACCGCACCGGCTGAGCCCGCCGCTTGGAGCGCCTGATCGACCGTCGAGTGGATGAGGGCCGAGAGGTACCTGCCCGGGAACGGGATGCCGGCCTGCGCGAGCAGCTCGGTCGACTGCCGCACGATCGAGCGTGAGAACTCGGTGGCGGTCTCGAGCGCTTCGGCGTAGGCCGCGCGGGACTCCTCGTCGACCACGACCGGCTCGCAGCCCAGCTCGACAGCGAGCGCCTGCGCGATCGGGAGCACGGGCGCGGGCGCAGTCACCGCGGCGTAGGCGTGCGACAGCTGGCGCAGATCCATCGACGTGCCGGTGAAGGCGACCGCCGGATGCACGGCCAAGGGGATCGCCCCTCGCGCGGACGCGGGGGCGAGCACCCCGGTCCCGTAGGCGGGGTCGGTGTGCAGCACGAGCTGACCCGGCTGCCACGCATCCAGCTCCGCGAGTCCGGCGACGAGGCCGGGCAGCTCCGCGTGCGGGACGGCGATCACGACGAGCTCACTGCGCCGCACCACCTCGAGCGCGTCGAGCACGGGAACGCCGGGAAGCACGGCTTCGGCACGCTCATCGTCCGACCCGCTGGTGATGCCGACGATCGCATGGCCGGCGCCCCCCAACGCCGCCCCGATGACCGGGCCGACGCGTCCCGCCCCGATGATCCCGACGCCGAGCCTTCCGTCGCGTTTCACAGTCGCTGCTCCGGAGCGTCGGCGAGCGCCTCGATCGCCGGACTCTCGGCCTCGATCGCCTCCGGCCCCCCATCCGCCCAGCGGTGGCTGTGATCGCTCGAGGCGGCCGTGATTGCGGCGGCCTCGGCGTCTTCGAACACGCCGAGCGCGGCATCCCGATCAAGGATCGCGAGTCGCCCGTAGACGCGTCCGGTGATCGTGTGCGCGCGAATGCTCGCGACCTTGAGCGCGCGGTCGAGCGGCCCCTGCTCGATGCCGATGCTCTGCAGCCGGGCGAGCGGGAAGATCGCGAGCTTCCTCCAGATCGCGCCGCGGCGCATCATCAGCGCGTCGGGCAGAAGCAGGAAGCCGTTGCGCTTCCACGACAGCGGACGCAGGAGCCGCGCGCGGCGCGGGGTGTTGGTGTACGGGTCCTCGGGCCTCGGGCCCAGGATGCCGTGCTCGAACACGAGCGGCCACTCGCTTTCGGGCAGGCCCGGCATCAGCAGGCGCAGCACGCGCTCGACATCGGCGCGGGTGCCGACCGGCAGCACTGTCGTGAACTGGTCGTTCGCGCCGTCGGCGAGACCTCGCCCCGAGAGCCGGTTCACGGTGATCTCCCACCAGCCGGCCGGACGCCAGAGGATCGATTGCGAGATCTCGACAGCGTGCACGCGTCCCGGCGGGAGGATCTCGGTGATCGTCGTGAACAGGCCGAACGTGATCCGTACCCCACTCACCGTGGGCGCGATCGAGTAGCGCAGTGACCGCGTGATCGTGCGCACCCAGTACGCGCCGAAGCCGATGAGGGCCGGGATCAGCGTGAACAGCACCCAAGGCGTGCCGGCGATCGACCCGAAGACGATCGCCACGATGATCGCGATGAGCCAGAGCGTCGAGGTGCTCAGCAGCCGCGAGGCGATGAGCCTTCCGACCGGGATGTGCACAACCGATTCGGGCTCGGTCACCGGCTCCTCCGCACCGGAGATGAGTCCGTTGATGCCCGCGCTGACCACGGATGCCGCAGCCGAACGCCGCGAGCGTCCCGGTGCCGCGGCCCCCGCCGCCTGCGCCTCGGCGAGACCGCGCCCGGATGCCAGCCGCAGGATGTCGGCACGCACCGCTTCGGCGTTCGCCGTCGAGAGGTACTCGAGCTTGACGTTGGAGTCCAGGCCGGCTCCGACGACTTCGAGCTTGGCCATGCCGACGAGCCGGGCGAACATCGGGCGGGTGAGGTTGACGCCCTGCACGCGATCGAGCGGCGCGCGCCGGTGCGTGCGGAACAGGACCCCGCTGCGCACCTCGACGTCCTCACCGGTGATGCGGAAGGTGTGGAACCGCCACGACAGGTAGAACAGCCCGATCAGGACGAGCAGGATGCCGAGCAGGACGAGCCCCGCCACCAGGTAGAGGTTGTTGGCGATGATGAAGTCGATCGGATCCCCGGTACGGAACTCCTCGACGTCGACGTTCACGTCGATGTCGTCGTCGATCCACGGCAGGAACACGAAGACCAGGCGATCGCGCAGATTGGCGATGACGAGTCCCGCGATCACGACGAGGAACAGGCCGCCGCGGAACAGCGGCGTCAGGGGGTGCAGGCGATGCCACTCGCCGTCGCTCAGCTGGGGAGCCGCGCGCGCAGCCACAAGCGGAGCGGCAGGGCTACTCGCCTGCACCGGCGGATCCTGCGGGAATTCGTTCACAGACCTGTCCGGCGTGCCTCTGCGACATCGACCAGTGTGTCGCGCAGCTGCTCGGCCGCGTCCTGCTTGAGCCCCGGAATGACGATTCCGGTGGATGCCGCGGCGGTCACGAGCTTGAGCTGTGCGATGCCGAACCCGCGATCGAGCGGTCCGTGCGTGATGTCGATGAGCTGCATCCTGCCGTAGGGGACCGCGACGACGCGCTGCCACAGGATGCCGCGCCGGAAGACGAGATCGTCGCGGCGCAGCTGGTATCCGTAGGCGCGCGCCTGGCGGGGGGTGATGATCATCGTCCAGATCAGGATGCCGAGGAAGACGCCGCCGGGAATCCACGCCCACCACTGCCCCCACAGCAGGGTGAGCAGCAGCACCGCAGCCAGCACGATCAGCGCGAGGAGGCCTGTCGAGATGAGCTGAACCCACACGTACTGACGCGCCAGCTGGTGCCACGTCCCGTCCCCGAGCGGCAGCCGGCCGGCTGCCCGCGGTTCGCGGATGGTGTCGTAGGTGTCCCGGTCGAGGGCTCGCGCCAGCGAGCCGGGGGCGTCCTCACCCACCGGGCTCGGCATCTCCGCCGGGCTGTTCGTCATCATCGTCCTTCCGGATCGTGCAGAGATGCTCCGCATACAGCCCTGCCGCCACCAGGGCTGCCCCGCACACCGCGGTCGCGACGATAGCGCCCAATGAGCCTACCGAGGGCGAAACCGGGCGGGTCAGCAGGAACAGGGCGAGGCCACCGGCCAGTCCGGCCACGGCGGCCCCGACGATGCTGGAGGCCTTCGCCAGCATCGCGATCCGCAGAGCCCAGAACGGATTCACCGGCGCGGCGAGGGTTCCCCGCGTGGCCCGGCGGATGGGCAGCGCCAGCGCCACGACGATCGCCCCGAGCAGTACGAGGAAGATCGGCAGCGTGACCGAGGGGGTGAACGTCGCGCGTCCCCCGGCGGTCAGCGCCTGGTCGAGCAGGAATCCGGCGGTGACGCCGATCGCCGCCGCGATGATCAGGATGCCGGCGCCGGTGCGCTTCACGAAGTACCCCGGTGCGAACCCCGCAGCGCTTCGAGCAGTGCGTCGACGCGTCCGGCGCCCGGAATCTCGGCATCCGGATCGATCGACAGCCACGGCGCCAGCACGAAGTCCCTCTCGGCCGCGCGGGGATGCGGCAGGGTCAGCACATCGTCACGACTGACCACGTCGCCGTACGCGATGAGGTCGAGGTCGAGGGTGCGGTCTCCCCATCGCTCGCGCCGTTCCCGGCCGTGGCGCGTCTCAATCGCCTTCAGGAAGGCCAGGAGCATGGACGGTGCGAGCCTGGTCGTCACGAGCGCGACCGCGTTCAGATACGCCGGGGCGTCGGCATCCGGCCCCTCGGGCTTCACCGCGACCGACTCGACCAACGCGGACGCGCGCACCCCGTCGACCAGCGGCAGAGCCTGCAGGTCGCCGAGAGCGGCGTTGAGGGTGGCCGCCCGGTCGCCGAGGTTGGCGCCGAGGGCGACCACGGCCCGCACGGGCGGCCTCTCGGCGGGGACGATGTCGGCCGAGAATCCCTCGGCGAGGCGTCGATTCATGAGCGGGGCTCTCCGGTCTTCGATGAAGTGCGCCGGATCGTCACCGACACGTCCGCGAACTCCAGGTCGATCGGCGCACCCGGCTTGTGCACGGTCACCGCGACCATCCGCACACCGTCGTAAGCGAGCATCGCATCGGCGATGCGCTGAGCGAGGGTCTCGATCAGGTTCACCGGCTCCCCGCCGACGATCTGCGCGATGCGCGCGGCGACTTCGCCGTAGTGCACGGTCTCGGCGACGTCGTCACTCGCGGCCGCGGCAGCCGTGCTGACGTACAGCGTCGTGTCCACGACGAACTGCTGACCGTCGCGCCGTTCTTGCTCGTATACCCCGTGGCGTCCGAAGACGCGCAGTCCCGTCAGAGTGATCTCGTCGACGTCGTCCACCGGTCCCCTATCCCCTCACGCCGGCGACGCCGGGGCGCCTCCACATCTCTGAGACACGCAGGGCGTCCCTGGTCGCCACCACATCGTGCACGCGGACCGCCCAGGCCCCGGCCTGCGCGGCCAGCACGCTCGTGACCGCCGTGGCGAGGTCGCGTCGCGACTCGGTCACGGAGGGGTCATCCGCTGCGCCATCGGTGGCGAGCGCTTCTGTGAGGAACCGCTTGCGGCTCGTGCCGACCAGCACGCGGTGACCGAGACCGACGACCCTCGGCAGTGCGCGCAGCACGTCCCAGTTCTGCGCGCCCTTCTTGCCGAAGCCGATTCCCGGGTCGACGACGAGTCGCGAGGGAGGGATGCCGGCGGCCGCAGCGGCGTCCGCGCGGTCGGTGAGTTCGCGCAGCACCTCCTGCACGACATCGGCGTACTCGGCGCGCGCGTACATGTCGGCCGATGGCCCGCGCCAGTGACCGAGCACGAGGTCGGCGTTCGTGGTGGCGACGGCGGCCAGCAGATCGGAGTCGGCCAGGCCCCCCGAGACGTCGTTCACGTATCGCGCGCCAGCCTCGACGGCGGCCAGGGCGGTCGAGGCGTTCATCGTGTCGATGCTCACAACCGCTCCGGCCTCGGCCAGCGCTCGCACGACGGGAAGGACCCGTTCCTGCTCCACCCGCGGGGCGACCCTCTCGGCACCGGGGCGCGTGGACTCCCCGCCCACGTCGAGCAGATTCGCACCCTCGGCCCGCAGCCACAGGCCGTGCGCGATCGCGGTGTCGGCGTCTGCGTACCGGCCTCCGTCGCTGAACGAGTCGGGGGTCACGTTGACGATCCCCATGATCAGGGTCGTCATGCGCGCGCGGTTCCTGAGGCTCTCGAAGGGCCGAGCAGCGCGATCAGCTCCGCCCGGGCCGCCGGCTCCGACAGTTCACCGCGCGCGGCGATCGTGACGGTGGAGGCGTCCGGCTGCCGGTCACCGCGCATGGTCACGCACTCGTGTGTGGCGTCGAGGACCACCAGCACGCCGCGGGCGTCGAGGGATGCCGCGATCGTGTCGGCGACCTGCTCGCCGAGCCGCTCCTGCACCTGCGGCCGCGACGCGAGGATCTCGACCACCTTCGGCAGCGCTCCGAGGCCCACGACCTGCTCGCCGGGGAGGTAGGCGATGTGGGCGCGCCCGCGGAAGGGCAGCAGGTGGTGCTCGCACACCGACCGGAAGGAGATGTCGCGGAGCATGACCGCCCCGGAGGGAAGCGTCTCGGGCGCCGGACCGCGGGCGACCGAGATCGTGTGCGCGAGCGGGGCTGCGGCATCCACTCCGATGCCGGAGAAGAACTCGGCGTAGGCGTCGGCGACGCGCCCGGGGGTCAGCCGAAGGCCCGGGCGATCGGGATCCTCCCCGATCGCCGTGAGCAACTCGCGCACCAGCACGGCGACGCGCTCTCGGTCGACGGCCACGGCCGAGCCTACGCGGTCGCTGGTCGGGCCTGACCGGTGGGACGACGCTTCGGCGCCTTCTCGGGCGCGACCTGCTCCGCCTCGACCGTCGCGGCGATCCCCTCGGGGTGAACACGGCGCGGAACCTCGACGGGCGGCTGGTACGACACGGGTCGGTCGTCGCTCGAGAGCCACTGGGGGCGCGGCGGCAGGCGCTTGACATCCTTGAAGATCTCGGCAAGCTCGAGGTGGTCGAGCGTCTCCTTCTCGAGCAGCTCGAGGGCGAGCCGGTCGAGCACGTCACGGTTGTCGTTGAGCACCTGGTATGCCTCGTTGTGCGCCTGCTCGATGAGCGCGCGCACCTGGTTGTCGATGCGCTCGGCGATCTTCTCACTGAACTCGCGACCGTGGCCCATGTCGCGACCCATGAAGACCTCGCCGCTGGCCGAGCCGAGCTTGACGGGACCGACGTCGTTGGTCATGCCGTACTCGGTGACCATCTTGCGGGCGATGCCGGTGGCCTTCTCGATGTCGTTCGAAGCGCCGGTCGTCGGGTCGTGGAAGACGATCTCCTCGGCGACGCGTCCGCCCATCGCATACGTGAGCTGATCCTGCAGCTCGTTGCGCGTGATCGAGTACTTGTCGTCGAGGGGCAGCACCATCGTGTAGCCGAGGGCCTTGCCGCGGGGCAGTATCGTCACCTTCGTCACCGGGTCGGTGTTGTTCATCGCCGCGGCAGCGAGCGCGTGACCGCCCTCGTGGTACGCGGTGATGAGCTTCTCCTTGTCGCGCATGACGCGCGTGCGCCGTTGCGGACCCGCGATCACGCGGTCGATGGCCTCGTCGAGCGCACGGTTGTCGATCAGCTGGGCGTTGGATCGCGCAGTGAGCAGCGCGGCCTCGTTCAGCACGTTGGCGAGGTCGGCACCGGTGAAGCCGGGCGTCTTGCGCGCGACGACCTCCAGGTCGACGCCCTCGGCGAGGGGCTTGCCGCGGCCGTGCACCTCGAGGATCTTCTTGCGACCCTTCAGGTCGGGCGCGTCCACGCCGATCTGGCGGTCGAAGCGGCCCGGGCGCAGCAGCGCGGGGTCGAGGATGTCGGGGCGGTTGGTCGCGGCGATCACGATGACGTTGACCTTCGGGTCGAAGCCGTCCATCTCGACGAGCATCTGGTTGAGCGTCTGCTCGCGCTCGTCATGCCCGCCGCCCATGCCGGCGCCGCGGTGGCGGCCGACGGCGTCGATCTCGTCGATGAAGATGATCGCCGGCGAGTTCTCCTTGGCCTGGTTGAACAGGTCGCGCACGCGACTCGCGCCGACGCCCACGAACATCTCGACGAAGTCCGAGCCTGAGATCGAGTAGAACGGCACGCCCGCCTCGCCGGCGACCGCGCGGGCGAGCAGGGTCTTGCCGGTTCCGGGAGGGCCGTACAGCAGCACGCCCTTCGGGATGCGAGCGCCCACGGCCTGGAACTTCGAAGGGTCCTTGAGGAAGTCCTTGATCTCCTGCATCTCCTCGATCGCCTCGTCGGCGCCGGCGACGTCGTCGAAGGTCACGGTCGGGGATTCCTTGGAGACGAGCTTGGCGCGCGATTTGCCGAACTGCATGACTTTGCTGCCACCGCCCTGGGCGCTGGAGAGCAGGAACCAGAAGAGCACGCCCAGAAGCAGCAGCGGAAGCATGAGCGAGATGAAGCCGTCGAACCACGTCGGCCGCGGAACGGCGTCGTTGAAGCCGTCCTTGGGGTTGGCGGCGTTGATCGCGTCGACGACCTCGGCGGCCCGCGCGGTCACGTAGTAGAACTGCACATCCGAAGCGCCTTCGTACGGCTCGGAGAGCTTCATGTCGACGCGCTGGTCGCCGTCGGTGTTGAGCACCTCGGTCACGGTGGTGCCGTCGAGGAGCTTCAGGCCCTCCTGCGTGGAGATCTGCTTCGCACCGCCCAGGCTCGAAACGAGCGCGAACCCGACGATCAGGAAGATCCCGATCAACAGCACGTAGAAGAGCGGGTTGCGGGTGATCTTCTTGAAGTCCATGGTGCGGGCGGCGCCCGTTCCCTTTCGTCGACGATCCGTTCGCGCGAGGGCTGCAGGGCCACGGCAACGGTGGAATCAGGGTATCGCGGGCCCGCTATGGGGAGCCTGTGCATTCGCCCACGGCGTAGCCGAGGGCGAATGGTTGTCGAGTAGCGAGCGCCAGCGAGCGTATCGAGACACGCCCACGGCGTAGCCGAGGGCGAATGGTTGTCGAGTAGCGAGCGCCAGCGAGCGTATCGAGACACGCCCACGGCGTAGCCGAGGGCGAATGGTTGTCGAGTAGCGAGCGCCAGCGAGCGTATCGAGACACGCCCACGGCGTAGCCGAGGGCGAATGGTCAGGCGTACACGTGCGGCGCGAGGATCGCCACATCGCGCAGATTGCGGTACTTCTCGGCGTAGTCCAGGCCATAGCCGACGACGAACTCGCTCGGGATGTCGAACCCGACGTAGCGGCACTCGACATGCACTTTCGCGGCGTCCGGCTTGCGCAGCAGGGCGAACACCTCGACGGATGCCGCTCCCCGCGATGCGAAGTTCTTCAGGAGCCAGCTCAGAGTGAGCCCCGAATCGATGATGTCCTCGACGATCAGCACGTGCTTGCCGTGCAGGTCGGTGTCGAGATCCTTGCGGATCTGCACGACGCCGCTGGACTGCGTGCCCGCCCCATAGGAGGACACCGCCATCCAGTCGATCGGCACGAGTGTCGGCAGCGCTCGCGAGAAGTCGGCCATCACCATGATGGCGCCCTTGAGTACGCCGACCAGGAGGAGGTCCTTGCCCTCGTAGTCCTTCGCGACCCGATCCGCGATCTCGTCGAGCTTCTCGAGAATCTGCTCCTCTGTGACGAGGACCTTCGTGATCTCGCTCTGGACATCGGCAGCGCGCATGGGGAGAGTTTAGGACAGCGGGCGATGATGCCCGCGCCGACGGGGGTGAGTTATCGTGCCGTGAACTCGATGAGCCCGCCGGTGCGGCGTGCGCGGCATCCAGGCAGGTCGATCGGCCCCTGACCCGACCACTCCGTGACCAGCCGGGCCACCTCGAGGGTCTGCGAGCGGGTCAGGCTCACCCCGAACTCCGCTGCGACGACGTGCCGGATGATGCGGTTGCGCAAGGCGGTGGGGTTCGCCGCGAGCGCGGCCGCCGACACCGAGATCCCGGCTTCGGCGTGCTCGACGATGTCCTCGACCGTCTCATCGATGATCTCTTCGAACGCCTCCGCGTCCTCCCGCAGCAGCGTCGCCGTTCGCGCGAGCGCCGCGGCGATCCCCGGTCCGAGTTCGGACTCCAGCACCGGCATCACGTTCTCGCGCACCCGCACGCGGGCGTACCGGACGTCGCTGTTGTGCGGGTCGTCCCACGGCTCGAGCCCTTCGGCCGCGCATGCTGCGCGGGTGGTCGCGCGGCGCACCGTGAGAAGAGGACGCAGCAGCGCGACGCCCGGCGCGAGCTGCGAAACGGGCGCCATCCCCTGCAGACTGGCCGCGCCGGACCCGCGGGCGAGGCCGAGCAGAACCGTCTCGGCCTGGTCGTCGAGCGTGTGGCCGACCAGGACCGCCACTGCGGCGGCGTCGGATGCGGCGTCCCCGAGCACCTGATAGCGCGCTGCGCGCGCGGCTGCCTCGGGTCCGCCCTCCTCGCCGACCGTGACCCGGATGACGAGCGGGTCGAGTCCGAGCTGCGCGGCCTGGCGCGCGGCCGCCGCCGCCACTGACGCAGAGTCGGGCTGCAGTCCGTGGTCCACCGTCACGCTCATCGCGTGCAGGCCGCGCTTGGGCCCCTCGAACGCCAGCGCAGCCGACAGTGCAAGGGAATCGGGTCCTCCCGAGAGACCGACGACGATGGTCGCGCCTTCCGCGATTGCCGCCAGGGACTGCCGCACGGCCAGGCGCACCTCGGCGACGGCGGGGTCGAGGCTCGGGCGGCTGTCCACGCTCCCACGCTATCGCCGGGGAGCGTGCCGCCTGCCGAGTAGGCTGGTGCGCGGCATCCCACCGGCTCTTCTGAAGGAGAAATTGCACATGGCACACGACGCCGTCATCGAGATCCCCCGCGGCAGCAGGGTCAAGTACGAAGTGGACCACGGCACCGGTCGCGTGTTCCTGGACCGCGTGCTGTTCACCCCGATGGGCTACCCCGCCGACTATGGGTTCTTCGAGAACACGCTCGGCGAGGACGGCGACCCGCTCGACGTGCTCGTGCTGCTGGATGTCACCCTGTTCCCCGGCGTGATGGTCAATGTCCGCCCGGTCGGCGTGCTGAAGATGAAGGACGAGGCCGGCGGCGACGACAAGCTGGTCGCCGTGCTCACGAAGGACCCGCGCTGGAGCCACGTCCAGGACCTGGACGACATCCCGGAGTACACGAAGAAGGAGATCGAGCACTTCTTTGAGCACTACAAGGACCTCGAGCCCGACAAATGGGTCAAGGTCGACCAGTGGGGCGGCAAGGACGAGGCCGACCGTCTGCTGGCCGAGTCGATCGTGCGGTTCGCCGAGCACGAGGGGCAGACCAAGACGCAGGGTGAGGGCGAAGCCCCCAAGACCGTCTGACCGTCAGAGCCAGATTCCCCGGTCTGCCATGAACGGCTCGGGGTTGGTCGTGCGGCCGTTGATGTAGACCTCGAAGTGCAGGTGGCATCCGAACGAGTTGCCTGTGTTGCCGGTCGCCGCGATGAGCTGTCCCGCGCCCACCCACTGCCCGTAGCCGACGTAGAAGCCGCCGCTGGAGATGTGCGCGTACCCGGTCGCGACGCCGCCGCCGTGGTCGATCTTGATGTAGTTGCCGTAGCCGCCGTTGTAGCCGGCGTACACCACGGTCCCCGACTGCGCGGCGTAGATGCCCGACCAGCACGCCTGCCCGAGGTCGGTGCCCTCGTGGTAGCCGCTGGAGCAGTATCCGCTGCCGCACTGCACATAGCGCGGTCCGTAGCCGGAAGTGATCCCGCCTGATCCGGGCCTGGCCCAGCCGGTGCCGGACACAGCGCCGCCGCCTCCGCCTCCTCCGCCTCCGCCTCCGCCTGAGGCAGGTGCCGCCGCGGCCTGCTCGGCGGCCC
>WOYI010848175.1_pt1 | contig 12853 bp, 10 predicted proteins | sample 6423411 | NCBI WGS metagenome assembly WOYI01 (sample SAMN13441803, study PRJNA592873) | oil field metagenome | biome: oil field; feature: oil-well bore; material: oil-contaminated soil; isolation source: oil-contaminated soil from oil-well borehole | place: Germany: Wietze | collected 2016-10-18 ... | reverse complement strand
CGGTATGACAGCGAGACCGGGCAGCTCACCTATGCATCCAAGGTCCTGAAGCAGTCGGTATAGACCAAGCTGGACCTGGAGGAAAACACATGCTAAGTGGACAAATAAAATCTTTAAAAATCATAGAAATTCTGCATCTGGGATTCCCATTTGCAGTTTTTTTTGCTTTTTGGGGAGAACAAGTCATAAAGTCAGGAATGTAGGTGATGTAAATATAAACTGAAGTTCCTCTATACTTTCCAATTGCTTTTTCAACTCCTGAAAGGCATAGAAGGAGAAGCAAGAAGCGGCAATAGCCACCTTGGAACCTACTTGGATTGTAGTCTTCAAGTCATCTTTGAGTAATTTGGTTTTATTGTCAAACAGTTCTGGCATCACGTCTCCCACAATCATTCCAAGCTTTAGACTACCACATATAGGGGAGAAGAAATAGAAATATTACGAAAAAGCCCCTTGGAAGGACTTGCCTAGGAAGAGGAGCCAATAACAAACATCATTATCAAATCCAATCCTAGCCAGAAGGAATGGAACCCTTTCAATTCTGATACATGCAAGAAAGCATCCTTTGGAAGAGAATTTCCCAATTGGACTTTATCTGATTTCTGCAAGGCAACAACACCCATTACAGTCTTTTCCGGCTTGTTATCAGCCTTATAGGTAATCCCCTTACCTGGGTATTCTCTGAGCCCTACATTCGTTCTACCCGGTATCGGAGCACTGTCTTGAGGTGCTCCGATTCTGTTTTCTTAGGGTTTGATAGATATATCTCACGGTGCGTAGCATCGATTCTCTGCAGCTTGTTCTCGAGGCAAAACTGATCCATCTTGGCAAAGGAACGGTCTTCCAAATCATAGGGGCCAACGTGCATCATGGTGACACACAAGCCATCCTCAATGTACTCTAGGCGTGCCTTCTTCACAGAAAGACCTTTGGTGAAGCTACACCTTTCAGCTACCTTGGTGAAGATCTCCTCGGTGATGAACGGAGGCTGGGCTATCATGCTTGCCCAACGCCAGGTGTCACGATTCTCCACCTCCACTGCACTCCAAAGACCTTCCAGGGGAGAAACCACAAAACCCCGATACCAACTCTCGTCCTTGAATCCCATCTTCAGCGTATAGCTCAGCGCATATAAAAGTTCAATTGACTCATCGTAGGCCTCATCAAGAGGAGAACCTTCACCCTCCACCACAATATAGGGACAAGAATCTACGATAACCAACACAGGCTCTGTCTTGGGAGCATAGATGGTTTTACACAGTTTCTTACGATCATAGTTTACCATAGACAACTCCTACATACATGAGATTACAGCCTTTGCAATAGCAAGGGCAACCTGTTGTCTCCAAGCCGATGAGAGAATGTTTTTTGCCTCACCCTCATTGGACAGGAAGCCCAGCTCCAGCAGTACTGAAGGGATTCTGCTTGCATTGAGCACATACAGGTCCCTCTCCTTGATCCCCCTGTTGCGGCTGGCGCTCATCTTGGAGGTGAGCACATCCTCAAATGTCTTGGCAACGAACAAATTCCGTTGGTTGAGCAACCGATTCAACTCCAAAGCAGAGAATGGCGCGAACAGTGGGATATTTTGTATAGGTGTATGTTCATCAAGGAAGGTGACCCGTTTTTCCTGACGTTTGGTCAGCACCTCAAAACCTGTTGCTTCACGACTCTGTGCACTATTGATATGAATTGAAACAAAGAGTGAACTGCTCTGGGGAGGGAGGGCCGTGGTATAGGCAATTCTCGATCGTTCTGCAAGGGATATAAAGGTATCATCCAGGCGGGTCATCACCACATTCAGAGAGGGTTCTTCGATAGAGAGCAGTGCAAACACTCGCTTCGTAATATCCAGAACCAAATCACTCTCATGTACCACCCCTTCTGTAAAGCTGTAGGAGGCGCTTGCCCCCGGGTCCCTTCCCCCATGGCCGGCATCGAGAATGACCGTCGACACAGGATAGGAGAAAGGGTCCTGCTTTGCGCTCAAAGGGCAGAGGGAGAGCATTAGTAGCAGAATGAGGACTGTGAGAGCTCCTCTGTTCATGGCAACACCTCGGGGGGGAACTCCCAATGTTCCAGCAATTGGAAAAAATCGGTCTTCTGTAACCAGAGCAACCTTTTTTTCACCTCATCAGATAGGGCATCCTTGTCGATAAAGCCCTTATACTTACGAATGAGGTTTCTGCCCTTAACCTGTTGGATGGAGAGAGCCTTGGTATAACACCGTTCGAAGCCTTCACGCTCACTGCGGTCCTCAATAATGGATTGTCGGTCGGGAAATTGCATCAGCAGATGACCGGTAGCTTTTACGGTATGGCCCAACAGGTAACACCTAATGCCCCAATCGAGGACCTGAAAGTACTCACTGTGAATCCTCTCGTCGAAACCGCGCAAGCGTTGAAAAAGAGCCCGGTCATACATACCCAGCGCCATGACCGTATAGAGGGTATTTTCCCCCCCAGGGGCATCTATGGTGGGGAAATGGGAACGGGGGTCAAGCCGGCGCCCCTTGAGATGGGGCGATCGTATCGTCGGGACGATTTCCTTGTCCATGTTGGCTATCAGGGAGGCAAGAGCAGCGGGAGCCTCTTTCTCCCGCATGAGGGAAAAAAGGGCGGCACCATCAAAACGGACCAGAACCAAGTCACTTCGTACGATAAGGAAGTAGCTTGTCTGACACTCATTAGCCACTGCATTTATTTTCTCACCGGTAAGCGAGGAGGAGGGAAATACCAGGAAAGTGACTTCCTTGTACGCATCCTGCATCGCCTGCATGTCATGCCTGCCTTCCTGGGTGACCACATGCAGTGCATAGTTCATATTCTTGACATACCAACTAAGGTTCTCACAGAGCTGTTCGCTCGTACCGCTATCAAGGATGCCAATGGCCAGCTGCTCGGTGCTGTGCAGCTGGTTTATCCGTGATCCAAGGTCGAGGCGTCTTCTGTAGATTCTGTAGTTACTCGTCATCGGAAAGCAGCACCAAATCCTCCGGACGGAACAGTACGTCCTTATGTCCACTACCCAGCAACCCTATGATGTCACGGCTCTCATGACCGGCAATCGTTGCTATCTCGGTACTGTTGAAGTAGGGGGCTGCCTTGGCAAAGGCCTTTCCATCAAGGGTGCAGACTTCAACAACATCCCCAGCCTCAAAACCCCCTTCAACGCGCAAAACCCCTTTGGGCAGGAGGCTCTTGCTGGAAAGCAGGGCTTGCTTGGCCCCTTCATCGACAATGATCGAACCTCGGTGAGAGTTGTTGAGGAGCCAACGCTCACGTTGGCTTCTTCTTTTCTTTGCATGGATAAACGTACCAAGCTCCTCGCCTTCCATCAGACGCACCAGAATGTTTGGCTCATACCCGCTGGCTATGATCGAGGCACAACCGCCGACGGAGGCAATCTTGGCTGCCTGCAACTTGGTCTTCATCCCTCCGGTGGAGAAGAGACTGCCTGCCCCACCTGCATAGGCGAGAATCTCATTATCGAGAACCTCTATGTCCTTGATCAGCACAGAGTCAGGGTTTTTCTTTGGATCAGAAGTATAGAGACCGCTGATATCAGTGAGAATGATAAGAAGGTCCGCATCGATCTTGCTGGCAACCATTGCACTCATACGGTCATTGTCGCCAAATGCCGAACCAATCTCAGCAGTGCTTACGGTGTCGTTCTCATTAAAGATGGGGACAGCACCCAGGTCCAAAAGGGTAAAAATGCTGTTTCTGAGGTTCACATAGGTGTGGCGGTTGTTCATCTCCTTACGGGTAAGCAATATCTGGGAGCAGATCACCCCATGCTTCTTGAAGGCCCTTCGGTAACTGCTCATAAGAAGGGGCTGCCCTATCGAGGCACAGGCCTGACGCATAGCGACCTGCTTGACAGAGGTGGTGAGCTTCAGCTCCCTAGCCCCCATCCCGATAGCCCCTGATGTCACCAGCAAGACCTGCAGACCCTTTTGTTGCAAATTGACAAGTTGTTCGACTATTCGGTCGATATACCCTTCATCAATGCCATCTTTGGTGGAGAGTAGGTTCGTACCCACCTTCACCACAACCCTGTGTATTGAAGCGAGATCACGTTTCATACCGATTCCTCGCCTACAAGGCTGGAACCTTCAGTGCCCAGTTCCTTATGCAGGAAAGGCTTCGCAGCTGTTCCCGTGTAGGAAGAGACTGTCTGTCCGCTCCCACTGAGCAGCCATTTGCTGCTCATGAGACCTGACAGGCCCACAGGACCCCGTGCATGGATCTTTGCTGTGCTGATACCCACCTCAGAGCCAAGGCCGAACCGGAACCCATCAGCAAAGCGGGTCGAGCAGTTGGCAAAGACATCGGCTGAATCAACATCGCGCATAAAGCGCCTTATGGCAGCCTTGTCCTCACTGATTATGGCGTCGGTATGCTTTGAACCATAGAGAGCAATATGTTCCAATGCCTGATCGAAGTCCTCCACCACCCTGATATTCAGTTCAAGGGCAAGATACTCTATTGCATAGTCACCCTCCTTATAGGTGGTTCAGGGTAGTAAAGAAGAGGTGGCATCATCACCATGGATAATGACACCCTTCTCCTGCAAAGCCGAGGCAACTAGGGGTAGGAATTGTTTCGCAATGTCCTTGTGCACTAACAGGGTCTCAATGGCATTGCAGGCAGCAGGGTACTGTGCCTTGGAATCTACGGCGCAAGCCACAGCTTTTTGCAGGTCTGCACTCTTATCCACATACAGGTGGCAGATGCCATCGGCATGGCCGAGTACCGGTATGTGGGTGTTGTCCATGACGTAACGGACAAAGGCATTCGAGCCTCTTGGGATAAGCAGGTCGATCGCATCATCCATCTTCAGCATGGAGCTTACATCACTATGGCTTTCCAGAAGGGTAAGCCAGTGCTCACCTAACGGGGAGGATCGTGCGCTTTTCTTGATGGAGGCGACAAGGGCCGTGTTTGTCCTAAAGGCTTCCTTGCCCCCTTTTAGGATAATGCCGTTGCCACTCTTAAGGCAGAGAGAGACGATTTGCACCAAGGCATCGGGGCGTGCCTCGAAAATCATGCCGATAACTCCGATGGGGAAGCTGACCCGTTCAAGGAGCAGGTTCTCATCGAGTAACCTGCGCTCAAGCACCTCTCCGATAGGATCCTTCAGCTTTGCAACTTTCTCCAGGCCCATCTGCACCGAAGCAAGTTTCTCCTCGTCAAAGATAAGCCTCTTGATAAGAGCCTCGTGTAGATGAGCGGTCTTTGCGTGTGCCAGATCTTCCTGGTTTGCTGATGCGATCAGGGGCCAGTCCTTGGAAAGCCCTTCTGAAATTGAGTGTAACAGGGCATTGCGAACCATTTCGCTACTACCTGATATCTTGATGGAACTAGTTTTCAGCCTCTGTATATCGTCTTGAATGCGTTTGCCATCCATTTGGTACCCTCTTTGTTATGGTATGTATACAGTAAACTGAATATGGGAAGGTATCAAGGAGAAAACAGCAAGACCAATTAGGTAAATTCGATTGCATTTATATAAATACAATGGTAAAATGCAACCATTCGCAACAATTTAAGGAGCGCTTCATGAAAAAAATATCACTTGCCCTTCTGGTCCTAGCCCTCTCCCTCTCCTTGTTCGCCCAGGGGACTGCAGAGAAACAGATGCAGAGTAGCGATTTCTATCGCGCAACCGATGCAAATGGCAGGACACTCCTGCTTAGTGAAAAACCCACGTCCATCATGGTGGCTGGAAAAGCTGCGGTCATGCCGGCAAATGCCCTCTTTCTCTTCCCAGAGGTAGAGTCCATGGAGTTGCAGCTTTCCAAGACTGACCAGGGCCTTGGAGACTTCTTTTCCATGCTCCGTCCTGCTTTGGATGACCAACCCAGATTTTCCCAGAATGCAAGCGTTGAGGAAATAGCTTCTAAGAATCCTGAACTGGTTCTGCTCAAGGCTACCCACTATGAGTCTATAGCCAAGAAACTCGACCAGCTGGGAGTGGCCAACTTTACCATGAACCTGGAAACGTATGAGCAGTGGCAAAGTGAAATCACTGAACTCGGAAAGCTGTTGAAGAACACAAGCCGTGCAAAAGAGATCCTCTCCCTCTATGACAGCCGGCTCAAGCATATCACAGACAAGGTAAGCACCCTCAAGGAGGAACAGAAAATCAGAGTACTGCTTCTCCAAGGGGCAAAAAGTGACAATGCAAACTCCTTCTCAATCGCTCCCGACAGCTGGATGCAGAGCTGGATGGTCGACCAGGTGGGTGCCGATGCCGTATGGAAGGGTGCCAATACCGCATCCAATGGATGGTCCACCGTCTCTTTCGAACAGATAGCGGCTTGGAATCCCCAAGTCATCTACATCGTCAGCTACAAGAGCCCAACGCAAAGCTTTGTTGAGGAAATCTACAGCTCATCTCTCTGGGCTGGCTTGGATGCAGTAAAGAACAATCAGGTCAAAGCGGCTCCTGCAGATATGATGAGTTACATGCAGCCGGTTTCCAGCTGGATTCTCGGTACCGAGTGGATGGCACAGGACCTCTATCCCCAGCTTTTCCCAGAAATGGATATGCCTGAGCAGGTACGTTCCTTCTATACGGAAATGTATGGTATCAGCGAACCAGAAAAGCTCGACTACCTTGTCGAACGTTTCAATGCCTCGATTGCATTGAACGGGCGCTAATGAACGCACAGCTTTCCTACCGTAGTGAGCAAAGGCGCAACAGGGGTGTCCTGTTGCTCCTTTTTACGCTGTTGCTTCTGCTCTCTGTGCTCTTCCTGTTTGCAGGAAGGTACCCCAAGGGAGGCATCACCTTCCCCAACGACCTTGGGACAAACATGATGATGAGAAACATCATGCTCAATATCCGTCTTCCCAGGATTCTGCTCGCCATCATAGCAGGGGCAATTCTCAGTGCCGCAGGCTTCACCTTCCAGATGCTCTTCTCAAACCCTTTGGTAGAGCCAGGCTTCCTTGGGGTAAGCCAGGGCTCGGCCTTTGGAGCGGCTCTGGTCATCGTAGCGGGAACCAACAGCTCTGCATTGGTGCAGATAAGTGCCACTTTCTTTGGGCTGCTTGCCCTTGGCGCTTCCTATTTCTTGGCCAAGCGATTCCGCTTTGGGGGGTGGCTGCTCAGGCTAGTGCTCTCCGGTATTGCCGTCTCGGCAATCTTCTCCTCTGCCCTTGGGGTAGTCAAGCTGGTAGCCGAACCTACAAAGGATCTGCAGGACATCACCTTCTGGATGATGGGAGGCCTTTGGAACAGCAACTGGAAGCAAATCCTTACGGTCATGCCGATAGTCATAGTATGTCTTGGCATACTGTTCAGCTACCGCTGGAGGATGAACCTACTCTCCCTGCAAGAGAAAAGTGCCTACTCAGTAGGGCTTAATCCCAAGCTGGACAGGACTGTATTGCTGGTGGTTGCCACTGTAGGGACGACTCTGACCATCTCTCTGACCGGTCTCATCGGATGGGTCGGCCTTATCATGCCACACCTTGCCCGCAAGCTTTTCGGATCTGACAGCAAGGCAGCCCTTCCCGGCGCCATGGTGATGGGTTCGCTCTTCCTCCTTTTGTGTGATACGGTAGGCAGGACACTCCTGCCAACAGAGATTCCCATAGGGTTGCTCACCAGCTTTATCGGAGCTGTCATATTCATGGTGATCCTCTCACTCAAGCATCAGGAGGGCAAGGCATGACGGCGATCAAGATCGAAGACCTCAGCTTTACCTATCCCAGTGGAACCCGAGCCCTCTGCTCTATCTCCCTTGAGGTGGAGGAGCACTCCACCTTAGCCCTTCTGGGTTCAAACGGGGCTGGGAAAAGCACCCTGATGGATTTGCTTTTCGGATGGAAGAGCTCTCCTACCATAACGCTTTTCGGGAAACCCCTGAAGGAATACGGCAGAAAGGAGCTGGGAAGGAATATAGCCCTGGTTCCCCAGAGCGAACACTACAACTTCTCCTTTACCCTGCTTGATTACACGCTGTTTGGCAGGGCCCCCTATCTCGCAGAAATGGCCTCCCCGACCGATGCGGATGTGCATATCGCCTACGAGGCGTTGGACATGGTAGGGCTTACCCTGTTCGCAAAAAGATCGGTTACCTCCCTTTCAGGGGGTGAAGGCCAGTTGCTGCTGATCGCCCGTGCCATTGCCCAAGAGAGCAAGGTCCTCCTCCTTGATGAACCTACCTCCGCCCTTGACCCTGCCAACAGGAGAAAGGTCATTGATATACTTGCTTCCTTGCATGAACAGGGAAAGACTATCATCTTCACCACGCACGATGCACAGTTTGCCTATGAGCTTGCTACGCATGTGGCGATGCTCAAGGGTGGCAAGCTGCTCGCCTTTGGGGAAAAGGAGAAGGTAGTCACCAGTGAACTGCTGACTACCCTCTATGATACTGAAATGACCGTATGCACGGTTGGGGAAAAGACCCTTATCTACTGAGCTCAACAGGAACATACGAAAAACTCCGTACGTCAAAGAGCCCCGTATCGGTGAGCTTATAGGCAGGTATCACCGGCAATGCCATAAAACTGAGGGTGGTAAAGACATCGATATCGGCTTTGATGGAAAATTCCCTTTGCCCGACCTCGTGCAGGGTATCCAAGGCTTTGGCTACCTCTGAGCCAGGTCTGTCACTCATCAGGCCGCCTATGGGCATGGCAAGGGAGGCAAGGACTTTGCCTCCCTTGAGAAGGGCTATCCCCCCCCCAATGCCTATGAGGGACTCTACAGCTGCAACCATATCCTGGTCGTTGTCACCTGCTACGATGATGTTATGCGAGTCATGGCCTACTGAGGAGGCTATGGCCCCTCCCTTGAGGCCAAGGCCCCGGATAAGGGCTACACCAACATTCCCAGTTCCCTTGTGGCGCTCGATGACGGCCAGCTTTATTATATCCTCTTCAGGATTATGGATCCACGCCCCCTGTACAACAGAGACTTCAGCCTCCCCTGCTCCGGTGACAACGCCACCGGGAATAACATCGATGATGCGCACGTGTGAACTTTTCAAAGGAAGAGATACCCTGGAAACAGAAAAATCCTTGACTTTCATCATGGGTGCAACCCGTTCATCGTGATGTGACACAACGGGCTTGAGAATCTTTCCATCCTGAGCAACCAAATTACCTCCGATGTATACATGGCTCATCGAGAAGTCTTTGAGGTTGTCACAGAGTACCAGATCCGCTCTCAGACCGGGGGCGATGGCACCGCGGTCCTGTAGATTGTAGCATTCGCTGCTGTTGACCGTTGCCATGCAGATTGCCTCTATGGGATCGAGTCCAGCTGCGACAGAAATGCGTACATTATTGTTGATATGCCCATCCTCTAGGATGCTCTTGGGCTGGCGGTCATCGGTGCAGAAAAGACACCGTCTGCTGTTTGCCGAGGTCACTCCGCCAAGCAGTCCCAACACATTCTTACACGCCGAACCTTCACGGAGCATGACGTACATGCCGCGACGAACCCTACTTTGCAGCTCTTGTGCACTCTCACACTCATGGTCGGTCCTGATGCCTGTGGAGGCATAGGCATCGAGGTCAGAGCCGATGATCGCAGGGCTGTGCCCATCGATGATTTTCCCGACCTTTCTTGCTTCCAGTATCTTATCTATCACCATGTCACTACCGGCGATGACACCGGGGTAGTCCATCATCTCCCCTAGGCCCAAAACCCGAGGGTGTCCAATGCGTTTGGCTATCTCTGGAGCATGAAGAATCGCCCCGCTATGTTCAAACTCGGTAGAGGGGACACACGAAGGGACCATAAAGAAGGCCTGCAATGCTGTCCCTTCGGTTGCCCTGATCATATAGTCGAGCCCTGCAAGGCCTGTGACATTGCACAGTTCATGTGGGTCTGCCACGACGGTAGTGGTACCACAGGGAACAACCAGGTTGGAAAATTCTTCCGGGGTGCAGTGGGAGGACTCTATATGGACATGGGCGTCGATAAAGCCTGGCAGGAGATACTTGCCCTTGGCGTCAACAACGTCCTTGCTACGGCCTTTTCCACTTTTGGCATATCCACAAATTACCCCTTCGGCTATGAGCAGGTCAGATGTGAACCATTCCTTATTATATACATCAAGTATGTGAGAGCCAGTTATACAAAGGTCTGCCTCTTGGCGACCGGTTGCCACTTCAATGATATGCTTCATACTCTGCTTCTTACTTTGTTCCAATTCTGGCACTGTCAGCTCCTTCTGGCAAAATTGCACGTATTCTTGCTTAGTAGTGTATCATCTTGGGATGATTGTTCAAGGGGAGATACGCGCCCAATTGGTATAGAAATGGGGAATCCCCCACTCTCTCCCTTGTTTTGCTTGGTATTTCTCTTCCAGAGAGGTTGTATGAACATATTCCCAGAATTTCTAAATACTTGCATGGCCTAGGTAGCAATACCCATACAATTAGGTATTTCATCACCCTAGTGGACTGTACATCCCCCATCCATACTGATTCTGGATAGAGGAGGAATTCGTTATGCAGATACATAAGGTATGTATTTTTGTATTGCTTATGGCACTAGGGGTCCTGACCGGATGTAAGGACGGATCATCCCCTGGTGATGACGGAGGTAGTGGAGGAGGAGATTCCCCGCCCCAGTTTGTCTGGACCAAGCCGGCCCCTCCTGATGGACAGTCCTCATTCAAGGCTGTCGAGCTTGATTCTGATACAGGGATCAAAGGCCTCACCTCACGTTGGATTACAAAAGAAACTGACTCTGTTCTCACCATCGAAGCCGATGCTCTGAAAGTAGCCTATCGTTACATTGCCCTTATACCAGACTCGGTTGTCCTTGATATAGGCAAAAAGGGTATCTATGGGAAGAAGAACACCGATGCCTGGGCTTCTGAGGCGCTTGGGGCGTATCGGGCGAACACCATGACCAAGCTTCCTGGGTTCAACAGTTCCCATTATCCTGACAATCCTGTAGATGAGGACAGCATGCTGAGTTTCGATGTGTATGTTGACGAAACCACCCCTATCACCTCGACACAGGTGAAAACCAACGCTTTTGTCATCTATGATGGTACCAATGGGACAGCAGCCGATGTCACAGACGACACCTTGGCTATCTTTGACTTGAAGGATGACACCAACTTCTCTGTTGTTGTTGAGACTGTTCCCCCTGTAGGAGTGCCATACTGCGGCGTTGCATATGAGTTGGTGTATTATGAGGCCACGTTCAATGGGTATGGATCGATCAGGCTCTACTACAACGATATTGGAGCTTATAAAGCTGGGGACCTTGTGGTAAATAGGGAAGGGGATAACCCCGACAAGGGTTGGCAATGGGCCTACCTCAAGCATGGTGATGGCCCTGATTCCTTTGATGGAAGTTCTGTACCCCAAGTCACCGACACAGGAACACCCACTACCGTAACAGGGTATGACCAAGTGAACGACGATGGGATTATGAAGGATTATGTGGGGACCTATACGTACAATGCAAAGGCTGTGCCCACCTTCCTTGTTGATTATGGTCCTAATTCCTGGTGTACCCTTGGAGCAGCCAATCAGAACAAGCGTCCACTTGCCTCCCTACCATGCATCTACTGGGTGGCGTCAAATTCCTTGTTCAACGGAAATGACCTGGAAAATCCTTACCTGAGGCCTTATCTGGAAAATGATGCCAATCCCGGAGGGTTTGGCACATACGACCAGAGTGATCCCAATTCAAGTACGGCCCTTAAGTCTGCAGACGGGTCAACCATACGGACATCGGAGGGGGCAAACCTCGTCTACTATGAGGGCGATGACCACCTTGGACCTGAGGATATGTCGAGTGTGCTTTACAGCGATACCCGTCTTGATACTGTCAGCAGGTCTCGTATGACTGACTACTATGGGGTCTATGCATATGATAGTGGCCTTGTCAGCAATATCTATGATGACACGCAGATGTTCAGAACCCTGTCGAACAGTGGGGGGGCCACCTATACCGATAATTACCCTACCCTGTTGGATCTTTCGATGGGAAGAATCTGTGTGATTGGGGGAAGGTATCCCAGCGATACTTGGACGGCGTATACTTATGATCCTCCATCAGCAAGTTCTCCAACCTACCTGCACGATTCAATTGTGGAAATTGCTGTTAAGCTTGAAATACAGGTTATCCTGCAGTATGGCGAGGATTGCCTGGGAAGAGCTTGGGGAGGCGGGGCTGCTATAGGTGCAGCAGATTTTGAAAAAAGGATTCTCTGCTTCGCTCCGAAGGTAGGAGTAGATGATTTCGGGGGATGGGGTACAGACCCCGATGAACCTGTACCCATACAGCGTGGGTTCTATGGTCCACAATCGGATGAGCATGGATTGGAGACAGATCTGCGGTTCAGACTCGATAAATTCCAACTAAGTGCAAGCAATATCCTGTACAGTAAAGTCTATGCCCTTGCACCAAAAATTACGCCTTCTGCTGAGGACGGTCCCTTCACATCACAGGTACAAGCGACCATCACCAATCAGGGCAGACCCTCCGATGAGCATACGACCATCTACTACACAACCGATGGCAGTACTCCTACAGCCGCATCGACAAAGTATACCGCAGCCATTCCCATTTCAGGGGATACCGTGCTGAAGGCAATAGCAGTGGAAGACGACAAGAGCTATCCGTCAAAGGTGACAGAAGAGCAGTATGTGTTCGAGACAGTATCAAACTATGATGTGGGGGTAATGGTGAACAACACCCCGTCATCAGCTACAGGAAAAAGTGCTTTCATAGCCTTGTTTCTAGAAAACACCCTCTGCCTGGACCATACCCTCAATCCTGTATTCTTCAAGATGGCAACCGTAGACATAGCTTCCATGAGCGCTACTATTCAGGAGGTTAGCTCTGGTACGTATTATGC
>WOYI011005532.1_pt1 | contig 12863 bp, 13 predicted proteins | sample 6423411 | NCBI WGS metagenome assembly WOYI01 (sample SAMN13441803, study PRJNA592873) | oil field metagenome | biome: oil field; feature: oil-well bore; material: oil-contaminated soil; isolation source: oil-contaminated soil from oil-well borehole | place: Germany: Wietze | collected 2016-10-18 ... | reverse complement strand
CGGCGGTCGGGTCGGCGGGGTCGGCGGCGCGGCGTTCGGCGGGGACGGCCAGGGCGAGGGCGGCGAGCACGTCGTCGACGCCGCGTACCAGCGTCGCGCCGTCCCGGATCAGCATGTTGCAGCCCGAGGCGCGGCCGTCGAAGGGATGGCCGGGCACCGCGAGCACGTCGCGGCCCTGATCGAGGGCGGTCCGCGCGGTGATGAGGCTGCCCGAGCGGGCCGCCGCCTCCACCACCACGACGGCGCGGGCGAGGCCGGAGATGATGCGGTTGCGCAAGGGAAAGTGCCGGGCGAGAGGGGCGAGGCCCATCGGCTGCTCGGACAGGAGAAGCCCCTTCGCGGCGATCTCGCCGGCGAGGGCGGCGTTCTCGGCCGGATAGATCACGTCGACGCCGCCCGCCATCACCGCGACGGTACCGGTCGGAAGTGCCGCGGCATGGGCGGCCGCGTCGATGCCGCGCGCGAGGCCCGAGACGACGGTGATGCCGGCGGCGCCGAGGCCTTCGGCCAGTTTCCGCGCCATCCGGGTGCCGAGCGAGGAGGCGCTGCGGGCGCCGACCAGCGCCACCATCGGTCTTGCGAGATGCGACGTGTCGCCAAGCGCCCAGAGTACCGGCGGCGCGTCGGAAAGCTCGGCGAGCGCTTGTGGATAGGCGGGCTCGCCCCGGCAGAGAAGCCGCGCCCCGGCGGCTTTGCCCGCCCTGAGTTCCGCGACCGCGACCCCTTCGGGGCAGGGCTCATAGGAGTGCACACCGGCGGCCTTCGCGATTTCGGGGAGCGCCAGGAGCGCCGCCCGGGCGGAGCCGTATTCCTCGAGGAGCCGGGAAAAGGTCGCCACGCCGACGCGGCGGGAGCGAATGAGGCGGAGCCACGACAGTCTGTCGTCTTCCGTGGTGGGTGGGGTGAAGGGGGTGGGGTAAGAAAACAAACCTTGGTCCCTCGTGCCTTCGCCTCATTCGCAAGGGCAGATTGCAACCTTAAGGTTAACGAGTGGTTACGATTCGCGCGATTTTCGGGGCGACGAAGAATTCTTTTCGGCCGGGCCGCCTCCGATCAAAGCGGTCTCGATCCGCGGCGGGACCCAACTGCGCCAGCGCCTCGACCGGTGCCGGTTCCTGCGCGCCACCGGGCGCGGGGCCGGTCATGTCCTGCCCCCCCCCCCGCACACCGTCGCGTGTCGGGGCGTGTCGGGGCGCGGCGGCAGTCCTCACGTCGCCGAGCCGCCCACGGTGAGCCCGCCGATCAGCAGCGTCGGCTGGCCGACGCCGACCGGCACCCATTGCCCGGCCTTGCCGCAATTGCCGATGCCGGGATCGAGCGTCATGTCGTTGCCGATGGCGCGGATGTTGCGAAGCGCCGTCGCCCCGTCGCCGATGAGCGTGGCACCCTTCACCGGATCGCCGACGATGCCGTTCCTGACCCGGTAGGCCTCGGTGCAGGAGAACACGAACTTGCCGTTGGTGATGTCGACCTGGCCGCCGCCGAAGCCCACGGCGTAGATCCCGTCCTTCAGATCGGCCACGATGTCGCCGGGCCGGGCGTCGCCCGACAGCATGTAGGTGTTGGTCATGCGCGGCATCGGGATATGGGCGAAGCTTTCGCGGCGGCCGTTGCCGGTGGGTTTCACGCCCATCAGCCGCGCGTTCTGCCGGTCCTGCATGAAGCCGACGAGCACACCGTCCTCGATCAGCACGTTCTTGCCCGAGGGCGTGCCCTCGTCGTCGACGCTGATCGAGCCGCGCCGGTCGGGGATGGTGCCGTCGTCGAGGACGGTCACGCCCTTCGCCGCCACCTGTTGCCCCATCAGCCCGGCGAAGGCGGAGGTCTTCTTGCGGTTGAAATCGCCCTCAAGTCCGTGGCCTACGGCCTCGTGCAAGAGGATCCCCGGCCAGCCGGCGCCGAGGGCCACGTCCATCACGCCTGCCGGCGCGGGCACGGCGCGCAGGTTGACGAGTGCGATTCTCAGCGCCTCGCGCGTTGTCGCCTGCCAGTGTTCGGCGGTCATCAGCTTCGCGAGTCCGGCACGGCCGCCGCCGCCATGGCCGCCCGACTCGCGTCGGCCGTTCTCTTCCACGATGACCGAGACGCCAAGACGAGTCATGGGACGGATGTCGGAGACGAGGCCGCCTTCGGGGCGCAGGATGAACACTTCCTGAAGCGAGGCGGCGATGGTCGCCGAGACCTGCACGACGCGGGTGTCGAGGGCGCGGGCGAAGGCGTCGATCTCGCGCAGGGTCTCCACCTTCACGCCGAAGGCGGCGTCGGCCATCGGGTCGGCGTCGGTATAGAGCTTCACGTTGGTGCCGGGCGGGGGCGGGGCCATCGTGCCGCCGCCTGCGCCGACGGCGAGCCGCGCGGTCTCGGCCGCGCGCCTGAGGGCCGCTTCGGAAATCTCCGTCGAATGCGCATAGCCTGCGACCTCGCCCCGGATTGCCCGCAGTCCGAACCCCTCGGAGGCGTCGTAGCTTGCGTTGCGCAAGCGGCCGTCGTCGAAGACCAGCGCCTCGGAGCGGCGGCGTTCGAGGAAAAGCTCGCCGTCATCGGCGCCCGACACCGCCTCGCGCAGAATCGCGAGGGCGCCTTCGGGGTCGAGATGGGTCTCGAACGGAGAAAACCGGCCGTCTGTCATGGTCATCGCCCCCAGGGTCCTTGATATGGATCGAAAAGCGGCCTTTTGCCGCGATGGTTTCGCTTGTCGCATTCCCTCTAATATGATTTTAGAGTGCGCGGATACAACCGGCCGGCCCGAGGGAGTTTTCAGGGACGGACGAGACTGAAAGCGGCGGGAAGAAGCCGCGGCAGGAACGGGAACACGATATGCGCTTTGCGACCATTCTTTCCGGCCTCGGGGCCGCCATCACCTCCGGCCTCATCGCCGGCGCCGCTCTGGCGCAGGACGGAATCAGCGGGCTCGAGATCGTCGGCAAGCCGCATCCTCGGGGCACCGGATTTCAGCCCGCGGTGACGGAACTGGCGCACGAGCAGCAATGGCTCGACCACATGCTGCTCTACCTCTGCATCGGCGTCGTCGCGCTGGTGGTCGTCCTTCTCGGGATCGTGATCCTGCGCTTCAACAGCCGGTCCAACCCGGCGCCGGCGAAGTTCACCCACAACACGCCGCTGGAGATCGCCTGGACGCTGGTGCCCGTCCTCATCCTCGTGGTGCTCGGTTCCTTCTCGCTTCCGGTTCTCTTCAAGCAGCAGGAAATCCCGGCCGCCGACGTGGTGTTGAAGGTCACCGGCAACCAGTGGTTCTGGTCCTACGAATATCCCGATGAAGGGATCTCGTTCGACGCCTTCATGCTCGGCCGCGAGGGTCTCGAGCCTGCCGGCTACACCCAGGACGAATATCTGCTCGCGGCGGACAATGCCGTTGTTCTGCCGGTGAACAAGACCGTCGTGGTGCAGGTGACGGCGGCGGACGTGATCCATGCCTGGTTCGTGCCGGCCTTCGCGGTGCAGCACTCCGCGGTGCCGGGCCGCATCGGCGAGTTGTGGTTCAAGCCGGAGAAGGAAGGCATCTATTTCGGCCAGTGCACCACGCTGTGCGGCAAGGACCATGCCTACATGCCGATCACCGTGAAGGTGGTCAGCCAGGAGGTCTACGACGACTGGGTCGCGCGCACCAGGACGGCCGGTCTTGGCACGTCGGCGTCGGTCAAGGTGGCATCGGCCGACTGAGGCCGGACCGGCGGCGCGAGATACCTCGCGTCCCGGGCAGGGAGGGGAACCGATGAGTGATCTGAGCGCCATTGACCACGGGCAGGAGGCGGGCTTCGGCGATTTCGTCCAGCTCCTGAAGCCGCGTGTCATGTCGCTGGTGGTCTTCACGGCGATGGTCGGGCTGATCGTCGCGCCGGTCCACGTCCACCCCTTCGTCGCCTTCACCGCGATCCTCTTCATCGCGCTCGGCGGCGGCGCCTCGGGTGCGCTCAACATGTGGTACGACGCCGACATCGACCGGGTGATGCGGCGGACCGCGTCGCGGCCCATCCCGTCCGGCAAGGTCAGCGAAGGCGAGGCGCTCGGTCTTGGCCTCGCGCTGTCGGGGCTTTCCTGCCTGATGCTCGGGCTCGCGTCCAACTGGTTCGCCGGCGCGTTCCTCGGCTTCACGATCTTCTTCTACGTCGTCGTCTACACGATGTGGCTGAAGCGTTCGACGCCGCAGAACATCGTCATCGGCGGGGCCGCGGGGGCTTTCCCGCCGATGATCGGCTGGGCGGTGGCGACGGGCGGTGTTTCGGTCGAATCGCTCCTGATGTTCGCGCTGATCTTCATGTGGACGCCGCCGCATTTCTGGGCGCTCGCGCTCTTCATGAAGGACGACTATTCCAAGGCGGGCGTGCCGATGCTGACGGTCACGCATGGCCGCAAGGCGACGCGCAGGCATATCCTCGTCTACACGCTTCTCCTCGCGCCCTTCGCGCTTGCCCTCGCCCTGACCTCGGTCGGCGGGCCGGTGACGCTGGTGGCGGCTTTGGTCCTCAACCTGATGTTCATACGTGGCGCCATCCGCATCGCCCGGCGCGACGAGGATCAGGCCGAGATGGACGGCTACAAGGCGGAAAAGGCATTCTTCCGCTTCTCGCTCGCCTATCTCTTCCTGCATTTCGGCGCGCTTCTGGTCGAGGCGAGCCTTGTGCCTTTCGGACTTGGAGGCTGGTGATGGCGATCCACCGCGACCACGAACTCCACGGCCGCCGCTTCGGGCGCAATCTTGGCCTCGGCCTCGTCCTCGGCGCGTTCGTCGCGCTGATCTTCGGGCTGACGGTCGTCAAGATCTCGCATCTGAAGGAAGGCAAGCTTCCCCAGGCGGAGGCAACGCAATGAACCGACCCCAGGGCAATAACCGTATCGCAGCGATGCTGGTCGGTGTCGTCGTCACGATGGGGGCGCTCGCCTGGGCGGCGGTGCCGTTCTATTCCTGGTTCTGCCAGGTCACCGGCTATGGCGGCACGCCGAGCGTTCGCGCGGAAGGTGCCGCGGAAGTGCTGGACGAGCTGGTCACCGTGCGCTTCGACGCCAACACCGAACCCGGAATGCCGTGGGAATTCCGCCCGGTGCAGCGCGAGATGACGCTGAAGATCGGCGAGACCGGCATGGCCTTCTACGAGGCCTACAACCCGACCGACCGCGCCGTCGCGGGCACGGCGAGCTACAACGTCGCGCCCGACCTCGCCGGCTATTATTTCACCAAGATCCAGTGCTTCTGTTTCACCGAGCAGGTGCTGAAACCCGGTGAGCGGGTCGAGATGCCGGTCGTCTTCTATGTCGACCCGGAGCTTGTGAAGGACCGCGATGCGGGGCGTATCCGCAATATCACGCTTTCCTACACATTCTACGAGACCGAACTGCCGAAAGAGCAGGCGAGCCTTTCGCCGGCGAAAACGGCCGACTATAACTGAGGCCAAAGCAGGGAAACCGACATGGCGCACGCAAAGAACCACGACTACCACATCCTCCCGCCCTCGATCTGGCCGTTCCTCGGCGCCCTCGGCGGGTTCGTCATGCTCTTCGGTGCGGTCCTGTGGATGAAGTCGATCACGCCCTTCATCTTTCTCATCGGCGTCGCGCTGGTGCTTTACGTCATGTACGGGTGGTGGTCGGATGTGGTGCGCGAGGGCAATACCGGCGATCACACCCCGGTGGTCCGCATCGGCCTGCGCTACGGCTTCATCCTCTTCATCATGTCCGAGGTGATGTTCTTCTCGGCCTGGTTCTGGACCTTCTTCAAGCACGCGCTCTACCCGATGGGGCCGGAAAGCCCTATCGTCGATGGCGTCTGGCCGCCGGCGGGGATCGAGACCTTCGACCCCTGGCACCTGCCGCTGATCAACACGCTGATCCTGCTCTGCTCCGGTGCCGCCGCGACTTGGGCGCACCATGCGATCGCGCATGAGAACAACCGCAAGGACATGATCAATGGCCTGGCACTCGCGGTGTTCCTCGGGGTCTGCTTCACCATCCTGCAGGCTTACGAATACAGCCATGCCGCCTTCGGCTTCGCCGGCAACATCTACGGCGCTTCGTTCTTCATGGCGACGGGCTTCCACGGCGCGCATGTCATCATCGGGACGATCTTCCTTCTCGTCTGCATGATCCGCGCGATCAAGGGCGACTTCACGCCCGAGCAGCATGTCGGCTTCGAGGCCGCCGCCTGGTACTGGCACTTCGTCGATGTGGTCTGGCTCTTCCTCTTCGCCTCGATCTATATCTGGGGCAGCGCCTGATCCTGCCGGTCGCGTTTGAGTATTTTTGCCAAGAAGAAATGAGGGGCGCGGGGTCATCCTGCGCCCTTTCGATGTGGAGCCGATGAAACGCTATCTTTCCGCCCTGATCCTCGGTGCCGGGGGCATCGCCATCCTTCTGTCGCTCGGGTTCTGGCAGGTGCGCCGGCTGGCCTGGAAGGAAGCCGTCATCGCCGCGATAGAGGCGAAGATCGGCGCTGACCCGGTGCCGTTGTCGACGATCCCGGAGCTCAACGCTGCGGACGATCTCTACCGCCCCGTGACGGTGTCGGGCCGCACCACCGGCGAGGAGCTTCTGGTCCTGTCGGGCCGGAAGGGCGAGGGCGCCGGCTACGAGGTGATCGCGGGGTTCCAGACCGAGGACGGTCGCCGCATCCTGCTCGACCGGGGATTCATCGGCGAGGCCGGGCGCGGGATGCCGCGCGGACCGGTGGCGCTGACCGTCACCGGCAACCTGCACTGGCCGGATGAGGCCGACGCCTTCACCCCGCCGCCCGACCCGAAATCCGGCCTCTGGTTCGCCCGGGACGTGTCGCGGATGGCTGAAAGGCTGAAAACCGACCCCGTCCTTGTCGTTCTCCGGGACGCGCAAGGCGACCTGCAGGGTATCGACCCCACGCCTGTCGATACCGCTTCGATCCCGAACGACCACCGGCAATACGCCATCACCTGGTTTTCCCTCGCGGCGGTCTGGGCGGGGATGACAGGATTTCTTCTCTGGCGTATCAGGCAGCGGACGAACTGAGGAACCACATGCGCTATGTATCCACGCGGGGGGCGGCCCCGGTTCTGAACTTTGGCGAGGCGATGCTGACCGGCCTGGCCCGCGACGGCGGGCTTTATGTGCCCGAGACCGTGCCGGTGCTGGCTGAGGACGAGATCGCGGCGCTTGGCGGTCTGTCCTACGAGGAGGCGGCCTTCCGGGTGATGCGCCCCTTCGTCGGCGATGCCTTCACCGATGCCGAGTTCCGCGCCGCCATCGAGGCTGCCTATTCCGGCTTCGGTCACACCGCCCGCGCGCCCCTGGTGCAGCTTGCCCCGAACCATTTCCTGCTGGAGCTTTTCCACGGCCCGACGCTTGCCTTCAAGGACTTCGCGATGCAGCTCATCGGCCAGCTCTTCCAGATCGCGCTCGCGCGCGACGGAAAGCGGGTGACGATCGTCGGCGCGACCTCGGGCGATACCGGCTCGGCGGCGATCGAGGCGTTCCGGGGGCTCGCCAATGTCGATGTCTTCATCCTTTTCCCGCATGGCCGCGTCTCCGACGTCCAGCGCCGGCAGATGACGACGCCGGCGGAGGACAATGTCCACGCGCTCGCCCTCGACGGCGATTTCGACGATTGCCAGGCGCGGCTGAAGGACATGTTCAACCATTTCGAATTCCGCGACGCGGTCGGCCTTGCCGGCGTCAACTCCATCAACTGGGCGCGGGTTCTGGCGCAGGTGGTCTATTTCTTCACCTCGGCCGTCTCGCTCGGCGCGCCGCAGCGGGCGGTGAGCTTCACCGTGCCCACCGGCAATTTCGGCGACATCTTCGCCGGCACCATCGCCAAGCGCATGGGGCTGCCGGTCGAGAAGCTGGTGATCGCGACCAACCAGAACGACATCCTGCACCGCTGCCTCACGACGGGCCGCTATGAGACGACGGGGGTCGTGCCCTCGATCTCGCCCTCGATGGACATCCAGGTGTCGTCCAACTTCGAGCGTGCGCTCTTCGACGCTTACGGTCGCGACGGCAAGGCGGTCGCGCAGCTGATGGACGAGATGAAGACCGAAGGCGGGTTCGGCGTCAGCCAGGGTGCGCTGGAGGCGTTGCGCGACCTCTACGCCTCGGGCCGGGTCTCGGAGGAAGAGACGCTCGCCACCATCGCGCGGATGCGGACCACGACGGGGGAGCTTCTCTGCCCGCATTCGGCGGTCGGCGTCGCGGTGGCCGAGGCGCAGCGCGATCCGGCGGTGCCGATGATCACGCTCGCCACCGCGCATCCGGCGAAGTTTCCCGACGCGGTCGAGAAGGCCAGCGGCCACCGGCCGCCGCTGCCCGAGCGCATGGCCGATCTTTTCTCGCGCCCCGAACGTGTTACACGTGTTCGAAACGACCTGGCCGCCCTTGAGGCGCTGGTTCAGGAAAGGCGCAAACGGTGACGGTGGAACTCACGACGCTGCCGAACGGTCTTCGGATCGTGACCGAATGGATGCAGGGCCTCTCATCGGCCTCGATCGGGGTCTGGCTGACCGCCGGCGGACGGCACGAGCGGGCCGAGCAGAACGGCATCGCGCATTTCCTCGAACACATGGCGTTCAAGGGCACGGCACGGCGCAGCGCCCTGCAGATCGCCGAGGAGATCGAGGATGTCGGCGGCTACATCAACGCCTATACCTCGCGCGAGATGACTGCCTATTACGCCCGGGTGCTCGCGGCCGACGTGCCGCTCGCGCTCGACGTGATCTCGGACATCGTGCTCAACCCGGCCTTCGATCCGAAGGAGATCGAGACCGAGCGCCACGTGATCCTGCAGGAGATCGGCCAGGCGCTCGACACGCCCGACGACATCATCTTCGACTGGCTGCAGGAAGCGGCCTTCCCGGATCAGGCCCTCGGCCGCACCATCCTCGGGCCGGCCGAGCGGGTCTCGGCCTTCGGCCGCGGCGACCTGACGCGGTTCGTGGGCGAGCATTACGGGCCGGACCAGATGATCCTCGCGGCCGCCGGCGCCGTCGATCACGGCGCCATCGTCAAGGCGGCAGAGGCGGCCTTCGGCCATCTGAAGCCGGTCGGACGCCAGACCCTTCAGCCGGCGCGCTGGGCCGGGGGCGAGCGGCGCGAGGTGAAGGACCTCGAACAGGTGCATTTCGCGCTCGGGTTTCAGGGGCCGGGGGTGCGCGACGAGGATTTCTTCACCGCGCAGGTCTACACCACCGCCCTCGGCGGCGGCATGTCCTCGCGCCTCTTCCAGAAGATCCGCGAGGAGCGGGGGCTCTGCTATTCGATCTATGCCCAGTCCGGCAGCTATGACGATACCGGCATGATCACCATCTATGCCGGCACCTCGGCCGAGGAGATCGGCGATCTCTGCGGGCTGACCATCGACGAGATGAAGCGCGCCGCCGAGGACATGAGCGAGGCCGAGATCAGCCGAGCGCGGGCGCAGATGAAGGCGGGGCTCCTGATGGGGCTCGAAAGCCCGTCGGGCCGGGCCGAACGCATGGCGCGCCATATCGCGATATGGGGGCGGGTGCAGTCGGCCGAGGAAACCACCGCCGAGATCGAGGCCGTCGGCCGCGGCGCGGTTCTCGGCTTCGCCGAACGGCTGGTCGGCGGGACCACGACGGCATTGGCGCTTTACGGGCCGGTCGGAAAGGCACCGGCGCTTGGCCACTTGCGCGACAGGCTCGCGGCCTGATGCTCGTCCGCCGGCGCAAGGTCCGGATCGAGACGGAGCGGATGACGCTGCGCCTCCCGCAACATTCCGATTTCCGCGCCTGGGCATCCCTGCGCGCCGAAAGCCGCGACTTTCTCGAGCCGTGGGAGCCGGTCTGGACGGCGGACCATCTGAGCCGCAAGGCCTTCACCAACCGCGTCTACTGGGCGGCGCGGGCCCATTCCGGCGGGACGGCGCTGCCCTTGTTCCTGATCCGGAGGTCGGATGACAGCCTTCTCGGCGCGGTGACGGTCGACAATATCCGTCGCGGCCCGGCCCAGGCGGCGACGATCGGCTACTGGATCGGCGCGCCCTTCGCCCGGCAGGGCTACATGGCCGAGGCGCTGCGGGCGGTCATCCACCACTGCTTCACGGTCCTCGACCTCAGCCGCATCGAGAGCGCCTGCCTGCCGGAAAACGCCGCCTCGCGCGGGGTGCTGGAAAAGAGCGGCTACAAGTACGAGGGCGTGGCGCAGAGCTATCTGCAGATCAACGGCCGCTGGCGCAACCACGTGCTTTACGCCAATCTTCGCGGCGACCGGCGGGGCCGGACCGGGGCAGGGTAGGCGCCGGGCCGGTCGTCCCGGCCCGGGTTGGTCGTCCGGGCCATCCGGGGGTGGAGCGGTGCGCGAATGCCCGCTCTGCCTTGCTTTTCCGGCGACCACGAGCCCGGGCGGCGCAATACGCGGTCGCCGGTCCCACCCCGTCTACATGGAGGCGTGAGCGTCCCGAATACCGTTTCGTTCCCGGCGCGGGGCCGGGATAAAGCGTTTCGGGTTTATGTTGAGATGGCAAGTATCAGAATTCGAACGAAAAAGGTTCGAATCCTGGTTCAAGGAAGACCCGAAACGCTATAGGCTCATGCCGGAGGTGCCGCCCATGATGCTCGCCCGTCCCACGATCTTCGCCGCCGCCCTGGCCGTCGCGCTGCCTGCCGGCGCACAGACCCGCACACCGAGCCATTGCATCGCCATCGCCGAGGCCGCGCCGGGGATCGTCTGGCAGGCGGGCTGGGGCGATCCCGTGCCGGAGGGGACGGTGCGCCTGTCCTATGTCGGCCATTCGACCTATTATATCGAAACGGCCGGCGGCCTTTCGGTCGCGACCGACTATACCGGCATCCTCGGCACGGCCGACGTGGTGCCGGACGTGGTGACGATGAACCACGCCCATTCCTCGCACTGGACCTCGGAACCCGACGCGCGCATCACGCATGTGCTGCAAGGCTGGGACTATACCGGCGAGCCGGCCGACCATCACCTCGACCTCGGCGAGATGCTGATCCGCAACGTGCCGACCGATATCCGCGGTTTCGCCGGCACGGTGGAGGCGGGCGGCAACTCGATCTTCGTCTTCGAGGTGGCGGGCCTCTGCATCGGCCATCTCGGCCATCTTCACCACGAACCGACGTCCGAGCAATACGCGGCCCTCGGCCGGCTCGATGTGGTCATGGCGCCGGTCGATGGCGGCATGACGCTCGACCTGCCGACGATGATCCGCGTCCTGAAGCGCCTGCGCTCCTCGGTCGTGCTGCCGATGCACTGGTTCGGGCCCGAGGGCCTCGCGCGGTTCCTGCGCGGGATGGAGGAGGAATTCGTCATCGACATCCGGCGCGAGAGCGGGATCGAGATCTCGCTCCGCACGCTTCCGCCCCGGCCCACGGTGATCGCGCTCGCGCCCCGGCCGCTCGATTGACCCCTTGCGGGCGGCGCGGAGCCCGTGCTTCATCGGGCCATGCTGAACCCCGCCGACGCCGCTTTCGCCAAGACCCTCGCCGCCCGCCTTCCGCCGGGCACCGTCGCCCCCGCCGAACCGCGATACCGCGAGGAGCCGCGCCGCAGGACGGGAACGCCCGCGGCCCTGCTCGCGCGCCCGCGCTCGACCGGCGAGGTGGCGGAGATCGTCCGCGCCTGCGCGGCGGCGCGGGTCGGGATCGTGCCCTGGGGCGGCGGCACCGGGCTGGTGCTGGGGCAGGTGATGCCCGACGGCCCCGTGCCGCTCATCCTGTCGCTGGAACGCATGAATGCCTTGCGCGGGATCTGGCCCGAGGAGGGGCTGATGATCGCCGAGGCGGGCATGACGCTCGCCGGGGTGCGGGCGGCGGCGGAGGCGGCGGGGCGGCTCTTCCCGCTGTCGCTCGCCTCGGAAGGAACGGCGCGGATCGGCGGCAATCTGGCCACCAATGCCGGCGGCGTCGCGGTCCTGCGTTACGGCAATGCCCGCGACCTCTGCCTCGGGGTGGAGGCGGTGCTGGCCGACGGGTCGGTCCTTCACGGGCTGAAGCGGCTCAGGAAGGACAATACCGGCTATGATCTCAAGGACCTGCTGATCGGCTCCGAAGGCACGCTCGGCGTGATCACCGCCGCGACCTTGCGGCTCTTCCCACGCCCCGCCGGGGTGGGGACCGCGATGCTCGCCGTCGCCGGCCCCGCTGCGGCCTTGCGGCTCCTCACCCTGGCGCAGGACCGCACCGGTGGCGGGGTCACGAGCTTCGAGCTGATCCACCGCCAGGGGCTCCTCTTCCTCGACGAGGTGATGCCCGAACAGCGCCAGCCCTTCGCGGAGCGTCCCGAATGGTCGGTGCTGGCCGAGATCGGCCTGCCGCCCGGCCTCGACCCCGGGACGGTGCTGGCCGATATCTACGAGGCGGCGGAGGCGGAGGCGCTGGTCGGCGACGCGGTGATCGCCTCGGGCGAGGGGCAGCGGCGGGCGTTCTGGGATCTGCGCGAGGCCCTGCCCGAGGGCAACCGGCGCATCGGCGCGGTGGTCTCGCACGACATCTCGCTGCCCTTGACCGAGATCGCGGGCTTCCTCGACCGCGCCGGGCCGGCGATCGCGGCGCTCGGGCCGTTCCGCGTCAACTGCTTCGGCCATCTCGGCGACGGCAACCTGCACTACAATGTCTTTCCGCCCGAGGCCGGCCGGGCCGCCGATCACGCCGGAAAAGCCGGCGAAATCAATCGGATCGTCCACGACCTCGTGCACGAATTCGGCGGCTCGGTCAGCGCCGAGCACGGGATCGGCCGGGCCAATGTCGGCGACCTCGAACGCTATGGCGATCCGGCGAAACTGGCGGCGATGCGGGCGGTGAAGGCGGCGCTCGACCCCGCGGGCATCCTCAATCCCGGCGCGGTCCTGCGCGGCTGAACGGATTGCCCCGCCGGTGGAGCGACCGGCGGGGCAGGAGCAATGG
>WOYI010162894.1_pt1 | contig 12863 bp, 15 predicted proteins | sample 6423411 | NCBI WGS metagenome assembly WOYI01 (sample SAMN13441803, study PRJNA592873) | oil field metagenome | biome: oil field; feature: oil-well bore; material: oil-contaminated soil; isolation source: oil-contaminated soil from oil-well borehole | place: Germany: Wietze | collected 2016-10-18 ... | reverse complement strand
AGTGCTGCATGCAGCCGAGCATCGTCTGCTCACCCCAGGCGCCGCCATCCCAGTTATAGATCGGCCAGGTGTTTTCCACCCAATACACGCCGTAGGAATCGGTGTAGGTGGTTGTGGGTTCGGCAACACCGGCATCCAGTGCCGCGGCCATCGTGATCACCTTGAAGACCGAGCCGGGCTCGTAGGCATCGCCCACCGCTCGGTTATAGGGGGTGGGGCGGGGGAAGGTTTCTTCATAGGTCCAGTATTTATTGGGATCGAAGAAAGGCGAACTCGCCATCGCCAGGACCTCGCCGGTTTCCGGATTGCTCACGATGATCGTGCCGCCTTCGGCGCCGGACCATTCAATGGCCTGCTTCAGTTCTTCCTGGACCATAGCCTGGATATCCCGGTCAATGGTCAGTATGAGGCTGGCGCCCGGATTGACCTCCGGCAGCTCTTCCACCAGGTAAGGGTCATTGGGCATAAAAACATCTTCCGGCGTGCCGGTCAGCAGGCGGTTGTAGGCCTCTTCCACGCCGTAGACCCCCTGGGCTGTTTCGCGGGAGAAGTAATTATAGAAGCCCAGCACGTTGGAAGCCAGGGGGCCTTCGGGATAGGAACGCTGTTCCATCGCCGTCCAGACCAGGCCGGACAGGCTGGGGGTAGTCGTTTGCTGTTCCGCGCGTCGTTCGGCGTAGCTTTCCTTTAGTTTCTGCAGCTCAATGATTTTTTCGTCTTCCACGTAGCTCGCCAGTACGAAGTAGCGGTTTTCGCTTTCGTCCGACTGGGGCGTGCTGGCCATCTCAAAGACTTCAGCATAGTCGAGATCGAGCAGGTTGGCGGCCGAAAAGGCGATCGATTCGGGGTCGGTGACGAATTTGAGATCAATCCCGACCTCGTAGGCGATCTTATTGGTCGCCAGGATATTGCCGCCGCGGTCATAGATGGTGCCGCGGGCGGGGTAGACGGTCTCTTCGATGCCCTGGTAGTCGGCGGATTTTTCGATCAGTTCTTGTGCGGTGGTGCTGTAATTGATCCGCACCATCTGGAAGACAATGCCGAATCCGAGTAACCCGAGCACCAGGGCGACGATGACATAGCGTGAGTAGAAGGGGAGCTTCACGGTTATTAATGCCCTCCCTCTGCTGTGTCACCGGAAACCTGCCAGATGTTGCTCACGAACCAGTCCCACAATGAGGATTTGTAGGTGGGCTGGATGAGCGGCGTTTCTTCCAGCACGTTCACCCGGGGCGGGGCTAACTCCAGCCCTGCGTCCGGATCCAGGCCGGGCACTTCCATATAGACCGCTTCTTTTGGGTCCAGCATGCGGAAACCGAGCTCTTTGGCCCGGGTCATCATTTTTTCTGCGGATTGCGCCGAGGCCAGGTCCGTGGTCAGGTCTGCAATCTCATCCTTGATCTCCTTGATCTGGTAATTCAGCGATTGGATGTTGCGGCCCGCGGCCGCAGCCTGGGCGCTGATGCTCAGGTAAACGCCCGTGATCGCCGCCACAAGCACCAGGCCCAGCAAAAACAAGCCAATCCATTGTAATTGGACTCGCCAGGGGCTTTGCTTATAGGCTTGGAGAAGACGGTTCTTCATCAGCAGACCTTTATCATGGATGTCGACGCTTAAATCTTTTCCGCTACTCGTAACTTCGCGCTCCGAGCGCGTGGGTTCTTGTTGATCTCTTCCTCGGTGGCCCTGACCGGCTTGCGAGTCAGTACCTTTAATATCGCTGTGTGCCCGCAGGTGCAAACGGGTTGTTCGGGAGGACAGATGCAGTCCCTGCTTTCTCGTTGGAAGTATTGCTTGACGATGCGATCTTCCAGCGAGTGAAAACTGATGACGGCAATCCTGCCGCCGGAGTTCAGGCATCCAACCAAGGCCGGCAGCGCCTCGCCAATCACGTCCAACTCGTGGTTGGTGGCGATCCGCAGCGCCTGGAAGGTACGGGTGGCGGGGTGGATCCGGCGGTCGTAACCCGGTGGAACGGCTTTTTCGATCAGGGCGGCCAGTTCCTGGGTGGTCTGGATGGGCCGGGCGCCCACGATGGCCCGGGCGATCCGCCGGGAGTAACGCTCTTCGCCGAATTCATAAATGATGTCGGCGAGGGCTTCCTCTGCCAGCGTGTTCACGAGGTCCGCAGCGCTGGGGCCGCTCTCCGGGTCGAAGCGCATATCCAGCGGGCCTTCGGCCATGAACGAGAAGCCCCGTTCGGGCCGGTCCACCTGCATTGATGAGACACCCAGATCCAGCAGCACCCCATCCACCTGGTCCCAGCCGATCTCGGCGAGTACCCGGGCGGCCTCCCGGTAGGAGGCCTGGCGGAGGATGGCCCGGTCCATAAAACCGAAAAGACGCTGGCGAGCGATCGCCAGCGCTTCCGGGTCCAGGTCAAGACCGAGCAACCTGCCACGAGGCGCCGAGGCCTTTAATATGCCCTCGGCGTGGCCGCCGGCGCCGAGGGTGCCATCGAGGTAGGCTTTGCCAGACTCGGGCGCTAACGCTTCCAGGACTTCTTGGTAAAGAACTGGTTGGTGGGGGAAATAATCGCCAGGGTCGCCGGCGATTAATCCCCCCCCATGTTCAGCTGCGCTCACGGTAGGGTAGTTAAATCCAGGGAACTAAACCGTTGCTCATTCGCTTCGACGTCATTCAGCGAGGTTTGCTGAACCTGCCAGTTATCCGGTGACCAGAGTTCGAAATACTCCCCGCTGCCAACCAGAATCGCCGTGTCCGAGAGGTTTGCAGACACCCTCAGAAAGGCGGGCAATAAGATGCGACCGGCTTTGTCGAAACCGACCTTCTCCGCATTTGAGAAGAAGATCCGGCGGAGCTTGCGACTGTTCGGGTCCATCAGGCTGAGACCGCGGATGCGTTCGGCCAGCAGATCGAACAAGTCGGGTGGGTACGCTTGGAGGTTGCCATCAAATCCCTGGGTGACGGCGACGGTCTCACCAAGTTCCTCGCGAAACTTCGAGGGGATGGTGATCCGTCCTTTCTCGTCAATGTTGTGCTCATAGCGTCCCAGGAACATTTGTTCTACGGCTCCTATTACCAATGGTGCGCCGGATGCTCCGGCGCTCCACTGCGTCCCACTTTTCTCCACTTTTAACCACTAGTAGCTACAGTATAGCGTAATTGGGATTTAAAAGCAAGTGGAAACAGGCGGTATATATTTATTCAGATAGGAAATGTCTGATTGAGAACACGGGGGGATTGAGAGTAATTTTAAGGAAAAGAGGATCATCGTCACTGCTCAGCACACGGGCTTTGTCTGAATTATAACACCAACCTTTGTGCATGACTTTAATTCGCAGAAACCAGGGCCATCGCAATGTCATAGCGCCAAGACATCTGACTCATTTGGCATTGCGATTACAATGACCCTGTCAAGGGTCGGTGCCGGGGATTTGCCATTGATGTCTTAGGAACCCTCCCAGGCTGCAGGAAGGACGCAGTGGTGGAGATAGACGGGGAATAGAATTTCGGAAGGGTCGAAAGGGTGTCATGAAAAATCAGAAGAAAGAATTATTGAATGATCCATTTGTTTTCGCCTGCCGGAGCTGCCGCCCCATGTCAATGATGGGGGCAGCCATCAGAAGGACCCCTATGGCATAAATGGGCCAGTTGAACGAGGTGGGAAGCACCTGGCGGATGACTTGTCCTCCCTGGCCTGCCACTTTCAAGGCGGCTTCCATGAATGCATACAACGCCAGCCCGGCGCCCGCAATACTTAATCTCATGACCCACCCGCGGGGCCAGACAGGGCTCTGGCGCCGTTCACTTATCGCGGCCAGGATACCGCCGGTGACGAACAGCCCGGCGATCAACATTGGGGAAATAACCGGGCCCCACCAGGGAAGGGGGATCAGGAAAAGCAAATCCCAGTCCAGCAATGACTGAGGCCAGCCGGACATTAGCCTGAGGAAGACGTAGTAAAAAATGTCCCAGGTGCCAAATATGAGGAACGAATACCCCAGGCGGCCGTGCCAGGTCCGTCCGGCCAGCCAGCCGACGGTGAACAGCATGACCATGGTGGCGCCTTCTCTTGCCACTTCGATCCAGCCCGCCGTAACCGAGGCGGGAAGGGGGTCCGGTTGATAGGGAATGATGCGGTCCATCGGCCCCCTCAAGTAGAGGACCACTGCTGATTCGACCCATGCCATGGCAATGGCAAAGAGGATAACGATACCGATCCGTTTGGAAAGATTTTGCATGTCGGTACTCCTGTTGAAAAAGGAGATTCTCTATTGGATGTTCAAATTCGCGCTTTTTGTGCGGATACGCGTTTGCTGTTGTGACCGGCCTGTGCTGACTCATGAGCTTCATAATAAGGATTATAAAGACTTGTAAACCTCCACATTGCGAATAACACACTCGCGAATCCTGGCCTGGCCTGGTTGACATTCCCCGGTGGACCCATTATAATACTATTCCTACCCCGGCAGATCTGTCGTGCTGGGGTAAAATTACGTAACCCCAACTTTCCCGATCCCTGGCGGTGGCACGCGAGCGAGATCGGTTAAGTGAAGATTGGAGTAATGAAATGAAATTTGTAATTATCGAACAAGGCGGCAAGCAATATCGTGCTGCTGAGGGCGCAACGATCGAAGTCGATCGCTTGCCGAACGAGGTGGGAGAGAACCTGACCCTGAAAGATGTCCTGCTGACCGTTGATGATGACGCCGTCACCGTGGGCACCCCGCTGGTCAAGGGCGTGACGGTCCAGGCTACGGTCCTCGATCATTTTAAGGGTCGCAAGATCCTGGTCTTCAAATATCGCCCGAAACAGCGTTATCGGGTAAAAAATGGACACCGGCAGCAGTATACCCGCTTGCTGATCGAATCGATTGAAACGGAGTAGTCATCATGGCACATAAAAAAGGCGGCGGTTCTTCACGCAACGGTCGTGACAGTCAGTCACAACGACTGGGTATTAAGAAATTTGGTGGTGAATACGTCATCAGTGGTAACATCCTGGTCCGCCAGCGGGGCACCAAGATCCATCCCGGCTGGAACGTCGGCATGGGCAAAGACCATACCCTGTTTGCGACAACCGAAGGCCTGGTCCATTATGAGACCCTGCCGGGTGGCCGTAAAAAGGTGCACGTCGTTACCCTCCCAGAGGATTGATAACGCGTATTCACTATGAAAGGAACGATACGAGATCATGAAAAAAGACATTCATCCCGAATACTATCCTGATGCGGTGGTGGTTTGTGGTTCCTGCGGGACCACCTGGACGACCGGGTCCACGAAAAAAGAGATCCGCACCGAGGTTTGCTCGAACTGCCATCCCTTCTACACCGGCCAGCAACAGCGCATTCTCGACCGTGAGGGTCAGGTGGACCGCTTCTACAAGCGGCTGCAGGCTCGCAAGGATTATATCGAAGGCCAGCAGGCCAAGGAAGACGAAAAAGTTTCCCCCGATCGCCCGATCGAAGACCTCGAACTGGGTACCCGGGTGGACAACGTCCTGACGGAAGCCGGCTTGAAAACCATCGGCGACGTGCTCGAACGTCTCGAAGGCGGCGAACAGGCCATGCTGGATATCTCCGGCTTCGGTCGCAAATCGCTGATCGACCTCAAGAAAACCCTGCGCCAGATGGGATATAAGATCCCTGAGGCGGCGGAAGAGATCACCGTATAAACAAACTCAAGATTGAAAAATGGTAAACTTAACAGGCAGATGATATTTCATCTGCCTGTCCTTTTTTATCTCTTAATCTCAGGGAGCAATTAGATGAAACATGATGTTGGGTCATTGGAGGTCATCTGCGGATCCATGTTCTGCGGCAAGACGGAGGAGCTGATCCGCCGTCTGCGCCGGGCGCGGATCGCCAAACAGCAGGTGCAGGCGTTTAAACCCGGGATCGATAACCGTTATGACGAGGCCAAGGTCACGTCGCATTCCGGGCTGGACGTGGATGCGATCCCGGTGAACCGTTCGGCTGAGATCCTGGAAAGGCTCGACCCGCGGACGACCGTTGTCGGTGTGGATGAGGCGCAATTCTTCGACGATGGGATCGTCGATGTAGTGGAACAGCTGGCCGAGCGCGGCCTGCGGGTGATCGTGACCGGTTTGGACACTGACTTCAGGGGCGAACCCTTTGGCAAGATGCCCGTGCTGATGGCCCGGGCGGAGAAGGTGGACAAACTGCGGGCGATCTGCATGATTTGCGGTGAAGAAGCCAGCCGGACCCAGCGCCTGGTGAACGGGAAGCCGGCGCGTTACGATGACCCGATCGTGGTGGTGGGGGCGCAGGAGATGTATGAGGCCCGCTGCCGAAAACACCACGAAGTCCCGCGAGATTAGGGGATGGGAGCATAATGAAGGACTATCATTCTTTTCTGGCTGAAGTGTTGATCCCGGAGAAGGAACTCAAGCAGCGCATTGCGGAACTGGGCGCAGAGATCAGCCGTGATTACGCGGGCCGGGACATCCTGGCGATCTGCATCCTGCGGGGCGGGGTGATGTTCCTGACGGACCTGATCCGGCATATCGAACCACCGGTGGCGATTGACTTCATGGGTGTAGCGTCCTACGGCGCGGGCATCCGCGAGTCGGATGGACAGGTACGCATCACGCTGGACCTGACCACGTCCATTGCCGGCCGGAATGTGTTGATCGTGGAGGATATCATCGACAGCGGCCATACCCTGGCCTCAGTAGTCGAAATGCTGCGCACACGCAACCCCGCCAGCCTGGAGATTTGCACCCTGCTGAATAAAGCCTCCCGCCGAGAGGTGCATGTGCCGATCAAATACTGCGGTTTTGAGATCCCGGATAAATTCGTCTTCGGTTACGGCCTGGATATGGATGAGTATTACCGTAACCTGCCGTTCATCGGCGTGGTGGACCTGGAAAAGTATGAGGCTTTGGACTGACCCGACCCTCATGAATTTGGTCGCCGCCGTTCAGGATGCGCTGCCGGAGGGGCAGGCGATCTACCTGGTGGGCGGTGCGGTGCGCGATCTGATCCTCGGGCGACCGCTCCACGACCTGGATTTTGCGATGGCGGTTAACCCCACCCGCGTGGCAAGGCGAGTGGCGCGGCGGCTGGACGCCGGATTCTTTGTGCTGGATGATGAACGGCACACCGCCCGGGTGGTCCACACTTTGCCCAATGGACAGTTTTTCCCCCTTGATTTTGTAACGTTTACCGGCCCGGATCTGGCGGCTGACCTGCGCAACCGGGATTTCACCCTGAATGCGCTGGCGCTGGACCTGGCGGACCCGGAGCATGTGATGGATCCCCTGGGCGGCCGGGCGGATATTGCGGACGGATTGCTACGCCCCTGCAGTGAGCGAGCCTTGCTGGATGACCCGGTGCGGGTGCTGCGGGCTGTGCGCCTGGCGCATCAGTTTGGGTTCAGTTACGCCCCCGGGTTGATGGACTTGATGCGCGCGGCGGCTGAACGCCTGCCGCAAACCGCGGCGGAACGCCAGCGGGATGAATTCTTTCGCATCCTGGAAGGGCCGGCCCCTGCCGCCGGGTTGCGGGATTGTTGGCGGGCGGGCGTCCTGGCCGTCATGCTGCCGCAGTTGGCGGAGCAGGCGGATATCCCGGCCTCGCCCCCGCATCATTACCCCCTGATGGAGCATACCTTCCGGGCGGTTGAGGTTTTTCAATGGATTTTGGAGGGGGTCGTTCCCCCCCTTGCCCCCCCGCATGCGGAGGGAACCGGCGTTGTGTCTGACGTTAGTTGTGGCGGGTCTTCCAGCCCCTCTGGGCTCACGCAAGGGGGGGGAATGGGTGGAGAATTGAAGGATACGTCCTGGTGGCTGACCGACGTCAAGGGGACTCTTGGGGCGTTCTCCAATGAAGCGGCGGCTTACTTCTCTGAGGCAGTCACGCCCGGCCGGTCCGTGCGGGGGTTGGCGCTGTTTGGCGCGCTGCTGCATGACGTGGCTAAGCCGTCCACGCTATCGAAGGGCGCGGATGGCCGGCTGCACTTCTATGGCCACGACAAAGCCGGCGCGGAGCTGGCCTGGGACCTGGCCCGAGGTCTGGCATTGAGCAACGCTGAGGCCGAATGGGTGCAGACCTTTGTGCGGTATCATATGCGCCTGCTGCCGATGGTGCGAGACGGCCAGGCGCCGGCGCGCAGACGGATTTATTATTTCTATCAGAACACCGGTCGCACCGGGGTGGCGGTTGCGCTCTTTTCACTGGCGGATGCCGCCGCGACCTATGGCCCGGAGCTCTCCCAAGTGTATTGGGAGACCATGCTGAGCGTCGTCCGGGCACTGCTGACGGCCTGGTGGCAGGCGCAGGCGACGGTCGTTGCACCCAAACCGTTGTTGAACGGGGATGTCCTACAGAAGGAATTTGGTCTTGAGCCGGGCAGGAGGGTTGGGAAGTTGCTGGCGGCCTTGACTGAAGCCCAGGCTGCGGGCGAAGTGCGGAATGAGGATGACGCTCGGGTGTTCATTGCCCGAGAACTTAAAAAACAGTAATAAGGTGAGAAGTATGATCGCAAATATTAACGGGATCAACATCGGTTACGATCAGCTGGGGCAGGGCGATGTGCCCCTGGTATGGATCCACGGGTTTGGATTAGACCGCACGATCTGGCATGAGATGGCTGGCAGGTGCCTGACGGATTATCGGGTAGTCCTGCCGGACGTGCGCGGCCACGGTGAGAGCGACGCGCCGGAAGGCGCCTATCCGATGGCGCTGCTGGCGGAGGACCTGGCGGGGCTGCTGGACCATCTTGGTATCGAGCAGGCCGTGGTTTGCGGGCATTCGATGGGCGGTTATATCGCCCTGGCCTTCGCCGCCAGGTTCCCTGAGCGGCTGGCCGGGATCGGGCTGATCACCACCCGGGCGGAGGCCGATTCACCGGAGAAGCGCGCCGGACGCTATGACCTGGTGGAGGCCGTGCGGGCGCGCGGCTCGGTCGCCCTGGCCGAGACGCTGGCACCCAGGCTCAGCCGCGATCCGAAATGGGTGAAGACCGCGCAGGATTTGATCGCTGCCACACCGCCCCAGGGCATCATCGGCGCGGCGCTGGGGATGGCGGAACGGCCGGACAGGATAGACCTGCTTAACAGTCTGGACGTCCCCGCGCTGGTGGTGGCTGGCGAAGAGGATCAAATCATCAGCGTTGAGGAGGCACGGGGCATGGCGGCGCGGCTGCCGCAGGGGCGGTTCGCGGTCATTAAGGATGCCGGCCATCTGCCGATGCTTGAATCGCCTGAATCGCTTGGACGAGCGTGGGTCAATTTTATGAAAACCGGGAATTTTGAGACTTAATTTATTCTCATTCGTAGATTCATTAACGGGTGTTACAGGCAGAATCGACGACTTTCAAAGGAACAAACAAAGGATGGAAATGGACATCGATACGATCTACGCCCGGCGGAGTATCCGCAAATATCAGGACAAACCGGTCGAGAAGGAGAAACTGGAAACCCTGCTGAAAGCCGCCATGGCTGCGCCCTCGGCGATGAACAACCGCCCCTGGGAGTTCGTGGTGGTGACGGAGCCGGAAGGGATGGACGCCATCCGGGGTGCGTTGACGTTTGGCAAACATAACGCGCCGGCGGCAATCGTCGTCTGTGCGAACATATCTCTCTTCAGGAACCCGGCGGCCGCGCAATTCTGGGTGCAGGATTGCAGTGCGGCCACGGAGAATATCCTGCTGGCGGCGGTGACCTTAGGCTTGGGGAGCGTTTGGCTGGGCGTGCACCCCGTACATCGTTTCACCAAACGGATCGCCAAAGCGCTGGGGCTGCCGGCGCATATCAAGCCGCTGAGCGTGGTTTACGTGGGCTATCCGGCGGAGGAAAAAGCGCCGCGCACGCAATATAACCCCGACCGTGTCCACTGGGAGAAATTTTAATTTCGGTTCCCTGTCCAGTTGTCTGATTCTTGTTCGTATTTCAGCAGGAGTTCGGTTTCCCGGGCGATATCCATCCCAACCTTCAGTTTCCTGCGCTTCGGTTGGGATTGCAGCCACTTGAGCAATTCACCGACAGTCTCTGAAAGCGGCGTGAAAGACAATCCGGCTTTGATGGCTTTATCATTGTTGATGTTGTGAAACCCGGCGAACTCGGGGTCCGTATTGGGCACCCAAAGCGGGAGGTCTGACCAGGGCTGGACCCCTTCACGCAGCAGGAAGCGTTCGTCCACCCAGACGAAACTGGCATCGGTTTCGGCTGCTTCGCGGCAGGCCACCAGCAGGGAACCAAAGGTCGCGGGTTTCTTGGGGCCGGTGACATTGAAGACGCCTTCCTGTTCCCGTTCGATCAGCTTGATGATAAAGTTCGCCAGGTCGCGCACGTCGATGAACTGCAGGTTGGTGCTGGGCGGCGCAGGAGCCAATACTTTACCACCCAGGGAAACCCGCCAGGGCCAGTAGGTGAATCGGTCGGTGGGGTCGTTCGGCCCGACGATCAGGCCAGGGCGAATCACGATCACCCTGCCGGGGAAATTTTGCTGGATCTCGTATTCACACAGCGCTTTGAGCGGGCCGTAGGCCGCACCGGTGTAATCTTCGTTCTCCGGGTCATCCAGCTGCGCCAGGGGATAATTTTCGTGGATGTCCGGGTTCCGGAAGTCATGGTAGACCGAGACCGTCGAGATGAAGACGTAGGTCTGAGCTTTCTGGGAGAGCGCCCTGGCTGATTTTCTGACCACGCCCGGCAGGAAGCCACTGGTATCGATCACGGCATCCCATTTGCGCCATTTGAGTGCGCTCAGGTCCTTCTCGCGATCCCCGATCAGGTTCTTCACATCCGGGAAGAGATCGGGGTTGGTCAAACCCCGGTTGAACAGGGTGGGAGTGTGTCCGGCTTTGAGTATGGCTTCAACCAGGGCGATTCCCAGGAACCGTTTTCCACCTAAGATTAGAATTTTCATGGGTCCTCTTTATGCAGCCGCTTGCGTCAGCGGCGGACAACGTCCAGCAGCCGCAGAGCGGCGCTGGTTTCGAGTTCGGCGATCAACTTTACCTGGCTGGCGAGGCGTTCAAAGAGCTGCCCGGTGTCTGTATCATCCAGCGGGAAGGTCTTGTTGATCCGGCTTTCAAGCTTGCCCAGTGCTTGGACAGCCTTTTGAACTGCTTTGGCATCGTTCTTTCGATACGCCTCATAGCGCTGTGATAACAGGCTTTTGACCTCGTCGAATTCTGCCACAGCCGAGGGTAGGGCGGATTCCGCCAGGTTCGCCCAGTGGTTGGAAAGCTGCAGATACTGTCCGGCGACCGCATTGAGCGCGGGGTTACCCAGGTAGCCGGCGGCTTCGTGCAGGAAGTCCGAATAGGTCTTCCGCAGGGCGAACCCCTCGGTGCCGTCGAGCCGGATCGATTCGTAAACCACCCGCAGGGCCGGATACAGCCCGGCTTGCTGGCTGAAGACCTGAGGCCAGCCCTGACGGTCGCTGCGGGTGGTGAGCATCTCGGCCCAGTTTTCAAGCGTGCTGATCCCGAGGGTACGGATCGGCTGGGTGAGCTGCGCAGCGCAGTCCCGGATGCTTTCTGTAATCGCCTGGCGAAGCGCCCGGACGCTCAACCCGGATACACCGTCGACGGTCAACATCAGGAAATTGTTCTGGCTAAGGTTGGCCCGTGCGGCCGTAAAGGTTTTTTCCCTGATCTCCCATAAACCTTCTGCGAGGTCATCAACAAAAAGGCGCCACAGCCGGCCGTCCCGGCCGTATACGGTCACCGTGTGGTTGGTGTATCCTTGCCGGGATTCCGGCAGGTCCTGGTAGGGGAGGCAGGCTTTGTCCACCCAGACGATGGCTGGTTCGCCTGCTTTCAGAGAGACTTGCAGGTCACTTTGGGCGGTCTTGCTCGATTCATATTCCCTAAACATGGCTTGCAGGCGCAAGCGGTTAACCGTCTTCTCAAGGAAAGCGCGGGTGTTGTTCCACTGGTTGCGGAAACCCAGGACCAGCATCGGGTTGGGGAGGTGACTGAATTGGAAGAGGATCACGCCGGTGTCCAACCCGCCCCCAATACCGAGCAGGAGCGCTTCTGAAAAGGGCTCATCCGTCAAAGGATTACGGATTTGTTTGCTGCGAAGGAGCTTGTGGATGGCTGCGGTGGGGGGGTGAATTCCTGGTGGGCTTTCAGGGAATTCGATAATCATGGTTTCCTTTCAAAGAACAGGTATATGGCGCGGCGGATCCATAGATTTGAATGGGATGGACCTTCAATTTATTCTATAATTATACAATATGTGCAATAGGCAGATTCATTGTCCTTATTCTGCCTTTGCCAGAAAATCGCAGGGATTTCCATAAAGCTTCTCCAGGCTAGGTATTGATTCACCCGTGGAGGGATTTGAGCGAGGGGGTAAACCGGGATCGTTTATAACATCGCTAGCGAGGCAAAATGCAATGAACCAAGAACTGAGTTACCGCATGCTGCAAATCGGGGGCGTGCCGGCCGGCCTGGTCGGGTTGGACGAATTATTATCCGAGCTTTACGATCAGGGGGTTTGGCCGGATGATCCTGAGTTGTCGCAAAAACTGATCGCCGGCGTGCGTCTCCATAACGACATTCCCAGGAGCGTAATGGATGAGTATCGGACCGCGCTGATCCAGGCCTATGAGCATCTCTATGCGCAGAAAAGCGGGAATGAAAACGACGAAGTCCGCTCATACGGCACCTGGCAGGACTACCCGCGCGAGGCCATCCCCTGGCTCCCAACCATCGCCGCGGCGCGCTGCACGGGTTGGGAGCGTTGCCTTGAGTTCTGTTCCTATGGGGTTTATGAGAAGCAGGCGGATGGCAAAGTCACTGTGGTTGAGCCGTTCCATTGCCGCGTGGGGTGCAGTTCCTTTGCTGCGGTTTGTGAACCGGAGGCGATCCTCTTCCCGCCCAATGACCTGCTCAAAGACTACCGCCCGAAAGGGTAAGCT
>WOYI011274381.1_pt1 | contig 12865 bp, 13 predicted proteins | sample 6423411 | NCBI WGS metagenome assembly WOYI01 (sample SAMN13441803, study PRJNA592873) | oil field metagenome | biome: oil field; feature: oil-well bore; material: oil-contaminated soil; isolation source: oil-contaminated soil from oil-well borehole | place: Germany: Wietze | collected 2016-10-18 ... | reverse complement strand
CAAACCAAAGCACAAGCAGCAATGAAACAGGGGAGACTTCGGTCTCCCCTGTTTTCTATCGCCCAAGGAAAGTCTTCATGCTTTTGAGCGACGCAAGGTGGGGCAGTCTTACTCAGGCAGAGGTCAAACAAGAGGATGCAGCTGCGCTCTCAGAAAGATACTGAATTTCAGTCGAGACGGGGACTGTGGGCTTGCGCAGTCAGGGCGTTATTGAGGATAAAACAACAACAGCCGGTAACCGCTCGGCCGAAGATCGGTGGTGTCCAGTCTTAGGGCGATTTCTTGCTCGCGGTTATGTCCGATACCGCGCGCCAGATCATCCATGTTCTTAAGGTAGTCGGCGGGATGGAAGGTGCGGCGGGCGATGGCATCGTCGCGCGAGTCGGTGAGCGTGAGTTCCAGGCTGGGCCAGGCTTGCGCAGATCCGGCGCGGTTGTGCAGCAGCGCGTGCAGGGTGATGATGTTCACCAGCTTGGCATCCGCTTCCAGTTCGGAAGATACGATGGAGAGTGCATCCACATCGTGCGGCAATTCGATGCTGCAATCGAGCCGTCCGCAAAGGTCGACCAACAGGGGTTTGAGTCCGGGCAGTTTCACCGCCAGCGCGTCACGGTAGTAATAAGCGCCCTGGGCAGTCAGCAGCAAAGCTAGCGACGCGCAGAAAAAGGCGGCCAGGTAATGCTTTGGCTTGGGCGCGGCGGGAGTGTCTTCCTGAACAGGATCATCGACGAACTGCACTTGTTGCGCCAGTGTGGCGGGCTCGTCTTCCAGTTCGGTCAAGTCCGGAATGGGTGTCAGATCGGGGTGGGATGGCGCGTCCTTAGGCAAGTCATCCCCGGTGCGGTCGCTGGGCACATCGGCGGCGGCGGCTTCGTCTACTTTGAGGGAGACTGTATCGTCTGATCCAGTTGCGCCGCTTTTTTCTTCGACAGGGGTTTGCTCCTCATCTATGAGCAAGCTTAGTTGCGGGCTTGGCTCATCCTGCTGCAAATATTCGCGCGCATTGAACACGTTCTGGCAACGACCACAGCGCACCATACCGTCATGGGCATCGAGCTGTTCTGCGCTGACTTTGAAACGGGTGGCACATTGCGGGCAGAGCGAGACTTCGCTCATCGCTTCTCTCCGGACAGGCAGCACCAGCCGTCCTCGAGCACTGCCGGCGCGAAGTCGAACCACTGTGAATAGATGCGCATCACTTCATCCGCCTGATCGGCAAGGATGCCGGACAACACGATGCGGCCGCCCGATCTGGTCGCGTTGGACAATAGCGGCGCCAGTGCGCGCAGCGGATTGGTGAGGATGTTGGCGACCACGACATCGTATTGCGCGAGCTTGACGCCATCCGGGACAAAGAATGCCTCTTCGACGTGGTTCGCTTGCGCATTGTCGCGGCTGGCGATCACCGCCTGCGGATCGATATCTACACCGATGGTGCTGCCGGCACCGAGTTTCATGGCGGCGATAGCCAGGATGCCCGAGCCGCAACCGTAATCCAGCACGGACTCGCCGCCCCGGATGTGTCCGTCCAGCCAGCGCAGACACAAGCGCGTGGTGGGATGGCTGCCGGTGCCGAAAGCGAGGCCGGGGTCGAGCGCGATATTGATGGCGGAAGGGTCGCTGGCTTCATGCCAGGTCGGCACGATCCACAGACGGTCGCTGATGCGGATGGGATCGAACTGGGACTGGGTGAGGCGCACCCAGTCGTTCTCTTCCAGTGTCTCGATACGATGTTCGGCCGGAGCAGTGATACCCAGTTCGTCGTAGCAGGTGCGCAGGATGGACTCGACGTCGGCGTCCGCTTCGAACAACGCATTGATCAGGTTGTGCTGCCACACGCTGGAGGTCGGTTCGCCGGGCTCGCCGAAGATGGCCTGCTCATCGGGGGTGTCTGCATCGGCATCGAGCATATCCACCGACAGCGCGCCATGCGCCAACAGCGATTCGCTCAATGCCTCGGCATGACTGGCTTCCGCCCGGACTGACAGCGTTAGCCATGACATCGCTTATTTACCCTTGGTGCGTTCCGCCAGCTTGTGTTCCAGATAATGGATGCTGGTGCCGCCGCGAATGAACGCGGCGTCGTTCATCAATTCCTGGTGCAGCGGGATATTGGTGTTGATGCCTTCCACCACCATCTCGGACAGGGCGGTACGCATGCGGGCGATGGCCTGCTCGCGTGTGTCGCCGTAGGAGATCAATTTGCCGATCATCGAGTCGTAATGCGGCGGGATGAAATAGTTGTTGTACACATGAGAATCAACGCGGATGCCGGGTCCGCCCGGTACGTGCCAATTGCTGATGCGGCCTGGCGACGGCACGAAGGTGTAGGGGTGCTCGGCGTTGATGCGGCACTCGATCGCGTGACCCCGGAACAGGATGTCGCGCTGTTTGAACGGCAGTTTCTCGCCGGCCGCGATACGGATCTGCTGCTGCACGATGTCGACGCCGGTGATCATCTCGGTGACCGGATGCTCGACCTGCACGCGCGTGTTCATCTCGATGAAGTAGAACTCGCCGTTCTCGTACAGGAACTCGAAGGTGCCCGCGCCGCGGTAGTTGATCTTGCGGCAGGCTTCGGCGCAACGCTCGCCGATCTTGGCGATCAGTTTGCGGTCGATGCCCGGCGCGGGTGCTTCCTCGATCACTTTCTGGTGGCGGCGTTGCATGGAACAGTCGCGTTCGCCCAGATACACGGCGTTGCCATGCTGGTCGGCCAGGATCTGGATCTCGACGTGGCGCGGGTTCTCCAGGAATTTCTCCATGTACACCATGGGATTGTTGAAGGCTGCCTGCGCTTCGGTCTTGGTCATGGTCACCGCGTTGAGCAGCGCCGCTTCGGTATGCACCACGCGCATGCCGCGACCGCCGCCGCCGCCGGAAGCCTTGATGATCACCGGATAGCCGATGAACTTGGCGATCTTGATGATCTCGGCCGGATCGTCAGGCAGAGCGCCGTCCACGCCGGGCACACAGGGTACGCCGGCTTTCTTCATGGCGTTCTTGGCGCTGACCTTGTCGCCCATCAGGCGGATGGTCTCGGCGCGCGGGCCGATGAACACGAAGCCGGATTTCTCGCAGCGCTCGGAGAAGTCGGCATTCTCGGACAGGAAGCCGTAGCCGGGGTGAATAGCCTGCGCGTCGGTCACTTCCGCCGCGCTGATGATGGCGGGCACGCTCAGGTAACTCAGGCCGGAAGACGCCGGGCCGATACATACCGACTCGTCGGCCAGCTTCACGTATTTTGCTTCGGCATCGGCTTCGGAGTGCACGGCGACGGTCTTGATGCCCATTTCGCGGCAGGCGCGCTGGATGCGCAGCGCGATCTCGCCGCGATTGGCGATCAGGATCTTTTCAAACATGACGGGCTTCTCCGGCACGGTCGTTCGGGGTTTGCGTTCGAACACGGCCATGATGCGTTAACCGACGATGAACAGAGGTTGACCGAACTCTACAGGCTGTCCGTTTTCGACCAGCACGGCCTTGATGACGCCGCCCTTGTCGGTTTCGATCTCGTTCAGCAGCTTCATCGCTTCGATGATGCACAGGGTGTCGCCGGCGTTCACGCTGGAACCGACATCGACGAAAGACTTCGCGCCCGGGGACGGTGCGCGGTAGAAAGTGCCGACCATCGGCGACTTGACCACATGACCTTCTGGCTGGGCGGGTTCGGCAGGCGCGGCGGCGACTGGTGCTGCGGCAGGCGCGGGTGCATGCTGCGGCGCGGCGGCATAAATATGCTGCATAGGCGCAGCGACGGAGCTGGCGCGCGAGATGCGCACATGCTCTTCGCCTTCGGTCAGTTCCAGCTCGGCGATGCCCGAGTTCTCTACCAGTTCGATCAGTGTCTTCAGTTTGCGCAGATCCATTTTTTAGCTCCTTACAGAATGTTGTAGTGCGAATTGCAAAGCGAGTTCGTAACCGGCCGCCCCCAGGCCGCAGATGACGCCGACCGCGATGTCCGAGAAGTACGATTCCTTGCGGAACGCTTCCCGGGCGAACACGTTGGAAAGGTGTACCTCGACGAACGGGATGGCGACCGCCGCCAGCGCATCGCGCAGGGCGACGCTGGTGTGGGTGAATGCAGCCGGGTTGATGATGATGAAGTCGATGCCATCGACGCGCGCCTGCTGCACACGGTCGACCAGCGTGCCTTCGGTGTTGCTCTGGAAATAATCCAGTTTGGCACCACTCTTTTCGGCTTGTGCGGCCAATTTGACGTTAATTTCATCCAACGTGACGCGACCATAAACATCCGGCTCGCGTGTGCCGAGCAGGTTCAGGTTTGGGCCGTGGAGGACGAGGATGCGTTTCATGGCGCGCAGTTTGCCGCAAAATGGGGAACTTTGTCCATTAGTTCGGTGAAGTTGAGTGGAATCATGGTCATAGCCCAGCTCGCGTGAGCGACGCGCCGAACTGTTGCGCATCCTGATAGCCGATCACCCGTAGATCGGCTTGTTCGCGTCCCTGCTTATCGAAGAACAGGATGGCGGGCGGGCCGAACAACTGGAAGCGTTGTAGCAGTGCTTTGTCGTCGGCATCGTTGGCGGTCACATCGGCTTGCAACAGCAAAGCCTTGCGCATGCGTGACTGGATGGCCGGGTCGCTGAAGGTGAAACGCTCCATCTCTTTGCAGGAGATGCACCAATCGGCATAGAAATCCAACACCACCACGCGGCCTTTGGCTTGCGCCACGCGCGCTTCTAGTGCCGCCAAACCCTTCACACGCTCAAAGCGGCTGGGTTCGGCGGCGCTAGCCACGGACGCCGGGCCGTTCTGCAGCGTCCCCAGCGGACGCAGCACATCGCGCGCGCCGGACAGCGCGCCGATCAGATACGCCACGCCCAGCAACAAGGCGAGTACGCCCAGCGCCTTGTTGATCTTGCGCAGACCGCTCGCGTTGGCCGGCAACGGGTCGAGTGCGTGCAGATGGATAGCGCAGAAGATCAGCAGTGCCGCCCATGCCATCATCTGTGCCGCGACGGGGATGACCGGTGCCACGATCCAGATCGCCAGTGCCAGCATCAGTATCCCGAAGAAACGTTTCACCGATTCCATCCATGCTCCGGCCTTGGGTAGCAGGGCACCAGCCGAGGTGCCGATGATCAGCAGCGGCACGCCCATACCCAGCCCCATCGTGAACAGCGCGCTGCCGCCCAGCACGGCATCGTGCGTCTGGCTGATATAGAGCAGGGCACCTGCCAGCGGCGCGGCGACACACGGCCCCATGATGATGGCGGACAGCGCACCCATGGCGAACACACCGGTGAGGTGACCGCCATGCAGCTTGTTGCTGGTATCGGTCAGCCTGCTCTGCAGCGCGGCAGGCAGTTGCAATTCGTACAGGCCGAACATGGACAGCGACAGCACGACGAAGATGGCGGCGAAACCGCCCAGCACCCAGGGCGTCTGCAAAGCGTTGGAGATCAGTCCGCCGGAATAACCGGCCGCCACACCCGCCACTGCATAAGTGATGGCCATGCCCAGCACATAGGCAAGCGACAACAGGAAAGCATGCGTGTGGGTGATCTTGTGGCCGCGCCCGACGATGATGCCGGACAGGATGGGAATCATCGGGAACACGCAAGGGGTGAGCGAGAGCAGCAGGCCGAACCCCAGGAAACTGGCGACGATCAGCCAGAAGTTGCCGTCCTTGAACAGGCGCGCGATCTGCGAGTTCTCATCCTCGGCGGGCGGAACAAGGGCCGGTGCCGGGTTGCTGGCGGTCGTCACCAGATTCAGCGTGATTGTCTTTTCTATAGGCGGATAGCACAGGCCGTCATCGCTGCATCCCTGATAGCTGGCGTTCAGCACCAATGGCTGCTTTGGATCGACGCCTTCCAGCGCGATCTCGGCCTGGAAGCTGTTGTGGAACACTTTCATCACGCCGAAGTTGGGGTCATTCTTGTTCTCGCCTTCCGGCAGCGATACCTGTGCGAGCTTGGCCGGCCCCTCGCCCAGACTAAAAATAGTTTTGTCGCGATACAGGTAATAACCGGGGGTGATGTTGAAGCTGGCGAGCAGGGTGCGTTGATCGAGGGCGCGCACTTCCAGCGAGAACGCCTGATCGGGCGGCAGGAACTTGGGCTTGCTGCCGAAGGAGATCAGGTCGGCTTGCGCCAGCGGGGCGATGCATAACAAAGCGAGCAAAAACAGACGACGTATCATTTATTTTCCTTGGTTTCCTGAGTCACCCAATCCAGATAGGCCGGCAACCCGGCCGTAATCGGCAGGGCAACGATCTCCGGCACATCATAGGGATGCAGGGTGCGCAAAGTCTCTTCCAGTCGCGCATAGGCAGTGCGGGTGGTCTTGATCAGCATGGGCACTTCACCCGCATGTTCTACTTTCTCTTGCCAGCGATAGACCGAAGTGCATTCGGCCAATACATTCACACAGGCAGCGACGCGGGCTGTGACCAGCGCTTCGGCGATACGTTCCGCCGTGGCGCGATCCGGCATGGTGGTGACCACCAGCAACACTTCGCTCATCGCGCACCCGCCCGCGCGCAGCGCACGCCGAGTTGCAGCAACTCATCCCACACATCGCCCTGCCGCAGACCCTTCACCAGACGATCAATCAGCGCAGCCTGCTTCAAGGCGCGCTCGGCGAAAGTCGGATTGAAACGGCGCGCCGCGCGTTCCACCAGCTTCTGGCGGACACCCCACACACGCGCATCGCGCAAAGCACCGGACAGATTGCCGCCCTGCTGCACCGCGCGCGACACTTTGGCCAAAGCGCGGATATCTTCCGCCACCGCCCACAGGATCAACACCGTCGCCGTGCCTTCGGCGCGCAGACCTTCGAGGATGCGCACATAACGTTCCGCATCGCCCGCCAGCATCGCTTCGGACAATTTGAACACGTCGTAGCGCGCCACATCCATCACCGAATCTTTCACCTGCTCGAAGCTGAGCGGCCCGGCCGGGAACAGCAAGGCCAGTTTCTGTATCTCCTGAAATGCGGCCAGCAGATTGCCTTCCACCTTCTGTGCCAGGAAGGCCAGCGTGTCGGTGTCCGCGCTTTGCTCCTGACGCTTCAGCCGTCCGGCGATCCAGGCGGGCAGCGCATTGATGGACACCTCATCCGCGCTGATCACGGTGGCGTGCTGCGCCAGCGCGGTGAACCATTTGCTCTTCATCGCTGTGCCGTCCAGTTTGGGCAGCGAGATCAGCGTCAAGGTGTCGGCGTTCAGGTTCTCGCAGTGTTCCTGCAGCGCTTGCGCGCCTTCCACGCCGGGCTTGCCGGTGGGGATGCGCAGGTCGATGACTTTGCGCGCCGAGAACAGCGACATGCTCTGCGCGCTATTGCGCAGTGCCGACCATTTGAAGCCCTGGTCGGCAATCAACACCTCGCGTTCATCGTAGCCCGCACTGCGCGCGGCGGCGCGGATCGCATCGACCGCCTCGATGGCGAGCAGCAATGCTTCACCGTGGATCACATACAGCGAACCCAAGCCCTTGGCCAGATGACGCGGCAGGTCCTCGCTGGAGATGTTCATGGTTTATTCCTGGGGTTGCGGCTTGGCCCGCATCAGGCGGCGCACGGTCTGCGCCACGGCATCGTCGCGCATGTCCTTGTACAGCTGCGCCTCCTCCTGCGCCTTGGCCAGGATCAACGCGTCGTCATAAGTCAGCACACGGTTCAGTTCCACATCGTCCGGCGGCAGCCATTCGACTTGTTGCAGGTCATAGACGCGCATGGAGATGCGGTAGCCCAACTGGTACTCGCGCACGCGACCGCTGCCCGACAGCGACAGGATCTGCTTGGTGGTGTTCTCGGAAACGATCTCCAGGATCAGTTCGGCTTGGTCGGCTGTCGCGACCGGTTCCATCTTGTTTTTGCTCAGGGTGCGGCGCAGCTCGACGACGAAAGGTGTCTCGCCCTGTGTTTTGAGATAGAGCGATTTGAAACCGAAGCGCACATCCCGCAGATCGCTGCCGCGCAGATGAAAGCCGCACGCGGCCAGCGCCAGCAGCAAGAGGGGCAACAGGAGGTTGCGCAGAGATATCATATCAAGCCACCACGTTGACCAAACGACCCGGCACCACGATGATCTTCTTCGCGGTTGCACCTTCGAGATGACGCTGCACGGCCTCGTGCGCCAGTGCGAGCTGTTCGATGCTGGCCTTGTCCGCATCCTTGGAGACCAGCAGTTTGCCGCGCAGTTTGCCGTTTACCTGGATCATCAGCTCGATCTCGTCCTGCACCAGTGCTGCCGGATCGGCTTGCGGGAAAGTCTGCTCGCGCAGTCGGCTGCCGGGACGCAGTGCAGTCCACAACGATTCGGCGATGTGCGGCACGATGGGGTTGAGCAACAGCACGGCATTCTCCAGCACTTCCTGCGCCACGCTGCGTGCGACCGGCGTGTCTTCATCGAACTTGCCTAGCGCATTGAGCAACTCCATGGTCGCGGCGATGGCGGTGTTGAAGGTCTTGCGGCGACCGTAGTCGTCGTCGATCTTCTGGATGGTCTGGTGCAGTTGCAAGCGCAGCGCTTTCGCGGCGGCACTCAACTCGCCATCTTTGTAGGCCGCGACCACGCCTTGTTCGACATGGTCGTGCACCGCTTTCCATACCCGCTTGAGGAAGCGGAACGAGCCTTCCACGCCTGCATCCGACCACTCCAGTTGCTGGTCGGGCGGGGCGGCGAACATCATGAACAAGCGTGCGGTATCCGCACCATAGGCATCGATGATGGCCTGTGGGTCGACGCCGTTGTTCTTCGACTTGGACATCTTCTCGGTGCCGCCGATGATGACAGGCTGACCGTCTGTCTTCAGCGTGGCGCCGAGCGGACGCGCTTTGGCATCGACTTCCACATCCACCTCGGCCGGATTGATCCACAGCTTCTTGCCGTTGGATTCTTCGCGGTAGAAGGTCGGGGCGACCACCATGCCTTGCGTGAGCAGGTTCTTGAACGGTTCATCGCCCTGCACCAAGCCTTCGTCGCGCATCAGTTTGTGGAAGAAGCGCGCATACAGCAGGTGCAGGATGGCGTGTTCGATGCCGCCGATGTACTGGTCCACCGGCAACCATTTGTCAGCGGCGGCTTTGTCCACCATGGCGGTGTCGCATTGCGGGCTGGCATAGCGTGCGTAGTACCAGCTGGACTCGGCGAAGGTATCCATAGTGTCGGTCTCGCGCTTCGCCGCGCCGCCGCATTGCGGGCAGGTGCATTCGTAAAATTCCGGCATCTTCGCCAGTGGCGAACCCGCGCCGTCCGGCACTACGTCCTCCGGCAGCTTCACCGGTAACTGGTCATTGGGCACCGCCACATCGCCGCAAGTCGGGCAATGAATGATGGGGATGGGGCAGCCCCAGTAGCGCTGGCGCGAGATGCCCCAGTCGCGCAGACGGTACTGCGTCTTCTTCTCGCCCAAATCTTTGGCGGCGAGATCGGCGGCGATGGCGTCCACAGCTTGTTCAAAGTTCAGGTCGTCATACTTGCCGGAATTGATGCAAACGCCGTTTTTTTCTCCATACCAAATTTGCCAATGGTCAGTCGTGAACTGGTTGTCGGAAATGACCTTTTCTAATTGAGTTAGTCCTTCCTCAGTAAACTTTCCTGACTTAATTGCGCTCTTGGCCTCACTGATCTCGCCAGCTTCAACAACTTGTTTGATTGGTAAGTTGTACTTCTTCGCAAAGCCGAAATCGCGTTCGTCATGCGCCGGTACTGCCATCACGGCACCTTCGCCGTAACCCATCAGCACATAGTTGCCGACCCACACCGGCACTTGTTCGCCGGTCAGCGGATGCGTCACCTTGAGGCCGGTGTCCATGCCCTTCTTTTCCATGGTGGCGATGTCCGCTTCGGCCACGCTGCCGTGTTTGCATTCTTCGATGAAGGCGGCGAGCGCGGAATCGTTCTGTGCAGCCTGTGTCGCCAGCGGATGCTCCGCCGCCACGGCGACGAAGGTCACTCCCATGATGGTGTCGGCGCGGGTGGTGTAGACCCAAAGCAGATTGCGCTGAACGGGGGTTCCCCCACCCTCGGTCCCTCCCCAGGAGGGAGAGGGAAGAGTGGTCCCGGCTCCGCCGGGGATTTCAAACGCGAAGCGCACGCCGTAGCTTTTGCCGATCCAGTTGGCCTGCATGGTCTTGACCTGCTCCGGCCAGCCGTCCAGCTGATCGAGGTCGCCCAGCAACTGGTCGGCGTACTGGGTGATGCGGAAGAAATACATGGGGATGTCGCGTTTTTCCACCGGAGCGCCGGAGCGCCAGCCACGGCCGTCGATCACCTGCTCGTTGGCCAGTACGGTGTTGTCCACCGGGTCCCAGTTCACCACGGAGGTCTTCTTATATATGACGCCCTTTTTGAACAAGCGGGTGAACAACCACTGTTCCCAGCGGTAGTAGTCCGGCTTGCAAGTGGTCACTTCGCGGGACCAGTCGACCCCCAATCCCAGCGACTTCAACTGCTGTTTCATGTAGTCGATGTTGGAATAGGTCCACGCGGCCGGCGGCACGTTGTTGGCCATGGCCGCGTTCTCGGCAGGCAGGCCGAAGGCGTCCCAACCCATGGGCTGCATCACGTTGTAGCCCTTCATCTGGTGGTAACGGCTCAGCACGTCGCCGATGGTGTAATTGCGCACATGGCCCATGTGCAGCTTGCCCGAGGGGTAGGGGAACATGGACAGGCAATAGTATTTGGGCTTGCTGCTGTGCTCGTCGGCCTTGAAAGCCTGGCTGGCCTCCCATTCCTGCTGGGCGGCGGCTTCGATGTCTTTGGGTGAATAGTGTTGTTGCATGGTCGGAGGGTGAATGGCGGGAAATTGCAGGTGCGGCATTATAGCGACAACAAAGGGGTGCCGCCTGCGCCTCGCTACCAAAAGCCAAACTAGGGTAGAATCGCGCTCCAAAAATTTTATCCATATCGTTTTCAGGAGAGAGAACCTATGTCCGTCAAGCACCCCGTCATCGCCGTCACCGGTTCGTCCGGCGCCGGTACCACCACCGTCAAGCGCGCGTTCGAGAACATTTTCCGCAGAGAAAAGATCAGCGCTGCTGTGATCGAAGGCGACAGCCTGCACAGCCTGGACCGCATGGCCTTCCGCGCAGCGGCAGCCGAAGCAACCAAGGCCGGCAACCACAGCTTCAGCCATTTCGGCCCCGAAGCCAACCATTTCGACAAGATCGAAGAGATGTTCAAGCAGTACGGTGAGACCGGCATGTGCAAGCGTCGCTACTACGTGCACAGCGAGCCCGAGGCCGTCGAGCACAACAAGCATTTCGGTCTGACCGATCTGACACCCGGCGTGTTCACACCCTGGGAAGACATCGAAGCAGGTTCCGACCTGCTGTTCTACGAAGGTCTGCACGGTCTGGTCAAGGATGAAGCCAAGGGCGTGGACGTCAGCAAGTACGTCGACCTCGGCATCGGCGTGGTGCCGGTGGTCAACCTGGAGTGGATCCAGAAGATCCATCGCGACAAGGCGGAGCGCGGCTATTCCGCCGAAGCGACCGTGGACACCATCATGCGTCGCATGCCCGACTACATCAAATATATCACCCCGCAGTTCACCCACACTGACATCAACTTCCAGCGTGTGGCGACCGTGGACACATCCAATCCTTTCATCGCGCGCGATATTCCGACACCGGACGAAAGCTTCGTGGTGATCCGCTTCCGCAATCCGAAAGGCGTGGACTTCCCGTACTACCTGTCCATGATCCCCAGCTCGTTCATGTCCCGCGCCAACACCATGGTGGTGCCCGGCGGCAAGATGAGCCACGCGATGGAGATCATCCTGTCGCCGATCATGCACGACATGATCGAGAAGAAGAACAAGTAAGCAACGCGCAACAGCACACACGGGGAATCAGGTTTTGCTTGGTTCCCCTTTTTTTCTGATCCGTTACAAAGTGACCTTTCCCCGGTTTTTCGTCTTCCAACAGGCGGGGTTTATGCTACCTGTTTCTCCAGCGGTTGAGAATTCAGCCAGTCGCTCAAGAACCGTATCGGCGACTTGTAGTCCAGCGTCGAGTGCAGCCGTTTCCGGTTGTGGAACACCTCGATGTACTCGAACGCCATGGCGCTCATCTCTTCACGCGTTTCGAATCGCTCGCCATGCACACGCTCGTTATTGAAACTGAGAATATCCCTGAAGATGAGGCTCTAATATCGGATGAAAAAATAAAATCTGCTTTCGACAGATTGAGTGCCGGAGTGCCGACGGCTGTGTGAGGAACCGTGAAATAATGCCCCGCATCTCCGCGTAAGCAGCAGGCCTTTTGATGATACGTGCAATCACATCCCCCAAGGATTAAACACTCGCGGATATAGCGCGAAATCATGTACGTTTCGCGTAACCACGGTGAGCCCGTGGCATTGAGCGCTCGCCATGATCAGGCTGCCCATCACCGGCAGAGGTTGTCCCAATGATTCTGTGTGAGCGGCAATCTGCGCCCAAACATGAAGTGCAGTTGCATCCAAAGGCAGGATGCGCCCGGCAAAGCGCTGTTCCACTTTGCTAAGCCAAGCAGTGAGTTTTTGGCTACGGCGCGGATCGCTACTACGCAGTTTGAGTATTCCTTTTTCGATCTCCCCCAAGCTGATGACGCTAATAAACAGGCTGGTTTCGTCCTGTTCGTCCAGCCAGGTGATGACTTCCTGCGCGGGGGATTTCTTGGCGTATTCGGAAAGTACGGAGGTATCGATGAGCCAACTCATAGCTCGATGTTGCGTCCGGTGTCGCGGCTACGGCTTATGTCCAGATCTTCGGCTTCAAGGTCGGGGCGCAATAGTGCGGTGGAAAGTTTGCCTTTGCTGCGGGTGAGACGGGAGTACTCCGCCGCCGACACAACCACTGCCGTGGGTTTGCCATGCACTGTAACCACTTGGGCATTGCCGCCCGATGCA
>WOYI010641104.1_pt1 | contig 12867 bp, 13 predicted proteins | sample 6423411 | NCBI WGS metagenome assembly WOYI01 (sample SAMN13441803, study PRJNA592873) | oil field metagenome | biome: oil field; feature: oil-well bore; material: oil-contaminated soil; isolation source: oil-contaminated soil from oil-well borehole | place: Germany: Wietze | collected 2016-10-18 ... | reverse complement strand
CCCGCTCTACTCTTTTCACCGCTACCGGTGGTGAGAAAATCGGCCTCGCTGGGGAGTTTCGCAAGAGGCTCCAATGACCTAAGATTTGCCCGCAGTGCGCCGCCGGCACGGGCGTTTGGCGACGCTCCCAGTAGGCGGGCGATTTTTCTCGGCATCTCAGCCGCCGAAGGCTCCACGCACCGCGGCCACCGGCGGCTCCCAGCCGATCACCTGCGCCAGCGCCTCGACCCGCTGCACCAGCGTCGACGCGTCCGGTGCGCACACCGTCGCGTGGCCCAGCTTGCGCCCCGGCCGCGCCTGCTTGCCGTAATCGTGCCAGTGGCCGTCGACGGTGCGCAGCACCGGGGCCGGATCGGGCAGCTCGCCGATCCAGTTGAACATCAGCGACGCGCCGCGCGCGCCGGTGTCGCCCAGTGGCAAGCCCAGTACGGCGCGCACGTGGTTCTCGAACTGGCTGGTGTGGGCCCCCTCGATGGTCCAGTGCCCGGAGTTGTGCACGCGCGGCGCCATCTCATTGCCGAGCAGCTCGCCGTCCTTCACGAACAGCTCCAACGCGAATACGCCCACGTAGTCCAGCCGCTCGGCCAGGGTGCGCGCCAGCGCGGTGGCACGCGGTTGCAGCGCAGCGATGTCCGGCGCGGGCGCCAGGCTCAGGCTGAGCACGCCATCGGTGTGCCAGTTGCGGGTGAGCGGCCAGGTGCGGAAGTCACCATCGCGACCGCGCACGGCCAGCACCGACAGCTCGCGCTCGAACGGCACGAAGGCCTCCAGAATCAGCCCGTGCGCCGCGGCCTGTGCGCCAAGCGCGGCCCAGGCAGCATCGGCGTCACTGGCGCTGCGCAGTCGAAACTGGCCCTTGCCGTCGTATCCCAGCCGCCGCGTCTTGAGGATCGCCGGCGCGCCGGTGACCGCCAGCGCACGATCCAGCTCCGCGCGGCTGTCCACCGGCAGGAATTCGGGGGTGGCCAGGCCGCACTGGCGGAACAGGGTCTTCTCGGCCAGGCGATCCTGCGCCACCGCCAGCGCCCGCGGATTCGGCAACACCGGCACTCGTTCCGCCAGCCAGTGCGCGGTATCGGCGGGCACATTCTCGAAATCGAAGGTCACCACGTCGACCTTGCGGGCGAACTCGGCCAGCGCCACCTGGTCGTGCCAATCGGCCACCGCCAGCAGCGGCGCCACCTGCCCGGCGCAGGCGTCCGCGGCGCCATCGACCACCAGCGACTGCACGCCCAGCGGTGCGCCGGCGATGGCCAGCATCCGCGCCAGCTGCCCGCCGCCGAGGACGCCCAGAACCGGCTGACGACGCCCGCTCATGCACGCGGGTCCGGATGATCGAGCACGTTGCGGGTCTGGCGTTCGCGATACGCATCGAGCGCCTGCGCCAGCGCCGGATCGTGCAGCGCGAGGACGGCGCAGGCGAGCAACGCGGCGTTCACCGCGCCAGCCCGCCCGATCGCCAGCGTGCCTACCGGGATGCCGGCCGGCATCTGCGCGATCGACAACAGCGAATCCATGCCGTTGAGCGCCCTGGACTGCACCGGCACGCCGAATACCGGCAAGCGGGTCTTGGCGGCCAGCATGCCTGGCAGATGGGCGGCGCCACCGGCGCCGGCCACGATCACCTGGATGCCGCGCGCCACCGCCTGCTCGGCGTACTGGAACAGCCGGTCCGGCGTGCGGTGCGCCGAGACCACCTGCACCTCATGGGCCACGCCCAGCTCCACCAGCAGGTCGGCGGCATGCTGCATGGTCTCCCAGTCCGAGCGCGAACCCATGACCACGCCCACGCGTGGCGGCAATGCGGTTATCGTCATGGTTCGACTGTCCAAAAGCCGCTATTGTAGGAGCTTTCCCCCGTATCGACACCCCGCACCATGGACAAGCGCCTGCTCGACATCCTCTGTTGCCCGGTCAGCAGGACCCCGGTCCGGCCGGCCTCCCGGGCCGAGCTGGATGCGGCGAACCGTGCCATCGATGCGGGCCACCTGCAGACCGTCGGCGGCAGCGCTGTGGTCCGTCGCATCGACGAGGCCCTGATCACCGTCGACGGCAAGGTGATCTACCGGGTCGAAGACGGCATTCCGGTGATGCTGCCCGAGGAGGGCATCGGCACCCTCCAGCTGAACGATCTGGCGGCGAGCTGAGCGCAAAACGGCTGCCCAGCGCATGACACGGCGGCGGATTTCAGCGTATTGTCTGCATCCGTGCGGCCGATGCGGTCGCTGATGTCCAGGGGGCCTCGCCTCGGGGGGCGGCGATGAAAGACGCCATCGAACCAAGCAAGATCGTCAATCTCAACCAGCGCCCGGAACCGCCCGAACGCCTCGGCGGCCTGGTGCATTCGGTGCGCGACACCGCCAGTCGCCGGCTCCAGGCCCTGCTCGGCACCATGTTCGAGCACGTGGATGACGCCCTCTTCGACCTGGCCGAGAAGGCGGAAAACAACGCCGCCCAGATGCATTACTTCGACGGCATGCGCGAGGTACGCAAGCGTCGGCCGGCGGTCGAGCGCGCCTACCTGGCGCAGTTCAGCCGCGAGCTGACCGAGTTTGCGGCCAACCGGCGCAACGCGGCGGCCGAAGCCGCCGCGCCGGCGCTGGGCACCATCGAGCTGAGCCTGGTCGGCGAGAACGAGCTGGAGGAATCCCTCGCCATCACCAGCATGATCAGCAAGAACGAGTCGCGCATCACCCGCGACCTGTTTGCGCTGAACCAGCGCCTCTCCGTGATCTGCGGCGGCATCACGGTCGACGGCACCACCAATCCGGTGGGGCCGGCCGTACTGACCCAGACATTCCGCCAGGCGATGCGCGAGCTGTCAGCCGACATGCGCGTCAAGCTGATCATCTACAAGCTGTTCGATCGGTACGTACTGTCCGGCCTGGAGCAGCTCTACCAGGAGCTCAACACCGAACTGGTGCGCGCCGGCGTCCTGCCCCATCTGCGTCACGGGGTGGTTCGCGGCTCCACGCCGGGCATGGGGGCGAGCGGCCGCGCGGCGCCCGGAAACGTCCCTGCGCAAGGCGGTGGCGACGTGTCGGCGGAAGATGCCGGCAATCTGCTCAACACCCTGCATGCGCTGTTCACGGCGCGCCGTGGCGGTCACGAGCTGGCCGGTGGCGGTTCCGGTGTGCAGGCGATACCCACCGCAAACGAGCTGCTCGGCGCGCTCAGCGTGCTGCAGAACCAGCTGGCCAGCCAGGGACTGTTCGCCGCCAGTGCCGGCACGGGCGCGGGTGCCGTGGCGGACATCGACATTGCCCACGAAGTAGCCACGCTCAAGGAGCACCTGCTCAACCAGATCGGCTCGCTGCGCGGCGAACGGCCCCATCATGTGGCGTCGATCGACGAGGACACCATCGACCTCGTCGGCATGCTCTTCGAATTCATCCTCGAAGACCGGAACCTGCCGCCGCAGATGCAGGTGCTGCTGGCCCGGCTGCAGATTCCCTACCTCAAGGCGGCCATCCTCGATCGGCGCCTGTTCGCGCACCGGCAACATCCGGCCCGTCGCCTGCTCGACAGCCTGGCCGACGTGGCCAAGGGCTGGTCCGACGAGTCGGACAAGGACCGCCGGCTGCACGACAAGGTGAAGGCCATCGTCGAGCAGTTGCTGCACGAGTTCGACGACGACATGGGCATCTTCGACCGCCTGCTGAGCGATCTGCAGGAGTTCCAGGAGCTGACCCGCAAGCGCGCCGAGCTCGCCGAGCAGCGCGTGGCCGAGTCGACCCGCGGCCGCGAAAAGCTCGAACAGGCCCGCCGCCGGGCCGCCCGCGAAATTCTCGAGCGGATCGATGGCCGGCCGATTCCGCCACTGGTCCACGGCGTGCTCGCGCGGGCCTGGGCCAACTACCTGGTGCTCATCCTGCTTCGTCAGGGCGAAGATTCGCCCGAATTCTCCGATGGTCTGCGCTTCGTCAACGAGTTCATCGCCACTACCCGCCTGGGCAGCGATGAGGAGAGCCGCGCCACGCTGCGCCAGATGCTCCCCGGCATCGAGCGGGCCTTGCGCCGCGGCCTGGCCAATGTGGCCTTCCAGGAAAACGACGTCGAGCGATTGCTCGACCAGCTCCGCGCCCTGTACCGACAGCAATTGGGCGAAGCGGGCCCGACCGCCGCCACGACGTCCGAGCAGGCACCTGCGGCGATTCCGGAAAGCATCCAGTCGATCGTCGACACGGTGCAGGAGAGCGCACCGCTGGCCGCCGACACGATGGACGAGCCACTGGAACTCCTCGCGCCGGAAGTGCGGGCGCAGATGGAGGTGGTCGGCGCCATGAAGCCCGGCACCTGGATCGAATTCTGCCCTGCCGACAGCGCCGCCGAGCGCGCCAAGCTGTCGTGGATCAGCCCGATGAGCGGGCGCTACCTGTTCGTCAACCGGCGCGGTCTGAAGGTGGGCGATTTCGCCCCGCCGGAGCTCGCCACCTCGCTGGCGGCCGGCACCGCGCGGATACTCGCTTCCAACGCCTTCTTCGACCGTGCGATGGATGCGATCGTGGGTCGGCTCAGCCAGCCCGCCAGCGATGCGACGGAGCCCGGATGAGCCGGGGCGACCGCTTTTCACCGCCGCCCGCCGAGCTGCTTCGTCTTGATGTGGAACGCGCCTTCGCCGAAGACATCGGCGCAGGGGACGCCACGGCGGACCTGCTGCCTGAATCCGCCCGCGCCACTGCGGTCCTGACCTGCCGCGAGCATGCCGTGCTGGCGGGTCGACCCTGGTTCGACGCCTGCTTCAGGAAACTCGATGCGGACGTGCGCATCGAGTGGCAGCACCAGGACGGCGACATCCTCGCTGCCGATCGCGCCATCGGCACACTGCACGGGCGCGCCCGCGCGCTGGTGACCGCGGAACGCTCGGCGCTCAACTTCCTGCAGCTGCTGTCGGGCACGGCGACGGTGACGGCGCGTTACGTGTCCGCGCTCGCCGGCACCCGCACGCGCCTGCTCGATACCCGCAAAACCGTGCCCGGGCTGCGCCTGGCCCAGAAGTATGCGGTCCGCTGCGGCGGCGGCTGGAACCACCGCATCGGCCTGTATGACGGCGTGCTGATCAAGGAGAATCACATCATCGCGGCCGGCGGCATCGCCGCGGCCGTGGCGGCCGCGCGGCGCTTGCATCCTTCGCTGCCGCTGGAGGTCGAGGTGGAAAGTCTCCATGAACTCGTCGAAGCACTCGACGCGGGTGCCGACCGCATCATGATCGACAACTTCGGCCTGCCCGCGATGCGTGACGCCGTGCGTATCGCCGCCGGCCGGGCCACGCTCGAGGTATCGGGCAACGTCGATCTCGACACCATCGGCGCGATCGGCGCCACCGGCGTCGATTTCGTGTCGGTGGGCGCGCTGACCAAGCACGTGCGGGCCATCGACCTGTCGCTGCGGCTGCGCCTCGACTGAGAGTCGGTGAAGAACACGCGTGCCGACTGCACGCGCCGCCAGCCGATCCGCCTCATTGGGTTCATCCAGCGCCCCGGATTTGCCCCGCCACGTCCCTTGCCAGCCGTGCCTGACCGCCGCGCGCTCACTACGGGACCGAATGTTTCACCGCCCCTGACCCGCACCGCGGCCCCCCTTGCGAAGCCCCTGGGCCGCGCACACACTGCCATCATGGGTAACCTGCACGACCTCCTTCTCCTGCTCGCCCTTGGTGGCATCGTCACCGTGTGGATGAAGCTTTCCCGCGCACGCGAGCGGGCGGTGGCGGCGGCGCGGCGCCACTGCGAGCGGCACGGACTGCAGCTGCTGGACGAAACGGTGGCTCTGCGTGCCATCCGGCGGCGTCGGCTGGATGGACATCGACGGCTGGAACGAGGTTACGGCTTCGACGTCAGCACCGATGGCGACGACCGCGAGCCGGGCCGCGTGTGGATGATCGGATCGCGCGTCAGCGGCCTGAGCCTGCCGACGACGCAATGGCGGGCGGGGGGCGGCGGTGGATCACCCGGCGGGCACTGCAGCGCGCCGGAAACCCCGATCGACCTTGCCGCCGGCAGCCATGTCGTACCACTGCGCCGACGGCTGCCGGACGACCGGCAACGGCCCTATTGATTGGGCCCATGACCCGTGCTGCTGCCGGCACCCTTCGACGTCCTCGCTCCTCGAGGCCGTGAGCCATCCATGGCCACTCCCCGCGTACGCGGCGCCAGGCTCAGGGCGAACGGACTTTCATAGTGGGTGCGGGCCGACTCAACAGCTCGTCGCCAGGACGAGCGGCCGCCCGCTGGCCCTACTTCACCACGCGCAAATGCGGGGCACCGCGCTTGGGCCGGTCGCCCCCGGAGCCGCCCTCGGTCCCGCCCGGCGGCTCGCCGCCACCGGAGGGAGGCGGTGGCACGTCACCGCCGCCTTCATCGGCAGGGAACATCATGCCCTGACCGTTTTCCTGGGCGTAAAGCGCAAGCACCGCCTGGACCGGGACCTGGATCGACTGGCTGACCCCCGAAAAACGCGCCTGGAAGCTGATCCATTCGTTGCCCAGATCCAGATTGGCCACCGCGCGCATGGCCAGGTTGAGCACCACCTGCCCGTTCTTGATCACCTGCGGCGGCACGCGCACGCCTTCGCGTCCGGCATCCACGAGGATGTAGGGCGTGAGGTTGTTGTCGCTGATCCAGTCGTAGATCGCTCGCAGCAGATACGGGCGATTGGACGTCATTGCGGGAGTGTCGTCATCAGCCATCGTCAAGGCCGCATCGCCTTTTCCTCGGCCGTCAGGCTGCGTGCATAGCCCTGGCTGTGGAACAGGCGCTCGCCGTAATCGAGGATCGACCGTCCCTCCTTGCCCAGATCCACGCCCAGCCACGGCAGCCGCCAGACGAGCGGCGCCACCAGGCAGTCGGTCAGGCTCATTTCCGGGTTGAGGAAGAACTTGGCCGCCTTGAACAGCGGCAGCGACGCCAGCAGTTGCTCGCGCAGGCGCTTGCGCGCGGGGTCGGCGGGCCGGCCGCCGGCGCGGATGGTGTCCACTTCCGGCAGCCAGTCGCGCTCGATGCGTACGGCGGCGAGGCGCAGGCGCGCCCGTGACAGTGGATCGATCGGCATCAACGGAGGATGCGGATAGCGTTCATCGAGGTATTCGCAGACCACCGACGTGTCGTACAGCGTGAGGTCGCGATCCACCAGGGTGGGCGTGCTGGCGTAGGGGTTGAGATCAACCAGGTCCTCCGGCGGCTTGCCGGGCTCCACCATCACGCGCTCGTAGCTCACGCCCTTGGCAGCGAGCACCAGGCGAACCCGATGACACTGGATGTCATCGGCGGTGGTGTACAGAGTGAGCACCGTACGCGAGCGGGCGCTTTGAATCATGCGCAATCTCCCAGCTAACAACGGAATGCGGCGGCCCCGGGGCCGCCGCACGCTTGCCACTGTCATCGCGATCAGTGGACGTCTTTCCAGTATTCCTTCTTCAGCAGGTACGCCAGGAAGGTGAAAACGGCCAGGAACAGCAGCACCCAAATGCCGTAGTGCTTGCGCTGCAGTGCCGCCGGCTCCGAGGCGTATTCCAGGAAGTTGGTCAGGTCGCGGGTGGCCTGCTGGAACTCCGCCGGGCTCATCTTGCCCGGCTTGGACAGCTCCAGCTTTTCCACTTCCTCGCCGCCGTCCTTCCTCACCGCCGTCTGCACGCCCTGCAGCTCCCACAGCGGGTTCGGCATCGAGGCGTTGGGGAAGACGGTGTTGTTCCAGCCCACCGGGCGACCGGCATCGAGGTAGAACGAGTTGAGGTAGGCGTAGACCCAGTCGGCCGTCTTCGCGCGCACTTCCAGCGAGAGATCCGGTGGAGCCTTGCCGAACCACTTGACCGCGTCGGCCGCCGGCATGTGCGACTCGATCGTCTCGCCGAAATTGACGCCGGTGAAGTTGAGGTTCTTCATCACCTCTTCTTCGGACAGGCCCAGGTCCTCGCCGATGCGCGAATAGCGCATGAACTTCAGCGAATGACAGCCGACGCAGTAGTTGAAGAACAACTTGGCGCCGCGCTGCAGCGACGCCTGGTCGCTGAGGTTGGTCCCGGCCGACGGCAAGCCGCCCTCCGCGGCCATCGCCGAGACGCAGCCGACCAGCAGGCCGAGTGCCAGCGCAATCGTGGAGAAATAACGCTTAGTCATGCATCGTCACCCGTTCCGGAACCGGCTTGGTGGTCTCCCATCCCAGGCGCGTGTACAGCCCGAGGAAGACAAAGAAGCCGAAGTAAATCAAGGTCATCACGCGGCCGAACAGGCCCTCCCAGAACGTCACGTCGACGTTGCCGAACCACTCCGGGATCACTTCCGCCGTCACGCCGGCGCCGACCGCGCCGAGCATGAGGAACGACAGCACGAACAGGCCCAGCGCCACCTTGTAGCCGATGCCGCGATAACGGATCGACTTCACCTGGCCGACGTCGATCCAGGGCATCGCGAACAGCAGGGCGATGGCACCGAACATCCCCAGCACGCCCCAGATGGCCGTGCCCATGAACGACGGGATCATGCGCAGGATCGCGTAGAACGGGGTGAAGTACCACACCGGCTTGATGTGCAACGGCGTCACCAGGTTGTTGGCCGGGATGAAGTTGTCGTGCTCGAGGAACCAGCCGCCAAGGGTCGGTGCGAAGAAGATGATGAAGGCCGCGATCAGCAGGAAGAAACCGACGCCGACCAGGTCCTTCACCGTGTAGTACGGGTGGAACGGAATGCCGTCGGCGGGCTTGAGCGCGTCCCAGCGGTTGCCCTTGGGCCCTTTCTTGATCTCCACCCCGTCGGGGTTGTTGGAGCCCACCTCGTGCAGCGCGGCGATGTGCAGCACCACCAGCAGCAGCAGCACCAGCGGCAGCGCGATCACGTGCAGCGCGAAGAAGCGGTTGAGCGTGGCATCGGCCGGGATGTAGTCACCCATGATCCACTGCACCAGCGCGTCGCCGATGTAGGGGATGGTGCCGAACAGCGAGATGATCACCTTGGCGCCCCAGAACGACATGTTGCCCCACGGCAGCACGTAGCCCATGAAGGCCTCGGCCATCAGCACCAGGTAGATCAGCATGCCGAGGATCCACACCAGCTCGCGCGGCTTCTTGAACGAGCCATACATCATGCCGCGGAACATGTGCAGGAACACCACGATGAAGAACAGCGAGGCGCCGGTGGAGTGCATGTAGCGGATCAGCCAGCCCCACTCCACGTCACGCATGATGTACTCGACCGAGGCGAACGCTTCGAGCGCGCTGGTCTTGTAGTTCATGGTGAGGAAGATGCCGGTCACGATCTGGTTGACCAGCACCAGCAGCGCCAGCGAACCGAAGTAGTACCAGAGGTTGAAGTTCTTCGGCGCGTAGTACTCGGTCATGTGCTTGCGGTACGCAGGCATCATGTTCGGCGCACGCTCGTTGACCCAGTCGCCCATGCGGGTGAATACGTTAGCCATCAGCCGGCCTCCTTCGGATCCACGCCAATCTGGATGGTGGTGTCGTTCACGAAGTGATACGGAGGCACCTGCAGGTTCTTCGGCGCAGGCACCCCGCTGAACACGCGGCCGGCCATGTCGTAGCGCGACTTGTGGCAGGGGCAGAAGAAACCGCCCTTCCAGTCGGGATCGAACGGTTCGGGCTTGATCTCGGGCACGAAGTCCGGCACGCAGCCCAGATGCGTGCAGATACCCACCACCACCAGCCACTCGGGCTTGATCGAGCGGGTCTCGTTCTGCGCGTACTTCGGCTGCTGGGCGGCCGAGGCGCCGTCGGACTTCGGATCAACCAGGCGCGCGTCCACCATCGGCAGCGTGGCGAGCTGCGCCTTGGTGCGATTGACCACGAACACCGGGAGGCTGCGCCACGGGAAGGTCACCTTCTGGCCTTCCTCGATCTTGCTGATATCCACGGTCACCGGAGCACCGGCGGCCTTGGCGCGCGCGCTCGGTTCCCACGTCTTGATGAAGGGCACGACTGCCGCAACGACTCCTACTCCACCCACCACCGCAGTGGTGACCGTAAGGAATCGGCGGCGACCGTGATCGACGACTTCGTTCGCCATCAGGCTCTCCGGAACTTGCAATGCCTATTGAGGTGCGGACCGCTGGCTTCCACGGGCACCTGCGAAGCGAGCCATCTGTCGCGGCAACCTGATGCCCCGGCGCCACCAGCGGCTGCCGCTGACGCCGGCCGTCCTGGCCGCGACGGCCGCCCTCGCAACGACGGGCCGACCTGCTTCGCACGTACCGGTGAAAATCCGGCACCCGCAAAAATCGCGTTAGTGTAGCGTCAGCCCCCGCCCCGTACAATAAAACCCGCTGTACGGCTACGCGCCGCAGCATGCCGGGCGCCGCCTCCACGCACCATCTCACGAAAGCATCCCGCAATGAAACATGCCGCCGGCCTGCTCGCCTTCATCGCCCGGTTCGCGATCCTGGGGCTGGCCCTTGCCTTCGTGGTGAGCCTGCTGTGGCCCGGCTCGGGCGAGCGCCTGCGCGAGCGCTTCGGCCTGGCATCGGCCACACCGGCCACCGTGCCCGCCGCCCGCGGCGCGACCGGACCGACGCTCTCGTATGCCGACGCCGTGGCCCGCGCCGCGCCCTCGGTGGTCAACATCTACGCCAACAAGACCGTCACCGAGCAGGCTTTGCGGATGTACACCGACCCGCTGCTGCAGCGGCTTTTCGGCGGCATGCCGGCCGGCCCGGCCTACAAGCGGCGCGAGCAGAGCCTCGGCTCGGGCGTGATCGTCAATGCCGATGGCTATGTGTTGACCAACAACCACGTCATCGCCAACGCCGACGACATCCAGGTGCTGCTGTACGACGGCCGGGTCGCCAAGGCGCGGGTGGTCGGCGCCGACCAGGAGACTGACCTGGCGGTGCTGAAGATCGAGGCGGGCAACCTGCCGGTGGCGCACTTCCGGCCGCATGCCAGCGTCCGCCCCGGCGACGTGGTGCTGGCGATCGGCAACCCGTTCGGGCTCAACCAGACGGTGACCATGGGCATCGTCAGCGCCATCGGCCGGCAGCTGAGCAGCTCCAGCCCGGAGGATTTCATCCAGACCGACGCGGCGATCAACCTGGGCAACTCCGGCGGTGCACTGATCGATGCCAGGGGCAACCTGGTGGGCATCAACACGCTGCTGATCGGCAAGGCCGCCAATGCCGAAGGCATCGGCTTCGCCATTCCGATGGACAGCGCCAAGAAGGTGCTGGACCAGATCATCGATACCGGCCACGTGGTGCGCGGCTGGCTCGGAGCCGACTATGCCTTCGTGCCGGTGGCGGCAGACAGTGGGCTGCCAGCGGCGGCACGCGGCGCGCAGGTGTCCGAGGTTTATGCGGGCGGACCGGCCGCGGCGGCAGGCATCCAGCCGCACGACATCCTGCTGCGCATCGGCGACGACGACATCGCCGACCCGGCCGACCTGCGCCGGCACGAAGCGGCGCTCAAGCCGGGAAGCACGGTGGCCATATCCGGCCTGCGCAACGGCGCACCGTTCCACCTCAACGTGACCATTGCGCAGCGACCGGCGACCCTGCCGGGCAGCAGCTCACTGGATGGTTGAGGTCATCCCGGCGCGGACCGCCAGCGGCGGGCGCAGCGCCTGCCCGTAACGCTGGCGCAGCGCCGCCACGCGACTGACGTAGACCTGGGTCTCCGCATATGGCGGCACGCCCTTGTAGCGCTGCACCGCGCCGGGGCCCGCGTTGTACGCCGCCGCCGCCAGTTTCTCGTTGCCGTCGAAGGACTGCAGCAGCATGCCGAGATAGCGCGCTCCGCCGCGGATGTTCTGCTCGGCATCGAACGCGTCGAGCACGCCCATGTCGTTCGCCGTGCCCGGCATCAGCTGCATCAGGCCCTGGGCGCCCTTGATCGACATCGCGTGCGGGTTGAACGCACTCTCGGCGTGGATGATCGCCCGCAGGAACGCCTCGTTCACCCCATAGTCGGTGCTCGCCTGGCGGATCGCGCTGGCGTAGTCCTGCAGGTTCAGCCGCACCGAATTCCAGTGGATCGGCGAATGCAGGTCGCAGGCCATGCAGGTGGCGATGTAGGTGAACAGCATCGTGACAGCGTGGCCATGGCCCTGCGCCGGCGCGACATTGGTGTATTCCACGCTGCCGTCGGCGCGCTTGACGCGATACACCGCGCCGCGCAGCACGCGATCGCCCGCTCGCGGCGCCGGCGCCCCGGTCAGTGCATTACGTGATTCGCGATAGTCCCACTGCCCGCGCACACCCTGCCGCAGCGGCCGCTCGGGCAGCACCTGCGCCGTGGTCTCCACCGAGGCCTGCACGCCCACGAACAGGCGGCGCGGCAGTGGCACAGCGGACAAGGCCGTCGCGCTCGTGCTGACCGATGCCGCCACGCCCGCGAAGGGATGGCGCACCACCGGCGCCGGCCGCGGCCTTGCAGCCCGCCGCGGCGCGGCATATGCGCCGATCCGCCGGCAATGCTGATAGCCGGCCGTCTTGCTGGTGAACACGACCTCGCCGCTGGCACCGGTGCAGCGGTACAGCACGTCGGCACGCGCCACATGCGGCGCCAGCAGCAGCACCGCGAACGCGCAGCCCAGCGCGATCCGCAACAGGATCGACGAACCCGGGAAGCGGCCGCCCAGCCGACCGGCGCTCCCCTCGTGGCGCGTGGCAACGCTCATGCAGCGCAGTGTGCAGCGATCGACCCGCATCGCCAAGTGCGGGCGCGCCGAGCCGTGCACTGTGTCGCGACACCGGTCAGGGTGCGGGACACCACCGACCGCGCCATGCAAGTGCTTGATCCGACGAGCCCGCTTGCTGGCAGGGGGATGCCACGGCGAGTAAACTGCACGGTTCGGCGGCCTGCCGCCCTCCCACCCGAACCACGGTACCTCGCCCCATGAGCGGCAAGCTTTTCATCAAGACCCACGG
>WOYI011532141.1_pt1 | contig 12875 bp, 13 predicted proteins | sample 6423411 | NCBI WGS metagenome assembly WOYI01 (sample SAMN13441803, study PRJNA592873) | oil field metagenome | biome: oil field; feature: oil-well bore; material: oil-contaminated soil; isolation source: oil-contaminated soil from oil-well borehole | place: Germany: Wietze | collected 2016-10-18 ... | reverse complement strand
CGCGGAAGGCGCGGGGCGCGGGGGGGCGGGCGGGGGGCGGGGGAAGTACAGTTAGCCGGCGGCGGCGCGGACGCCGGCCATGAACCGGCGCACGTCCGCATCGACCAGGATGTCGGCGGGACGCAGCGGGCGCGAGAGATACAGGCCGTCCAGACTCGTCAAGCGCGACAGCGCGACGTAGGTCTGTCCGGGAGCGAAGGCGCCGGAGCCCAGGTCGACGATCGCGCGGTCGTACGTCTTCCCCTGGGACTTGTGGATCGTCACCGCCCACGCCAGCCGCAGCGGAAACTGCGTGAACTCCGCGACGATGTCTCGGGTGAGCTTGCGCGACCCGGGGTCGTAGGCGTAGCGGAACCTCTCCCAGACGGCCGGCTCGACATCGTGCTCCTCGCCGTCGATCTCAACGCGCACCGTGGTTCCCGCGATCCGCGTCACGGTGCCGATCGAGCCGTTCACCCATCGCGGGCCATCGCCGCCGTAGCCCGTGATGTCGTTGCGCAGGAACATGACCTGCGCGCCGACCTTGAGCTGGAGATCCGCGTCTGCGGGGTAGGCGGCATCCCCCCGCCCGAAATCCCCGCTGATCTCGGCGCGCGCGGTCTGGACGGGTCCCGGCAGCGCGTCGAGATGGCGCTGATTGATCCGATTCACGATGTCGTTGCGCGTCGCCAGTGTGATGATCGGCGGCTCGTCGTCCGTCGGCTCCGGCGGTACGCGCGCACCCGCCGCGTTGAGGGCCGCCGCGATGTCGGCTGTGACGACGCCGTGCCGCACGGCCGTGAGCATCGCCTTGAACCCGTCGTCGGCTTGCCGGTGGATCTCGCGCAGCTCGCGGATCTGCAGCGGCGCGCCCACCCGGCCGAGGTCGAGAAGCCCGTCCGATCGGATGGCGGAGCCGTCGGCCGAGGGACCCGCCCACACCTGTGCGTCGAAGAACCAGAAGGACCGATAGCGGTCCTGGATGTAGCGCAGTTCATCGCCCCGGGGCGGCACCGGCGAGAGCTGGTAGGGGTCGCCGAACATGACGACCTGCACGCCGCCGAACGGCTCCGATCGCCGCCTGCGCGCTTGTCGCAGAGAGCGGTCGATCCCATCCATGACATCGGCGTTGACCATCGAGATCTCGTCGATCACCAGAGTGTCGATCGCATTGAGGATCTTGCGCGTCGGCTCGGACTGCTCCAGCTCGCTGTCGGCGATGAGCCCGATGGGCAGCCGGAACAGCGAATGGATCGTCTGCCCCTCGACGTTCAAGGCCGCCACGCCCGTGGGCGCGCACACGGCGATCTGCTTGTCGGTGTTCCACGCGAGATGCTGCAGCAGCGTCGATTTGCCGGTGCCGGCGCGACCGGTGATGAACACGTGCTCACGCGTGTCCTCGATGAGGCGGAACAGCGCTTCCTGCTCGGGGGACAGAGACGGGGCGCTCATCCTCACCATGCTAATCATCAGGCGCCTTTCTTAGACTGACGCCATGGACGGGATCGAGGAGCGCGAACCGGCGGATGCCGCCATTCCCCCTCCCGCACGATCCCGCCGCCGTCGCGGCCTGGCGTTCGATCTGACCGCGCTCGCGCTCGTCGGCGTGCTCCTGACCGGGGCATTCGGAGCGACAGGCGTCCTGATGTACCGGAACTTGTACAGTCCGACGGCATTCGTGCTGAACTACCTCGAGCTGCTCGGCAGCGGACAGGCCGCCGATGCGCTGGCACTGCCGGGTGTCGCGATCGACTCCTCCACACTCTCCAAAGCGGCGCTGTGGACCAGGGCGAGCGACGCGCTCCTGCGTCGCGATGCCCTCGCGCCGCTCGGCAGCGCCACCGGAGTCAGCGAGGTCGCCGACGACGACGGTTCGACCCTCGTGGCGGTCGCGTACACGGCCGGCGGCTACGAAGGGCGCAGCACCTTCCGCGTGCGACAGGACGGGTGGTTCGGCGTCGCCCCGGCCTGGCGCTTCGCGGAGAGCCCCCTCGCCGTGATCGATCTCACCGTCCGCGGCGCGATGCAGTTCCAGGTGAACGGCTTCGAGATCGACAAACGCCAGGTCTCACCGGATGGGGCGGATGCCGATCCGCTCGCGCCCGTGGCCCTCCTCGTCTTCTCTCCCGGGCTCTACTCCATCGAGGTCGATACGGCGATCTCGACCAGTCCCGGCGTCGCCGTCCTCTCCGACACGCCCGCCGCCGACATTCCGGTGGACCTGCAGACCGAGCCGACCGCTCAGTTCACATCGGTCGTGCAGAATGAGGTGGACGCCTTCCTCGCGGAGTGCGCGGCGCAGCAGGTGCTGCAGCCGACCGGATGTCCCTTCGGGCTCACTGTGCGCAACCGCATCGTGGACCTGCCCGCCTGGACGATGGTGCAGCAGCCGACCGTGACGCTCGTGCCGTCGGGGCCGGACTGGATGATCGAGCGCACCGAGGCGACCGCGCACATCCAGGTCGGGATCCAGTCGATCTTCGACGGGTCGATCCGTCAGATCGACGAGGACGTCCCGTTCTTCCTCACCGGTCAGGTCACGATCCTGCCGGACGGCTCGGCATCCATCGCCGTCGCCGGAACCGACTGACCTCAGCGCGCCGCGCGGGCATCTCGTTCGGCGAGCGCCTGCAGACGGGCGTTGTATTCGCCCAACTCCGCCTCTCCGGTGCGGTCGGCCTGCCGGTCGTCGCGTCGCTGTGCGCGGTCGTCGTTGCGGCTCCACTGGATCGCGACCGTCATCGCGAGGATGAGTGTCGGGATCTCACCGATCGACCAGGCGACGCCGCCGCCGATGTACTGATCCTCGAGGGGCGTCGCGCCCCACGTGCGGCCCATCGACCCGAACCACTCGGCGACCAACAGCCCGGAACTCATCATGATCGCAATGCCGAAGAATGCGTGCATCGCCATGACCCCGATGAGGATCAGGAGGCGGAACGGGTACGGCAGCCGGTAGGGGACCGGATCGATGCCGATGAGGGATTGGACGAAGAGGTATCCCGCGATCAGGAAATGCGCGACCATCCACTCGTGACCGAGGTGATCGTAGAGCGACCAGCGGAACAGGTCGGTGTAGTAGAACAGCCAGAGGGACCCGATGAACATGGCCGCCGCGAAGAGTGGATGCGTGACGACGCGCGAAAACGGCGTGTGCACCGCCCAGAGGATCCACTCGCGTCCGCCCCGGGTGTCGTCGTCGCGTTTCCTGATGGCTCGGGCGGCGAGGGTCACGGGGGCCCCGGCCACGAGCATCATCGGGATCGCCATCGACAAGAGCATGTGCCCCATCATGTGCATGCTGAACAGGTAGTCCTGATAGGCGTTGATCGGCCCGCACGTGACCCACAGAAGCAGCAGCATGCCGCACACCCAGAGGATCGTCCGGTAGAGCGGCCACCTGTCGCCGCGTCGGTGCATCCGCCACACGCCCACGAGGTAGAAGAACAGGCCGAAGCCGACCACGAAGGCCCACAGGACGTCGACGTCGACTGCCGTGAGCCACTGCGTCATCGTGAGCTCCGGCGGCAGCGTCGATCCGGTCAGCACCTCGGCGGGCGTCGGCACCGGGGGAAGGCTCGTGTCGATCGGCGGGGGCGTGCGGGCGAGCGCCACCGCGGCGCCACTGGCGATGCCCATGAAGGCGAGTTCCAGAGCGATCAGGCCCCAGAAGGCGCGTCCGGGGCCGGTGATGCGGATGCGGCCGATCACTCGGCGGCGGTACCAGGCGCCGAGGCCACCCATGCCGAGGAGAGCGACGACCTTCACTGCGAGGATCGCGCCGTACGGCGAGAGCACGTTCTCCCAGGCGAGCAACCCCACGACCGCCCGGGCGACGCCGGACAGCGAAACAACGACGAATGCGGCCAGCGCAATGCTCGAGTAGCGCTCCAGCACGTCTGCGAACTCGCGCTGGCTGAGCCTCGGCCGGACGATGACCAGCAGCAGGAGGCCACCGAGCCAGACCGCCGCGGCGATGAGGTGGAGGGCGAGAGCGGTGACCGCCGTCGTGTGACCGGACTCGTCACCCGAGTGCCCCTGCGTCGCCATCGGAATCAGCGCCGCCGCCGCGAGCACCGCGACGACGACGGTCGGGGTCCAGCTCCTCACCGCGAACGTCAGCACCGTCAGGAGCGCGCCGGCGAGCGTTGTGATCGTCCAGGCGCGACCCGGCTCCGTATCCACGAGGAAGCGTCCCAGCTGCTGGCCGAACTCGGCATCGGCGCTCGGGGTGGCGTTGAAGATATTGACGAACGTCAGGAACGCAGTCGCGGCGCTCGCGACGGTGAACACGGCCGCCGAGACCGAGGCGGTATCCAGCGCCGTGTCGAAGCCCTCGGTGCCCGGGCGCAACGCGAAGAGGGCCAGGACGAGGGACCCCAGCATCCCGGCGGCCGACAGGTTCACGGCGAGCGTCGCCATCGGCAGGCCCCACCGCACCACGGGACCGGGGTCGGCGATCAGCAGGGGCGCCGCGCCGCCGCCGTAGAGAAGGGCCGTGACGAGAGCCAGCACGGCCGCGACCGCCACGATCACCGGTCCAGCCGGACGCAGCGCGCGGGAGTTCACTCGACCAGCCTACGCACGCGGGAGGGGGATGCCGTGCGACATCCCCTCCTCGGTGGCGAGTTACTTCACCGCAGCTTTGAGCTTCGAGCCCGCGGTCACCTTCACCCGCTGACCGGCAGCGATCTTGATCTCCTCGCCGGTCTGCGGGTTGCGGCCCGTGCGAGCGGACGTCTCGACGCGCTCGAACGCGATCCAGCCGGGGATCGTGACCTTCTCGCCCTTGGCCACAGCCTCGGAGACGGAGGAGAAGAGAGCGTCCAGCACGCCCGAAACGGTGGACTGGCTCTGCCCTGTCGCGGAGGCGATGCTGGCAACGAGCTCGGTCTTGGTGATGGCCATGGGGTTGTCCTCCAGACGGCAACGCGTGCCGGCTTTTCGTTACTTCGGACCGGGGGCGGACCCCCGGGTTGGTCGGTGGGACCGTCCCCGAATATACCCAAACTCCGCGGAAATTCGCCGATCCTGGGCCGTCGTCCGCCATATCGACCAGATGTCAGCCCCTGATGCGGACAATGCGGTCTCGAGTGGCTGCGCGCGAACCGCTGACGGCCCGGACCTCCGAGGAGATCCGGGCCGTCAGCGAACGAGGTGTTCTACCAGCTCGACTTGGTCACGCCGGGCAGTTCGCCCCGGTGCGCCATGTCGCGGAAGCGGACACGCGAGATGCCGAACTTCGAGAGGTGGCCACGGGGGCGACCGTCGATGGCGTCGCGGTTGCGCAGCCGCACGGGCGACGCATTGCGCGGCAGCTTCTGCAGGCCGACGCGCGCGGCCTCGCGCGCTTCGTCGGTCGCGTTCAGGTCGACGAGGGTCTTCTTCAGCTCCGCACGCTTGGCCGCGTAGCGGTCGACGACCACCTTGCGCTGCTCGTTGCGCGCGATCTTGCTCTTCTTGGCCATGGGATCAGCGCTCCTCTCGGAATTCGACGTGCTTGCGGATGACCGGATCGTACTTCTTGAGCACGATGCGATCGGGGTTGTTGCGGCGGTTCTTGCGCGTCACGTAGGTGTACCCGGTGCCGGCCGTCGAGCGCAGCTTGATGATGGGACGTACGTCCTGAGCCTTCTTCGCCATCAGAGCTTCACGCCCCGCGCGACGAGGTCCTTCACGACCGACTCGATGCCGCGGGCGTCGATGACCTTGATGCCCTTGGCCGAGACGTTCAGCGTGATCTTGCGACCCAGCGAAGGAACGTAATAGGTCTTCTTCTGCACGTTCGGGTCGAAGCGTCGCTTCGTCCGGCGGTGCGAGTGCGAAATGCTGTGACCGAAGCCGGGAATTGCTCCAGTCACCTGGCACACTGCTGCCATAGTGATGTCTCCTCAATACCGTGAGGCCGGACGGCCCCACCCAAGATCCCTTGTCTGCACCCGCGGCTCATCCGACCGTTTCCGGCTGGTGGAGAGGGAGCGGGCGCGAACTGCGTGCTGGAGTGCGCGCAGACAAAGACCCATCGTAGCATGACCGGGCGAGCGACCTGACGGATCCCAAGTTCCGGCCGGGCGGGCCGCTACCCGACGAAGCCCCGCAGCAGAGCCTCGGATCCGGCCAGATGCTCGAGCATGGCCGCCTCAGCGGCATCCGCTCCGCCGGCGAGGATCGCCGTGACAATGCGCTCGTGCTGCGCGTTCGAGTGGCCGATGTTGCGCGGAAGCAGGGGGAAGGTGTCGAGCCACTCATTCACGCGGGATCGGTTCTCGGCGACGAGTGCGACGACCGATGGGATGCCCGCGACCTCGGCGATCGTGAGGTGCAGCAGCGTGTCGGCCCGGCGATAGTCGCCCTCACTCGCCGTGCATGCGACGTCATGCCGCGACCAGAGTTCGGCGCGCGATGCCGAATCGAGGGTCCGTCCCGCCGCGGCCCGCGCGGCGCCGGCCTCGAGCACCCGCCGCAGGCCGAGCACGTCGTCGAGCGCGGCCTGAGCTACGGCGCCGGCCGGAGCCGGACGCGGGAGCGGGTCGGCGACGAACGTCCCGCCGTACCGCCCCCGACGCCGCACGAGGAAGCCGGTGTCGGCCAGCTCGCGGATCGCCTCGCGGACGGTGTCACGGCTGACGGCATAGAGCGCGGCGAGCTCGCGCTCGGGCGGCAGCGACTCTCCCGGTGCGACGACGCCGAGGCGAATCGTCTGCATGAGCCGCGCAACGGTGTCTTCGAGGGCGTTCCCCTCGCGCACCGGCCGGTAGACGGCCCGGCGCACCTCGCGCAGCGGATGCTCGCTCATGAGTGTGCTAGAGGGGCGTCACGTAGGCGTTGGTGATGCCGCCGTCGACGACGAAGGCGGTCGCGGTGATGAACGAGGCGTCGTCCGAGGCGAGGAACGCCACAGCAGCGGCGATCTCCTCCGGCTCAGCGAAGCGTCCGACCGGAACGTGCACGAGTCGTCGCTGGGCCCGTTCCGGATCCTTCGCGAAGAGCTCCTGGAGCAGCGGCGTGTTCACCGGACCCGGACACAGCGCATTGACCCTGATCCCCTGCCGAGCGAACTGTACGCCGAGCTCCCGGGTCATCGCCAGCACGCCGCCCTTCGACGCGGTGTAAGAGATCTGCGAGGTCGCCGAGCCGAGGAGCGCCACGAACGAGGCCGTGTTGATGATCGACCCGCGGCCCGCGGGCACCATGCTGCGCAGCGCCGCGCGCGAGCAGAGGTACACGCTCTTGAGGTTGACGTCCTGCACGCGATCCCACGCGGGCAGCTCGGTCGTCTCGATCGAGTCGTCGTCGACGGGCGAGATTCCGGCGTTGTTGAACGCGATGTCGAGTCTGCCGAACTCTTCGGCGACGCCGTCGAAGAGCTGGTCGACAGACTCCTGATCCGCCACGTCGACCTCCCTGAAGACTCCGCCCACCTCGGCGGCCGCGGCGGAGCCGGTCGATCCGTCGAGGTCGGCGATCACGACCATCGCTCCCTCGGCGGCGAAGCGCCGAGCCGTCGCGAGGCCGATGCCCGAGGCGCCGCCCGTGATGACGGCCACCCGATCCCTCAGGCGCTGAGTGAGATCCATGCTGTTCCCTTCCGGTTGTTCACGAGGCATCCGTCGCGAAGAAGACGTTCTTCGTCTCCGTGAAGTGCTCGGCCGCATCGGGGCCGAGCTCGCGGCCGAGACCCGAGGATTTCATTCCCCCGAACGGCGTCCAGTAGCGCACCGAAGCGTGCGAGTTCACCGAGAGCACCCCGCTCTTGACTCCGCGTGCGACGCGCACGGCACGCCCGAGATTCTCGGTCCACAGCGAGCCGGCCAGCCCGTAGACGGTGTCGTTCGCGAGCCGGATCGCCGCCTCCTCGTCGTCGAACGGCAGCACCGCAACGACCGGCCCGAACACCTCGTCCTGCGCGATCCGCTCATCTGGCCGGGCCAGCACGACGGCGGGAGCCATCCAGAAGCCGTCCCCTGCGGGGGCGGAGCCGCGAAAGGCGATGTCGGCTCCGTCGAGGAATCCTTCGACGCTCGAGCGGTGTGCGGCCGAGATCAGCGGCCCCATCTCGGTGGTCTCCAGTGTGGGATCCCCGACGCGCCAGGCGGCGACGGCCGGCTCGAGAAGTTCGAGGAAGCGGTCGTAGACCGAACGCTGAACGAGGATGCGGCTGCGCGCGCAGCAGTCCTGACCGGCGTTGTCGAACACCGCCCCGGGGGCCGCTGCGGCCGCCTTCTCGAGATCGGCGTCGTCGAAGACGATGTTGGCGCTCTTGCCGCCCAGTTCGAGCGTCACCGGCTTCAGCGCCCGCGCACACCCCGAGGCGACCTCGACGCCGACCTCGGTCGAGCCGGTAAAGACGACCTTGCGCACAGCGGGGTGCGAGACGAACCGCTCACCCACAACCGAGCCCTGCCCGGTGACGACCGTGAAGAGGCCTTCGGGAAGACCGGCCTCGAGCGCGAGCTCACCCAGGCGGATGGCGGTGAGCGGCGTGAGCTCGGCAGGCTTGAGCACGACGGCGTTGCCGGCGGCGAGCGCCGGGGCGACCCCCCACGACGCAATCGTCATCGGGAAGTTCCACGGCACGATGATCCCGACGACGCCGTAGGGCTCGTGAAATGTCACATTCAGCCCGCCCGCGACCGGGATCTGCTGGCCCGAGAGCCGCTCGGGGGCTCCGGCGTAGAAGTTCAGCACCTGGGCGACGTGCGAGGCCTCCCAGCGGGCCGACCCGATCGGATGCCCCGAGTTGCGCACCTCGAGCTGGGCGAGATCCTCGACGTGCTCTTCGACGACCCGCGCGAACGAGCGCAGCGCATCCGCGCGCGCGAGCGGGGGCAGCCCCGACCAGGTGCGCTGCGCGACGACCGCGCGCTCGATCGCGGCGTCGACCTCGTCGAGGCTCGCACGCGGCACCTCGCCGAATGCCTGCCCCGTCGCCGGGTTGATCAGCGTGAACACGCTGCTCATGCCTCGACCTCGTGCCGTCGGCGGGCGGATGATGCGAGACGATACGCGGACGCCTCGGCCACCAGTCCCTCGAAGAGCCGGCGGTCGTCACTGTTCTCCTCGGGGTGCCACTGGACGGCGACGAGGTATGGCTCGCCCTCGGGCGACTCGAACGCCTGAACGAGCCCGTCGTCAGCGGTCGCGACGGGGAGGAGTCCCTTGCCGAGCTGGTCGATGCCCTGGTGGTGATAGCTGTGCACCGCGAACGTCCCCGCTCCGATGAGGGCCGCGAGGCGGGTGCCGCCGTCGACGTGAACCGCGTTGTCGGCGAACACTCCGCCGCCGATCCGATACCGCTCGGTGCCGAGCGCCTCAGGCAGGTGCTGGTGCAGCGTGCCCCCGCGTGCGACGTTCACGAGCTGAAGCCCGCGGCAGATCGCGAGCACGGGGATGCCGCGCTCCTCCGCTCCCCGGTAGAGCGCGAGCTCCCAGTCATCGCGGTCCGGCCGGGCCGGGTCGGTGAGCGGGTGCCTCGGTTGCCCGTAGAGCTCGGGCTGCACGTCAAGGCCTCCCGTGAGGATGAGTCCATCGAGTCCATCGAGCACGGCTGCGGCGGCATCCGTCGCGTGCGGCTGCGGCGGGAGCAGGACCGCGGCCCCTCCCGAAGCGGTGACCGAGTCGAAGTACTGCTGCGGGAGGAAGGCGGCGCGGACATCCCACACGCCCTGCCTGGCCTGCTCGAGATAGGTGGTCAGCCCGATGACCGGACGCCGCGCGCCATCAGAGTCGTTCGAAGCCACGCACCCGCTCCCAATCCGTCACGGCAGCGTCGTAGGCCTCGACCTCGATCCGCGCCTGGTTCAGATAGTGCTCGACCATGTCGTCGCCGAAGGCGGCGCGCGCGATGGTCGACTCTTCGAACAGCCGAGCGGCTTCGCGCAGGGTCGTGGGGAGGTGGTCGACTCCCGACGTATACGCATTGCCGGTCAGCGGCGCAGGGAGAGGCAGTTCGCCCTCGACCCCGTGCAGTCCGCCGGCGATGATCGCGGCGATGCCCAGGTAGGGGTTCACGTCGCCGCCCGGTACCCGGTTCTCGACACGGAGCGACTGACCGCGGCCGATCACCCGGAGCGCGCACGTGCGGTTGTCGATGCCCCACGCGACCCCGGTCGGGGCGAACGAGCCCTTTGCGTAGCGCTTGTACGAGTTGATGGTCGGGGCGTACAGCAGTGTGAACTCTCGGAGGGTGGCGAGGATCCCGGCGATCCAGTGCTCCATGAACGGACTGAACCCGCGCTCCCCGTCGCCCGCCATCACGGGTGTTCCGTCGGCGTCTCGGACCGAGAGGTGGATGTGGCAGCTGTTGCCCTCGCGCTCGTTGAACTTGGCCATGAACGTCAGGGCCTTGCCGTGCCGGTCGGCGATCGCCTTGGCGCCGTTCTTGTAGATCGCGTGCTGGTCGGCCGTCTCGAGCACCTCGGCGTAACGGAAGGCGATCTCCTGCTGGCCGAGGTTGCATTCGCCCTTGACGCCTTCGCAGTACATGCCCGCGGCGTCCATGGACACACGGATGTCGCGCAGCAACGGCTCGAGGCGACCCGACGCGAGCAGGTCGTAGTCGACGTTGTAGTCGGTCGACGGCGTGAGGTCGCGGTATCCCCGGGCCCAGGCATCCCGATAGGTGTCGTCGAAGACGAGGAACTCGAGCTCGGTGCCCGAGTAGGCGGTCAGCCCACGGTCGGCGAGGCGGACGCGCTGACGGTTCAGGATGTCGCGCGGCGACTGCGCGACCGGGTCGCCGTTCTCCCACCCGAGGTCGGCGATCACAAGCGCGGAACCGGGCTGCCACGGCACTCGGCGGAGCGTCGCGGGATCGGGGATCAGCATCATGTCGCCATACCCCTTCTCCCAACTCGACATCGCGTAGCCGTCGACCGTGTTCATGTCGACGTCGACCGAGAGCAGGTAGTTGCAGGCCTCGGCGCCGTGCGTCAGGATCTCCTCCTCGAAGAGGCGCGCCGACACCCGCTTGCCGACCAGGCGTCCCTGGGCATCGGCGAAGGCGACGATCACCGTGTCGATCTCGCCGGCGGCGACCGCGACGGCGAGCTCGGTGGCGCTCAGGTTTCCCGGCATGCTGCCCACCCTCTGTCCGACGTGCCGAAAGCGCGGCTCCCGCGGCCCGCGCTCGGCATCCACTCTAGCCAGAAAGTTGAGCGCAAAGGTAGACACAGCCCACCAATAGGCATCACAATCATGCGCAATGACGCGCCCACGCGCCCCACCCCAATGCACGGAGGACCGATGTCTCAGTCGAGCGACCACACGGCGAAGGTTGCGGGAGCAACCTATACGCGCGCCGGCAAGGAATACTTCGAGAAGCGCGGGTTGAAGCGGTCCGCCGGCATCTGGGGCCTCTGGGGCCTCGCGGTCGCCGCCGTCATCTCGGGCGACTTCTCGGGCTGGAACTTCGGCATCGCCTACGCCGGGTTCGGCGGGATGCTCATCGCGTTCGTGATCCTGGTGGTCATGTACTACGGCATGATCTTCTCGATCGGGGAGATGGCGGCCGCGATGCCGCACACCGGAGGCGCGTACTCGTTCGCACGATCGGCGATGGGACCCTGGGGCGGTCTGGTCACGGGCTTGGCCGAGACGATCGAATACGTCGCGACCACGGCCGTGATCGTCTACTTCTCCGCCTCGTACGCGGACGCGATCACGAGTGAGCTGCTGGGATTCACGATGCCCGCCTGGGTCTGGTGGATCATCCTCTACGCCGCTTTCATCGCGCTCAACGCCGCCGGGGCCGCGATCTCGTTCAGGTTCGCCATCGTGGTCTCGATCATCGCCATCGCGATCATCCTGGTGTTCTCGGCGATGGCGCTGCTGTCGGGCCAGTTCAGCTGGGACAAGCTGTTCGACATCGCGCCCGACCCGGGCCAGACGGCGTTCCTGCCGCACGGCGTCGTGCCGATCCTGTTCGCTCTGCCGTTCGCGATGTGGTTCTTCCTCGGCATCGAAGAGCTGCCTCTCGCGGCCGAAGAGTCGCACAACCCGGAGCGCGACATCCCGAAGGCCGGTTTCATCGCGCGCACCACCCTCATCGTCACCGGCCTGCTGGTGCTGTTCCTCAACACCGGCGTCGTCGGTGCCGAGGCGACCGGGGCGGCCGGCGAGCCGCTGCTGGACGGCTTCCGCGCGATCGTGGGCGACCAGCTCGCCGCCGTGCTCGCCCTCTTCGCCCTCATCGGATTGCTCGCGTCACTGCAGGGCATCATGTTCGCATACGGACGCAACATGTACTCGCTGTCGCGCGCCGGGTATTACCCCAAGTTCCTCTCCCTCACGGGCAAACGCCAGACGCCGTGGGTCGCGCTCGTGGTCGGCGCTGTGATCGGCTTCGCCGCGCTCGTCCTGGTCGACGCCCTCGGCGGCGCCACCGGGGTCGCGGGGGCGATCGTGCTCAATATCGCGATCTGGGGTGCGGTGATCGCCTACGCGCTGCAGATGGTCTCGTACGTGATCCTGCGCCGCAAGTTCCCGAACGCGCACCGCCCGTACCGCAGCCCGTGGGGCATGCCCGGAGCGGTGATCGCGGGCGCAATCTCGGTGCTGATCTTCTTCGGCTTCTTCATCAACGAGCCGGCCAGGCCGGCGATCATCGCGATCGCCGTCGTGTACGTCGTGATCCTCCTCGGCTTCGCGCTGTTCTTCCGCCACCGCCTCGTGCTCTCGCCCGAAGAGGAGTACGCCCTCTCGGGCGGCCAGCACGGCGACCCGCAGGTCGAGGGGTACGACGCGATGGAGGGTGAAGTCTTCGACGAGAAGCCCTAGCCGTAATGGAATTCCTCAGCCCATCCCACCACTTCTGCGTCATGGCAATTCTTCACAGGAGATGGGAACGCATCTCGGCGATCATCCGCGCGACGGTGTCTGGCACCACGAGATGTCGA
>WOYI010054139.1_pt1 | contig 12891 bp, 11 predicted proteins | sample 6423411 | NCBI WGS metagenome assembly WOYI01 (sample SAMN13441803, study PRJNA592873) | oil field metagenome | biome: oil field; feature: oil-well bore; material: oil-contaminated soil; isolation source: oil-contaminated soil from oil-well borehole | place: Germany: Wietze | collected 2016-10-18 ... | reverse complement strand
TGCAGCGCGAATACCGCATTGTGATTTCCGGGCCTTCGACGTTTGCCGCTTTTTTAAACAGCCTCCAGATGGGCTTCCGCACGCTGGCGATTCAAAAGCGTTCCGGCGAGGTCTGGAAAGTGCTGGGTGAGGTGAAGGCGGCGTTCGGCCGGTTCGGTGATTCGCTCGATGCCGTGCGCAAAAGGCTGGACCAGGCTTCAAGCTCCGTGGACGACGCACAGAAAAAGACGCGCACGCTGGCCGGCAAATTAAAGGCGGTGGAAAGCCTGTCGGACACTCCGGCCGAAATTACCGTTGCGGATACCGAAGCAAACGATTGATGAGGCGCCAGAGCCGTGTCGATTCATCCGGGTTTTGTGCACTTGTCAAGTATATCTTTGCTTCCTCAAAGTCTTAAACAGTTTGATATTATACTGAGATGTTGTGAATTGCTTTAAATGATTTTATAACATGAAAGAGGGAGGGACTATGGAAGATGTTCTATCAGCATGTACGGTCACAATGAATATTCCTGTGGCATGGGGTGAGATGGACGCTATGGGGCACATCAACAACATTATCTATTTTCGCTATTTTGAAACCGTTAGAATAGAGTACTTTAACCGTCTGGACATGATGGGTTATGCCCGTGAATCAGGTATCGGGCCGATTCTGGCTTCCACCGAGTGCCACTATAAACTTCCGCTACAATACCCGGATATGGTGATTGCCGGAACCAAAATATTGAGCATGGAAGAAGACCGATTTGTCATGGGTTATGAAGTATTCAGCATCAAACACAAAAGAATTGCCGCCGATGGTAAAGGAGTTATTGTCACCTATGACTACCACAACAATAAGAAAGTTCCCATTCCCGACGTTTTAAAAGCAAAAATTATGGAACTGGAGAAGATGGGGAACTGAAAACGATCAGGTTTTTCGGTTCCGGGCGGCACTTCTGCTGGTTCAGTGATTATGAAAAATCATAATCATATTTCTGCTTGCTGCTTCCTGGAATCAAGCATCTTGAGTTTTCACGGATATGCTTTGTTTCGACCATTAATAATTGACAAATGATACCATCCCCCTTATTGTTCTACCTAATAAAACCGTTTTCCGCAAAATCGGTAAGCGTTTTCACCTATAGCCTTACCCTCTCTGAAAGGGACAATGCGTGGAAATCCCGGAAAAGTGAATTTCAGGTACATTTAAACCAAGAGATCCAAAGCGATGCAGAACATCATGTCAACGTTTGATATATCAGTACGCGTAAAACCGGACTTGCAATGGGTTCAATCAGTCGAACTCCTGGCACGCACTTATTTGCAAGTGAGGGCATTTCCGCCCAGAATCGTTGAACAAACCATCGCAGCGATTATCGAGGCCATGGAACAGCTCATTCCCTTGTGCATCGGGCGGGATTCAGCGCCTTTCGATGTGCGTTTCGCCTGTCAGGACGATGTCGTACAGGTGCATTTTGTTTATGACACATCCATTCCCCTGAATCCCCATCAGGAGCCGGATTATGAGGTGCCGTCAAATGTCGAGGATCTCGATGACACAATCGAGGGGCTGTGGCTGCATATCATCAAACGCACGATGGACCGGGTCTTTTTCCGGGTGGACGGGAAAAGGGCATCGTTGGTGATGATGAAATACTTCCGGGCGGAAAAGAAGGCGCGGCAATTATGGGTGATGAGCCTTACGCCGAAGTTGCGGGCGGATTTGGAAATTGAGCATACGGCAGGCGTTGCAGGGCATTCGCAATCAGACGGAGCTATTCTCCATGACGTCCGCTCCCAGAAGGTGCTACAGTTGTCGCCTTCCGATGCGTTTATTATCAGCCGCCTTGACGGAAAGAATACACTGGAAGACATCTACCTGGAGCACGCCGTAGAACGGGGGCCAATTTCGCCGGAACATATCAAAAGAATCTACGAAACGCTGGAAGCCGCAGGTATGTTGGAACGGCGCGCATCCGTCGCGGAAGAACGAAAGCAGCGGTGGAAACGGTGGCTTTCACCTGTCTTCAGCATCCCTCAGCCTGACAAGGCCGTAACATGGGTTCACGACCATGCGCGTTTCATGTTCCATCCTGCGGCCGTAGCCGTTCTGGTTTTGATCGGATTTTCCGGCCTGATTCCGATCTTCATGTATCGGCAGCCCATCGGCGCCATGATTGCCAATCTGGACACCCTTTTGCTTAGCCATCCGGCCATGATTGCCGTCGCTTACCTGCTCATGCTGGGTCATGTTGCACTGCATGAGTTCGCCCACGGCGTAACCTGCAAGCATTTCGGTGGCCGGATCAGGCAACTCGGCATCATGTGGTACATGGCCATGTTCATCTTCTTCTGTGACACGACCTCAGCATGGACATTTCCGAAGAAATCACAACGGATATGGGTCTCCCTTGCCGGGCCGCTGATTTCCTGGGCATTTTTCGGGGTGACGGCCTGGTGCGCAGGTGTAACCGTTGCTGCCGCAAACCCCTGGGCAGTCCTCTGGATTTTACTAACCGTAATGAACGGCTTTAGCTTGGTCATGAATTTCAACCCGCTTATCCGCATGGATGCCTATTACATGCTGATGGACTGGACGGAGATTCCCAACCTGCAGAAAAAGGCATTCGACAACATCTGGTTGCGGATGACCGGTTGGATGAAAAAAACACGAGATACAGGCGAACCCTCGCCGACAGCGCGGGAGAAACGAATATTTTTAATATACGGTTTGTTGAGCGCGGCTATGTCCTTTCTCTTTATTGTTCTTCCCTTCTGGCGGCTTGCGGAATTGTTGGCAGTCCACCGTCAATTCACGGTCTGGGGCGTAATGACCTTAATCGCGGTTGCCTTGCTCATCGGAAACATGCTGTTTAAAGCCTATGGATTGATGCATGCCGCACGGCATAAGGAGTATAAGATATTATGATCTCGCCCTTGAAGCCGCGCGACCCTGAAAATCGAAATCACGGATGCTTGCAATTTGCATTGTACTTTCTGCTACCTCGGAGGGGAGCTTACGGGCGGAACGGATGTACTGACCCAAAAGCAAAAGGTGATAAAGCTGGCGCTGGAGGCGGGTGTGCCGAGCATCTTTCTGCTTACCCCCCTGCTGCCGGAGCTGCATGGAACGTTGGGAAAATTTATCCAATTTGCCCAAACATAGCCCCGTATTTTCTGGTTGCCTCTTCGCTACGAGGCGACGCCGATATTGCCTCGTCCCTGGACGCGCGCCGACGCTCAGTCCTTTGCCGAGGAAATGGCGGATTTGATGGATCGTTATCCGAAAGATGCCCACGGAATCTATCTTGCCATGCCTTTTTGCGGAGTCAAGCCGACAAGAACGTGCCCGCCGGCTTTATGAGCAAGGGGCCTCGCTAAGGAGACTCCGGCAGTACGTTATCCGCTGGCACCGCTGGTTTCAGGGGGCACTCTCCGGACTGGTGAGCAGGAAAGGAGGAATTAAACGCTATTGGGCGTGGGTCATCTCACATCTCGACATACCAGAACAGGACGTGCGGTTGCGAGCCTTAGCCGGTCGTTGACCAGCAAGGGAAATACCAACCGAAAGCCACGTCGCTGCTTCTATGACCTATGTGATACTTATGATTTTTTATCACATTTAACACTCATTACTAATTTCCGCGCGCATTTATTTTAATTTTAAGTGCTTGATTTTAGAATATAATGTTTACGATGTCTATTAAATCATGCACATGCAGCAAGGCCTTGCAACAGCTGCTGCTCGCTCGTCAAGCTGATCAATATGTGTTCCCTCCGGTCGCACAGGTAGGACAATGTAGGTAACTTTATCCGTGTTCTCTACGATCTTAATGGACTTCCCCTCGGGTAACGTGATGCTTTCTTCCTTGAGCACCGTGGTAGGACCTGCAATCAGTCTGGCCTTGAAGTCTTCGTCCGCCCATGCTTTAGCGATAATCTTCGCCCATTGTTGCTGTGCTTTTTTGTTCTGTTCATCGTTCATTTTTTTCTCCTTTCGTTTTTTAAGTTTTGGTTATTGTCTTGTCTCATTTAACAATCTCTAACACTGATAGCCATTATAGCTTTTGCTAAATTTCCAGGCAATGTATTTTCTCAAATCCTTTTGCTCCCGATCAGAAATTCCCCGACCGATGTTTCACTGTCATAATCAAGTCCTGCCGCACGGGCGAAAAGGTCGGAATCGCCCCCTCCAATGGCGCAAGGCGCCAGATCCATCGCCGTTGCAACAAGATACATGGTTTGATAAAGTACCCCCACGTCCTTCAGTATGAGGCTGTACGCCATGGATTCATACTTCCATGAAAGCCGCTGGAATCTGGCGGCGATAGTGATAAGTATCTGGGGCGTTTCTTCCATTCCGTTCGAACTTTTGGCGTCTTCCAGCAGTGACACCGCCGCTTCGGTCAGTCCGCTGATTTTTTCGAGGACGTGTCGTTCCGGGCAATAGTGATAGAAACCAGAAGATATCCCCCGGCACGCCTGCACGGTCAGGTAAAGCTCCAGCTCGTAGATAGCGCCGCTGCCGGGATAAGGCCGCCTGCTTAAATCCTGATATTCGGAGCACAGCACTTGTTTTACCCTTGCCGTACGATAGAGGTACTCCCCGAGCTGACGTTCGGTAATCGGTTCCCTGGCATATTCCCGGATAGATTTTCTTTCTTCCAGAACAAGGGTAAAAGGATGATCCTTCTGGCTGAGCGCATCCATATCAGGGCGGTAGAGCGGAATGGCATCTTCCATGATTGCCGGCTTTATGACCGGCAGCGGCTCGATCTTGCTGTGAAACCGGTATGTGCCGCCATAAGGATTGGCATGTCTTCCGAGCCGGCTTCGGGCATGGAAAAGCAAATCGTGAAAATCCCACTGCATCAGCGCTGCGCTTTCCTCAGGGTAAGCTTTTCCGTCTTTGACCTCGCAGGCAAAACCGGCGCCGACAAGCATTTTCAGGAAAAGCAGGACCGTATCGGGCGAAAGGTGCGGCAAAGCATCACAGAGCGCAGCAAGCGTCTGCGCCTTGGCCAGTTCGGCGGTCATAACCGCGGCCTCCTGGCCATAAAGCGAAAGCTTTCCGTGGGACAAGGGAGATTCCATGACCATCTCCCCATGTTCCATGTGAATGTAGGCAAACCGTGAAAGGACATAATTTGACTGCGGATTGATGGAGGCATGCGAAAAGCTGAACAAAGCGGAGTTAGGCGCCAAGGTGGCAAGCCGCTTTCCGTTAAAGATGATACTGTAGCTTATGATCCGATGTTTGGCAAAGGTCATCAGATGGTAATAGAGTTTGGCAAGGGCATCCGTCCCATCTTTCTCCGTAACAATTTCAGCAAGCGCCTCTTCCGTTGCCCCGGTTGAGGCAAGAATGTCAATGATCTGCCTGAGACCCGAGGACAGTCGGCTTAATGTAAGTTGTTTATAGGTAACCGGCATCACGATTTCGATGCGATCCTCCGAAGGGGCATTGACCGTGACCCCTTCTGCAAATGATAGAATGTAAGATTGCTGCATGGGCAAGTCCTTTTTAAAAAAATACTGGAATCGGATTAAGTTCTTCTTCCATAAGGGGCTTGTCCAGCCAGCCCATCGCTACCGGCACATTGTAGAGCCGGCCTGGGGCATAGCGCGCCCAGAAATGGCGCAGCCCCGGCACGATGACCTTGACCACCGGCATGCCGATGTCGGGACGAGTCTGGTCAAGAACCAGCACCTCCATGCCGCGTTTCTCGACGCGTCGCCGGCACTCGAGAATGTCTATGAGCAAATCGCCGCTGTAGAGCTTTTGGTAATCGGCACGGGTGCGCCGCGCCGCCCTTGCATCGGGGACGATATAGGGCTGGTTGGCACGGGTGGCGGTCTTAAGCCACGATAGCACTTCCGCATCCTCGATAACCGTCTTGCCAGATTCCCCGCCTGCCTGCGAAAGCCACAGCATCTGGTTCATTTCCGCAAGCGCACGTTGCAGGGCGATGCGTGCATCAAGATGGCAACCCAGACCGAAGAGGATGTGTTCCCCGGTACCTTGCCGGAGCGCCGAGAAAGCCGCGAAGGCGGGGATACCCAGATCAGTTGTAATGTCGAGCGCCCACAGGTCGCGTCCCAAAGAGTCGTAATGGGCGGCAAGATCCATGAACCAGGTCTCGCCGAAGCTGTCTATATCCACCCCCGGCCTCGGCAGTCTGTTGTACCACCACAGCGCCGTAGCGTCACGTTCGACAAGTTCAAAAAAGCCCTGTATGACCGCCTCCTCCCGCGTATTGCCCGCGGCGTTGCCGTTGGAGCATCCCATACAGTAAAAGGTGTCGCAGTCCTTGCCTGCCTTGGCTCTGAAGTAAAGAAGCTGCGTGGGCAGATATTTTTGACGCTCTTCCGTCAGTGACCACACTGGCGTCCAATCAACGCAGACCTCGTTGTCAAACGGCTCAGGGACCTTGTTGAATTTGGATTTGCGTGCGTTCAAGATGGCGCGCTTTGCGTATTGCGTATCGCTGTAGCACATAACAGTGTTGGGGTGAATGACCGCCTCGCCCCATTTTATCCGCATCTCCCTGAAACTGCCGGGAATGCGGATTTCTGAACCATCCGCCTCGCCACAATAGCGCTCCAGCGCTTCACTTATGGCGCTGGCCTTGGCCTGTGTTTCCGACGCCCCCTTGCCGGCGCTGCTGTTTCGCAACCCCACTTTCAGGTCTTCCATCCGATCCAGCCGTACGGCGGCATTGTGGCCGGCGCCATAGACGTGAATAATGTCGCCCATGCCGGGGACGCTCCAAAGCGTATTGATGATTCCGGTAATTGGACTTATCAGATGTTCGTATTTCCTAAGGGTCGCCTCCGGTGGGATAGTACGGTGACCTCCGTCCTGGGCGAATGCCACCTTTCCGCTCACCAGTTCTACCGGAACGGCTTCATGCGAGGGCGGATTGCCACAGATCGGGCAGGAGGGATTGCGCACCAGATCATGGGTGCGCGAGGACCATGTGCGCGTATCTATAGACAGAATTCTGCCCGTAAGCCCATCGGTCGCGCCGGCAATCGCCTTGGCGGCCTCGATTGCGGCAAGCTCGCAGGCGGCCCGTACGCTGCCCGGCAGACGCGGCAACGGCAGTTCAACTTTGCCGCACCGGGCTGAGGCAAAGCGCTGGATCAGGCGATGGCGCGTCAGTTTGTGCCACAGACAGGCCAGACAACCCGTTGCTTCCGGAACGAACAAGGGGCCGATCCATATCTCAAACCCCACAGGTCGCAAGAGCATCCAGCGTCGCCCTGCCGCCCTTGCCGCCGCAGCGATGTCCTGCAGTTCATTCCGCAGGTAGTCGTCGGTTACGACCAGGTCGAGGGTGCTTTTGTTCTGATTTGTGGTTATCGCGATATTAAGATCGGTAAGTGCCGCCAGAAGTGGTTCGGGGTTCATTCCGCCGGCAGCCAGCACGCGCACTCTTGACGCCCGCAGAGTGGCCTCGGCCGCCTCCGGATCAAGCCCAAGGCCATGCCAGAAACCGACCCGCTCGGCCTCCATCGCCGGCACACTCTCGGCAATCTGCCCGTTTTTCTCCAAAAGCAGCAGGGCATAATAAACCCTGGCGGCATCCATTTTCCCGGATAGGGCGCAGGCGATGTCGTCGTCGCTATGCATCCCGTCGATCAGCGGCGCTACGCGCTCATACAGCTTGCCGTACAGTGCAGTAGCGCCATCCTCGGATAGCAGTAATACGCCTTCGTCCGGGATAATCACTGGCTTAAGATGCGCTTTGAATGATGGAACTCTAATCATATTGATGCCTTCAATTGGTTAAAAAAGGACACGAGACACCGACTTCCTCTCTGTATCATGTATTTTTCTTCCTCCTTTGAGTCTTCTTACCCAACACCTGGTCACCCGAGGAGTAGTCCTAAAACCGCTAAGCTTACATGGCAATGTAAACATATCACAGCAGGATTCTTTGGTCAAATTCCTTTGTTTCCGGTTTTCATGAGTGCCATCATATTTCTGTTTGCTGCTTCCTGAAAGCGGTATTTTTGAGTCTTTCCCGAATATTCAATAGTTCAAATGGAAAGAGATAATAATTACAAAAACCAGTTGAAATATTCCAAATCCATCAAAAAAATTGAGCCAGTAAAAACATTTTCCCCATTGACGAGCAACCAAATATCTTTTAGGTAATAATCACGTCATACAAAAAAGAGGAACGTCATGAATTATAATCGCACGTTGTTCTTTATCATCACTTTCATTCTTTTATCATCGATACCATTTGCCCATGCCGCTCGTGGTGTGGAGATCAAAAGCAAAGACGACCTGAACCACAAAAGCGGAAAACTGGGGTCATACAAGGCCCTGGTGATCGGCATCAACAATTATCAGGACAAAAACATTCCTGCGCTGAAGACCGCCGTCAATGATGCCCGGGAATTATCAAACCTTTTGAAAACAAAATACGGCTTTGAAGTCACCCTTTTGCTGGATCGGCAAGCCACAAAGAAAGCGATTTACCAAAAATTGCGGAACATGGCGGCCAATTCAACGCCGGACGAGAGCGTGCTGATCTATTATGCCGGGCATGGCGAGCTAGACCGGGTTTTAAACGACGGCTGGTGGGTTCCTGTAGATGCCAGTGCAGGCGATTCCGAAACCTATCTGGACAACACAGTGGTGCAGAAGGTCATGAAAAGCATGAAGGCGCGTCACGTCCTTTTAATATCCGACTCCTGCTATTCCGGGACATTGTTTGGCGAAGCCCGGTCTCTGCCGCCACTGATTGATGACCGTTATTACCTGAACCTTTACAACGAAAAGAGCCGCTGGGGAATGACCTCCGGAAATAAAACACCCGTATCGGACAGCGGTTCGGCAGGCCACAGCATTTTTGCCTACCAGCTGATCAAAGCATTAAAGAAAAATGAAAAACCCTATATAACGACTCAGGAAATCTATACAAAAATAGCGTCTATTATTGCCAACAACTCCGAGCAACAGCCACTGTGCAGCCCCATCCGCGGGACGGGCGATCAGGGAGGCGGATTTGTCTTCGTGGCTTCAACCGGTCCTGCGGCATACGCCTCTAAATCGCCTTCTTACAAAACGGAATCACAGCCGAGGCAGGATTCGGAGGAATTGCGGCAGCAACAAGAACGTTTGGAGAAGGAACGTCAGGAACTGGAGCGCGAGAGGCAGGAAATCGCGCGGATGAAGGAGCAGGAAGCCCAGCGCAAGCAACTGGAAAGCGAGCGGAAGAAGCTGGCGGAAGAAAGAAAACAACTGGCCATGGCAAGACCTCCTGCGTCCACGGGCAATGAGATCAAACGGGATGGTCGCTTCATCGCCCATGAAAACGGAACGGTTCTCGACACAAAGACGAACCTGATGTGGGCGGCTTCGGATAACGGGAAACTTATCAATTGGTCTGAAGCCAAGTCTTATTGCACTAATTATCGCGGCGGTGGCTACACAAACTGGCGGATGCCGACCATGGATGAGTTAGTGGGGCTGTATGACAATAGGGTGAGCTACAAGCCAAGGGGTGCAGATTACAATGTTTATCTGACAAATCAAATTCGGCTATCCGGCAGCGAAATCTGGGCCGCCGGGACGAAACAGGACTGGTTTATCGCCAAGGCGGATATGGTTGGTTTCGGTACCCATTTTGGCGTCCAGCGGTACCTTGTCTTTCAGTCGGACAAGCATCTTGCCCTTCCGGTCCGTAACGCCAAATAGGTAAAGAGGAACGAAGGCTATCATCTTTAAAAGCTGGTGACAACCTGCTTCCAACGGTGAGGTTAGTAACGGCTCCCTTGAATTTTTCTGAGCAGATTCGCTCAAGTTACGCCATGATAAGGTGCCCCAAGGGGCGTGGGTCGCTCTTAAAAAAGCTTTTGAAGAGGTTTCTATCCCTTGTTGAACGCCTTTTTGGAGGTCTTCCTGCACTATATTTTCCATGGCACCGGGTTCCTGCTAAATTGTCGAATGTGTGGGAGGCGTCCCTGAAGTTTCCACGCCCCACTGGACACACCTATCTTTCTGTGAATCTGTCGGCCTGCCCACAACCCTGGCTGAAATGGGCCTCCCAGAAGTTTCGGAAGATGACCTCAAGCGGGTGGCCATGAAGACAATAGAAAAGGACAATTCAGCTATCAATGAACCTGTTCCTCTGAGGGAAGACTCTATTTTATATGCTATTAAGGCCGCCGACAATGAGGGACGCATCAGGAAAAAAATAGGCTGGCAGCAGAACTGAGATTATTACTGTAGCCCATCGGCTCTGTTATGACAGTCAATAAGGAAGACAAAGGAGGATATCCATTATGCAGCCGACCAATGAATATCTCTGGCGTATATCAGGTGAATCCTTAGCCCTGTGCTACCGGGCTGCGCCCGGATATGAAGCCCGCCTGACTCCCAGGGCTTCCCTGGTCCTTTCCGGTGAAGCGGTAGCGGACCTGAATTATATCATTGTTGATGCGGGCCCCGCGGCTGAGACTCTTCTGCGGGAATATGTGCTTGTGGCGAAAAAGAGGAAGCTGCCTGTGCTGGTGCTGATTACGCGCACAGCAGTTGCCGGGCTGAAAACCGCAGCAGCTGAACTGTGTTTGCAGTTTCTTGAAGATTTTCCTTTGATGGTGTACCGGCCTGGAAATCCCTCCGCTGATACAGGTGATTACCAGGTCTGGCGGGTGGAAAAAGAAGAAGATGTACGGGCCTCGAATGAACTGGCGGCTACAGCCTTTGGCATGGAAGCAGCGGCCTTGAACAGGGCTTTCGGCCCGAACTATATACAGGGGCCGGGTGTGGACCTTTTTCTGGCAGCCCGTAACGGCAGGGTTATCAGTTCGGTACAGACCACCAGAGCAGGTTCGCTGACAGGAATCTGGGCTATGGCTTCTGCGCCGGACCAGCAAAGAAAAGGCGCGGGACGCGCTTTACTGAATTACGTCATCTCCTATCATTGCGCCAGAGGGGCAAAGTTTTTTTATCTTGAAGCTACACCCGCGGGTAAACCGCTGTATTCCAGGGTTGGTTTCCAGACCGTAGACGACTCGGAGGTCTGGCTGTATCAGCCCTGAAAAAGAAATTCAGTTTCCCGGGGCGCGGGCCGGATAACAAGGTCCACGCCCGGTGTAAAGTCTTGATTATTCTATGACCTGAATAAGGTCTTTAAAGGCGTATTTTCCCAGAAGTGCTTCGTTCAGATCCAGGCCAAGTACCGGATTCTCGGTCGGGTACATAAATCCGTTTTCAACCAGGGGTATGTTTTTGGCAATATCACCATTCATAGGACCGGTTACACCAAGGTTTTCATGTTCCATATGCGTTGCCCCATTCGTCCGAGACCAAGAAATGTAACTGCCAGACTATCTCAAAGGCCGAATGGGCAGGGTTCCGCACATAATGGGCAGCCCCGCCGCTTTGGCGACGGCAGACCAGTTCTGGGCCTGTTTGATGCCGCCCACTTTAGCCAGTTTTCCAAGGGCGTGCGCGGCTTTTCATCAATGCGCGGGTGGCATCTTCGTAGAGTGGTTTCCCGATAAGATGCTCCGTAAAATCCCGGCACATCTGCAATGCCGAGCCCATCTTTTTTGACAGCATATCAAGACAGAGCAATCATGCAGGAGACCCCTCCTTGCCCCCGGTGTCCCGCTTGCTTCAAGGCGTCCTGATCAGACGAAAGCCCAGACCGCTGAAACGGCTTTCGGAGCTGGTGTAGTTGCGGCGCGCCGACCGGCACTCCTGCTCATTTCCGCTGTAGTCGCCGCCGCGATAGATGCGGCGGTCGCGGTCCAAACGCACACCTTTGAGAGGCGGGCTTTCAGGATCAGTCACGCTTCCGGACGGGTAGTTGCTGTACCAGTCCCGCACCCATTCCTTGACATTGCCGTGCATATCGTAAAGCCCCCAGGCATTGGCGGTCTTTTGGCCGACCGGATGCGTCTGGCTGCCGGAATTGTGATAGTACCAGGCGCTGCGCAGCAAGTTTTCCCCCGAGTGAAACCGGGTTTGCGTCCCCGCCCGCGCTGCATACTCCCACTGGGCTTCCGTGGGCAGTCGGTATTGATCCGTTCCTTCCATGCGGTTGAGCTTTTCGATAAACGCTTCGGCATCCTTCCACGATACCTTCTCGACAGGGCAATCGTCGCCGCAAGAACTGAAATGAGAAGGATTGTTTCCCATGACGCGGCGCCACTGCCCCTGCGTCACTTCCGTCGTCTGCATGTAGAAGGGTTGGCTGATCGTCACCGGATGCGGAATCTCTGCGCGCGATCTTCTCTTTTCACCGACCGGGGATCCCATCGTAAATGTTCCCGCCGGAATCAAAACAAATTTCGCTCCCAGCGTCGGGCTCACGAAGGAATCCGCTTTCTGTTTTCCGGAGGCCGAAGCGGGAGGGGCAACATGAGAGCGTACCGGCAGCGCTCTGAAGAATTTCGTATTGGACGCTCTGGAAGAGATGCGCTCACACCGTGAAAAATCGTAGCCGGCAATATAAAAGCCGCTTTTTTCAGACGCCCAGACGTTCGTGCAGGAAAGATTGATCAGCTTTGTGGCCAGATGAATTTTTAAGGCTTTATGGCACTTGGCCTGCTGGGATTTACCAGTGTCCAGCAATTTTGCCAACTGGTCCTGTGAAGGTATGCGCCAGTCCGAATAATTGCCTCCACGATAGCTGGCACAGTACTGGCGGGCATCCTTCCAGGAAATATCGCTTCCATTATCCTGTGCGGCCCACATCAGATTTGTTTTCGTGTCAAGAACGGTTCCGTCGTCATAAGCGATGAAACGTCCGTCCCTAGTTTTTTCTCCCGCCAGGGACGCCGGCAGAAAAAAAGCTCCCATCCATAAAACGACGATTGTGGCGATTGCCGCTATCTGCACTGCTCTTTGCATCACTGGTAACCTCCTTGGAAACTTTAGGTT
>WOYI011207057.1_pt1 | contig 12895 bp, 11 predicted proteins | sample 6423411 | NCBI WGS metagenome assembly WOYI01 (sample SAMN13441803, study PRJNA592873) | oil field metagenome | biome: oil field; feature: oil-well bore; material: oil-contaminated soil; isolation source: oil-contaminated soil from oil-well borehole | place: Germany: Wietze | collected 2016-10-18 ... | reverse complement strand
CTGCCCCGATTCGCGGCCTTTGAATTCCCGTTTACTGTTGACCCCCGCAGGTACCCCGGGACTTCGCGTTTACCGTTGACACACTTGATCTTTCGATTCACAAGGTGCCCGAGCGCAGCGAAGAGTAGAGAACCCAAAAGAGCTTTTATGGGTTTAGAACCTGAATCAAAAAGCCTTTGTTATTGTTTCAAACACAAAAAATCTTTGGTTTACCCTCCGCGGTCCTCCGTGTACTCTGTGGTGCAAAAATCGGGTTTTGTATTTCCTGTTTCCCGCCTCCTGGTTTTCCGAGTTACGAGTAACGAGTTACGCGTTCCGGTTTTTCAGCCACTCCGATACCGACTCCAGTCCCTTTTTAAGTGTCTCCGTGCCATAGGCGTAGCCTATCCGAAGTCGTTTTTCTATGCCGAAGCACTTCCCCGGGAGCAGGAAGGTCCCCGTCGTCCCCAGCAGGTCGATGCAGAGCTCGTCCGAGGGGATATCCAGATCGTAACCAAGGAATGCCGTTGTTCCAGCCCTTGGTTTGACCCAGTTGATCTGTTTTTCAGAATCGACCCATTTTTCAAGGATCGCTACGCCATCCCTTATGATCCTGAGGTTGCGTTCCATTATCCTTTCGCGGTTTTCGAGCGCCACCACGGCGAGCGTATCGATCAGAGGTCCGCAGCTTATCGTTGTGTAGTCGCGGCGAGAGAAAGCCTCAGCGATGAACTCGCGGGGGCCTGCCATCCATCCGCTCCTCAGGCCGGCCAGAGAGAAGACCTTGGAAAAACTCCCAGTGCTAACCCCTTTTTCGTAAACGTCGGACATTGAAGCAACGAAGACACCAGGTTCATGCACCAGCCCCCTGTAAGCCTCGTCGCAGAGGACCCACGCTCCGTGCTTGCGGGCGATCTCCGCGATCTCTTCCAGAAGCGAATTCTCCATCAGGGAGCCTGTCGGGTTGTTCGGGTTGTTGATACATATCAGATCAACACCCCCCAAGGCCATCTCCCGCAGCTCTTCCAGGTCCGGGAGCCAGGAGTTCTCAGGCCTGAGGGGCAGAAGATCGACTATGGCCCCGAACGCTTCCGGGATGCTCGTCATCTGCTGGTAGGTCGGCCAGACGCTTATCACCCGGTCGCCCGGGTTCACCAGCGTAAAAAGGGCCAGGAAGTTGGCCGCGGAACCGCCGTTCATAATGAGTATCGAATCCGGGTCGCGCCCTTCGTAAAGAGAGGCGATCAGGTCGCGCAATTTTCTGCTGCCCGTGATGTCTCCGTATGTCAGCCTCGTTCCGAGAAGATCGGCCATGATCCTCTCTGTGTCGCCGGATATCTCCAGCAGTTCATAAAGTGTCAGGGAATCCACGCAGGTCTCGGCAATGTTGTTCACCGCAAGTGTCTCCCACCTGTTCATCCATTCTTCTACTCCGAATGGGCGTATCTTCATCGGGATCACTCCAGAAGTCGATTTTTGAGCACTTTTTCAGTATGAAATGAAAGTACAGAAAAGTGAAGTCCGTATTCATCGTGTTACAAGGGTTCGCATTGACAGATATTTCCCGGATTGATACAATCCCGGAAACAGGGTTTATTTTGGAAACTTTTTTCCCTATACGGAAACGAGGATGACGAATGAGCAGCCTGGAAAAGTCTTTGCTGATCCTGAAACGCCTCGGAGATCCTCCATACGAACTTAGCCTTTCAGACCTTGCGGCACATATCGGCATGGGCAAAAGCGGAACTTTCAAGCTGATCGGTGTCATGAAGAACCACAACTTCGTGATCCAGAGCAAAACCTCGAAAAAATACCACCTTGGCCCCATCGTGCTGAGGCTCGGAAATGTTTACGGAAGGTTCAACGGTATCCAGGAGATCGCAAAGCCCATTCTGACACATATCACCGAAACCCTCGGAGAAACAACCTACATATCCATCTGGGAAGGGGAACGTGCTTTCCCGGCCTATAAAAAATATATCCCAGGCGGGATCTACGACTACAACGACTTCATCGGTAAAAGCCTTCCTCTCAATGCGGGAGGATCAGCAATGCTGCTCTGTGCCTACCAGGATCCGGACCATATCCGCGAGATACTCGACTCGATCGATCTTGAAAAGCGAACGCCGTTCACACTGACGGACAAGGATCTGCTAATGGAGGAGTACCGCAGGATCCGTGAACAGGGATACGCGATCGAGGACGAGACTTTCAGTCTGGGGGTTCTCTCTATAGCTGTTCCGATCTTTGACAAAAACAACATGGTCGGAGCATGCATGGCTCTGGCGGCACCGAAGGATCACGCGACAAAGGAAAAGATCTCTGAATGGATCCAGGTATTACGGGACGCAGCGGAGGAACTTTCGTACAAACTTCAGTTCAGACACTGAATCAGGGAAAGGGGGGAGACGGTAGAAAAGATCATTCGCGGCAGGTACTTGTGAAAAAAGATCTTATAAAGGAGAGATGTTGTTATGAGGAAAAGCGTAGCAATTACTGTTCTGGGCATTTTCGTCCTTGGCCTGCTCATGGTTTCCGGGGCGGCCACACCGAGTCTCGCCAAAGACAAGCTGACCCTGAAGGTCGCAGGCATATCCGCCCCGGAATACAGAGGAACCAAGTCACTATACGCTATAAAGGAAGCAGTTGAAAAGGGGACGGAAGGCCGGGTTGTTCTCGATATTTTCCCTGCCAACCAACTGGGCGATTATACCCAGGTCTTCGAGGAGATCAGGCGCGGAACCATCGAAATGGGGCTTATATTCCTCCCGAGTCAGTTTGACGTCATGCTCGAGATCGGGTCGCTCCCGTTCCTGGCCGAAACTGGTGAAGGGATGCAGAAGCAGCTTTCGCCGGGTTCCTTCGTCTACTCCGTAATTGACGGATCTCTCGACAAACTCGGCGTCAAGCTCCTTCGGCTTTACGGGGATGGCTTCGTTGGGGTAGGACTTGCCAAAGAGCCCAAGAATCCCACAAAACCCGGCACAGACAAGGGCACCCTGATACGGGTGGCACCGCTGGCCGTCTACAAGGAAACGGCCGAGGATCTTGGCTTCAGGACGACGAACATCCCATACGCCGACACATACAGTGCCATCCAGACAGGTGTCTGTGACGGGTGGATCGGCGGATCATCCCAGATCAACTACCTGAGTTTCCGCGATGTCATAAAATACTACGTTCCTTACAACTGCCTCTTTGACCAGACCGCATACATAATCGGCAAGGACATCTGGAACAAGATCTCCCCCGCGGACCAGAAGGTCATTGTCAATGCCGTCAACGAACAGGCCGACAAGAGCTTCGCGGACAGCAACGCAGAAGACCTCGAATACCAGGCTAAACTGGCCGAGGCCGGGGTCAAGATCATTTCTATCCCCGAGAAGGATATGGCGGAACTGGCAAAATACATCCGCAGCACAACCTGGCCCAAGCTCGAGAAAACTTACGGCAAGGAAGCATTGGACAAGGTCAAAAAGTCACTGGAATAGAACACCCCGGGCGCCGGGCGGGATGCTCCGCCCGGCGTTTTTATGGAGGGATCTAATTTGCGATTTCTGGAAACGGTCAAGCACTCCCTTATCTGGAGGTTCCTTCTCAACCTGCAGAAGGTCCTTCTCGTCCTTAGCAGCCTTTTCGTGGTTCTGATCATGTGCCTCGAGGTCGTCCTCCGGTACGTCTTCAAATCCGATCTTTTCGGTATAGAGGAGATCGTTGTGATCGCCGCCTTCTGGCTCTATTTCATGGGCAGTTCCTACGGTGTCTACGAAAAAAGCCACGTAAAGGCCGATATAATCCCCCAGTTGCTCAAACCGGGAGCCAGGGCTTTTCTGAGCGTGATAGTCAACTTTACCGTTGCCTCGCTCTGCATTCTCTTCACAGTGTGGGCAGTGGAAATGGTCCGTTACAGCATTGTCTGGATGCCACGCTCGACAGGCCTGAGGATCCCTACTTTCATCTCTCAAACTTCGGTACTGATCGGGTATGGTTTGATGTCCCTGTACTCCATAGTCTATTTTCTCGACGATCTCTTTTTCTTCATTTCCATGCGCCGGGAGGGTCAAGCCTGATGCGAAGATCATCCGAACCCGCCGCGGGAAAGGGCAGGAAACATAAAAACAAAACCTTCACCGGTGCCGCATGGGATGGTAACTGGAGGAAATTCCAATGGCGATAAGCATTGCCCTTCTGCTGATAATTGTGACCCTTCTTCTGGGGTTGCCGGTCCCGTTCTGTTTCATGCTTTCCACCACATTCATGGTCATAACCCACGGCTACGATCCCTCTTTCCTCCTCCCCTACGGATTCAGCCAGATGAGCTCCATAGTACTTCTTGCGATACCACTTTTCATCATGGTCGGGGGGATGATGGACAGAGGCGGGATCGGAACATCCCTCGTCAACTTTGTGGAAGTTTTCGTCGGAAGGATCAAAGGGGGGCTCGGGGTTGTTGCGGTGGTTTCATGCGCTGTTTTCGGTTCCATTTCCGGAAGCTGTGCCGCGACCCTCTCCTGCATTGGATCCATCATGTTCCCCAGGCTCCGGGAAAAAGGTTACCCGATGGGGCACAGCGCAGCCCTGGTGTCGTGCGCTGCTCCGCTGGGCCTTCTGATACCGCCAAGTTCCCAGATGATCCTCTATGCCTGGGTCGGGCAGCAGTCCGTTCTTGCATGCTTTCTCGCCACGGTGGGTCCCGGAATAGTGCTTACGATCCTTCTCAGCGTTCTGAACCTGATAATGCTCCGAAACGATCCTCACGTTGAATTAAAACCGCCTATGACTTTCCAGGAAAAGACGGAGGTATTCAGGGATCGGGGTAAAAGGGCCGCTCCGGCGCTGTTCATGCCCTTCATCGTTCTTGGAGGGATCTACGGCGGCATCATGACCCCTACAGAAGCGGCGGCAGTGGCGGTGCTCTACTCTATCCCTGTCGGTTTCTGGATCTACAGGGGACTGAACAGGAACAATTTCGTCGAGGTTATCATCGAAACTGCCACTACGACCGGGGTTGTGATGCTCATGATGTATTGCATCATGATGCTCAGCCGCATTTACGTCCAGGAACGTCTTCCCTCTCTGATCATGAATTTTCTGACCGCTGTTTCAGACAACAGAAACATCATCCTGTTCATGCTGAATATTTTCATGATCATTATCGGTATGATAATGGATGATGTCAGTGCAATGCTCCTGTGTACGCCCATTCTGCTTCCGGTCGTAACCGCGCTTGGAGTTCATCCGATCCACTTCGCGGCCATCATCGGGACGAACCTCGGCATGGGTAACGTTACCCCGCCCACTGCGCCTACGCTTTATTTCGGTGCAAGAATGGCAAAAACACCGGTTTCGCAAATGATGAAACCGGCGCTGATCTTTATCTTTTTCGCGTGGCTCCCGACTCTTATGGCGGTCACGTACTTACCCGAACTCGCTCTCTGGCTGCCGCGACTGGTTCTTGGCGGCCGACTCTAGGAGGTCTTCCAATGACGACGAACATGGAATTCTTGAAGGACAAACCGATCGCCGTGCTAGGCGGAGGCGCAACGGCAAGGGGACATGCAGCATGCGCAGCTCTCGCCGGCCGCGAAGTAAGGCTCTACGAACTGCCGGAATATTTTGCAGGGCTGGGCTGTATCAGGGAAAACAGGGAGATCAGGCTCAGCGGCAGACAGGAAAGCCTCTATGGTTTCAAGCGTGAGGGACTGGCGAAGATCGATGTCATCACTGACGACGTCAGTAATGCAGTAAATGGAGCAGGGATAATCATCATCAGCTTTCCGGCAGTGGGTTACAAGGCCTTTCTGGAGAAGCTGATCCCTCACCTCGAGGACGGAATGGTAGTTCACTTCACCACGGCCAACTTCGGGTCGCTTGTATTACGCAAGATGATGCGCGAGGCGGGGTGCACGAAAAAGGTCATCATCGGAGAATGGAGCAGCCAGCCCTATGGCATAAGGATCAAGAACGCGGGCGGCGAACAGATGCCCGAGGTCAGTGTCAATTACTGGGCCATATCTCTAAGGGGAGCCGCTTTGCCGATGGCCGATCAGGACGCGTTCTTCGAATCTAAAAAATATGTGCCTTCGCTTGATTCGGTCGTTCATCCGGTAAAGGGCGATACCGTTGCCGATATCGGCTTCAGCAACGTCAACCCGATACTTCACTGCCCCGGAACAATACTCGGAGTGGGGGCCATGGAAAACTGGGGTGTTGTCTACGGCGAGGACAAGTACGATTTCTCGATCTATTCGCATGCATATTGCCCTTCCATTTCGAAGGTTCAGCTTGCTCTTTACCGGGAGGAGTGTGCCATCGCGAAAGCGATGGGCGTAGGGATCCAGGATTTCAGGGAGGAGGCCTTTTTCTCGAGGTCGAATATTCTCGGGTCGGAACATATGGGAGACCGCTTCGTGGTCCCCTTCAGCGAGCAGTACAAACTCGCGATGGGCACCGGTCCTTTTTCGATCCACAACCGGTATATTACGGAGGATATCCCCGTAGGGTGTCATATTTTCTATGAACTGGCGAAAAAGTTCGGGGTCAAGGTCCCGGTGATAGAATCCATGATCAATCTTGCCTCGGTCATGGTCGGAACGGATTTCTGGAAAACCGGTGTAACTCTTGAGGATCTTGATATAGACCACATGGACAGGGAACAGCTTAACGTTTACCTCCGAGAGGGTATCTACACGAAATAGCAGTTGATGCATGAAGACTATACAATATGAACGGCCCCTCCGATCATTCCCGGGGGGGCCGTATTCGATACATCACGGGAGGGATCATTCCGGAATGAACTGGCCGGGACATTTCAACGATTGCACCAACGATCGACTGGAGGATTCCGCAATTGCCGCGATCATGAAGGTTGCCGCAGCGGAGAAAGCACTTTCGCTTGCCGCCGGGGAGCCTTTCGGTGCTCTCTATCCCATCGGACATCTACAGGGATCATTCAGGAGAGTGCTGTCTTCCGATCTGCCGGTATGGGGTTACAGCAACACCCGCTCCGGTGTACCGCTTCTTCGTGAGTGGATAGCGGAGTGGATGAGCGGGGACGGACTCACCCCGGAATGGGTAACTCCCGATAACCTGTTCATCACAAACGGTTCACAGGAAGGGATCTACCTTCTTTCCGAATGTTTCCTTGATCCCGGCGATGCGGTTCTGGTGGAATCCCCCTCCTATCCGGAAGCATTGGGGGTTTTCCAGAAATCAGGGGCGGAATGCCTGGGTGTTCCTCTTTTATCCGACGGACCCGATATGGAAGCTCTGGAAACTGTTCTAGCCAGAAAAAAGGTCAAGTTCTTCTACACTATTCCGACGTTTCAGAACCCCAGCGGATTCACCACGAGCGACGAAAAAAAGCGCCGGATCCTCGATCTTGCCAAAAAGCACGACTTCCTGGTCCTTGAGGACGACCCCTACCGGAACATCTCCTTTGATGGGCATCCCGGTGGCACCTACCTCAAGGCGGCAGGAGACGACAGGCGGGTTATCTACCTCGGGAGTTTTTCCAAGATCATAGCTCCCGGTCTTCGGTGCGGCTGGATCATCTCTCCGGAAGAGGTTATCGAAAAGCTTCTCAAGTTCCGTATCATGGGAACGCTATGTCTCCCTGAAATGATCCAGTATGCCATTGTCGACTTCGTCAAGGGGATCGATCTTTCGGAACATCTGAAGGCGCTCTCGGAGACCTACCGCCAACACCGTGACGCACTCTTTTCCTCCTTACGCGAACACGCCGGGCCTGAAGGGCTCGAGATCACGGCGCCTGGAGGGGGATTCTTTCTCTGGGGGTGCGTTCCCTGGATAAGCGACATGTCGGAGTTTGCCTTTTTCGCGATCCGGAACGAAAAAGTAGCGGTGATCCCCGGCAATATTTTCTTCCCGGAAAGAGGCCAGGGGATGGACACGATAAGACTCTCCTTCTCCAAAGTCATCCCATCGATGGCCCGGGAGGGATCGAAACGACTTGGAGAGGCTCTCCGAAAGTTCAGGGCAGTGCAGGAAGGGAGATCATAATGAAAAACTATGCGGATCGGGAACTATATTGCCTTTTGATGGATCTGGTCAGGATCCCCAGTGTATCTCCATCTTCCGAGCGCGAGAACGAGATAGCGCGCTTCATCTACGATACTCTGGAGGTGCTTCCATATTTCCGGGAGAACCCGTCGGATCTGCGTCTTCTTCCGCTGGAAGGGGATTCTTTCGGCAGACACCTTGTATTCGCCATCGTCCGCGCTCCCCGGAAAACCCCGGATACGGTGGTAGTTGCCGGGCACATGGATGTTGTCGGTACGCAGGCTTGTGGGTCACTGGCCCCGTGGGCTTTTGATCCGGAGGAGTACACGAGGCGGATAGGTACCACCAGCATATCACCGGAGGCAAGAAGGGATCTCGAGAGCGGGGAGTGGCTGTTCGGAAGAGGCCTTTCCGACATGAAGAGCGGAGTGGCCGCGGGACTCCAGCTGTTGATGGATGCCGCACGGGATCCATCCTCCCTCGATGCGAATATCGCCGCGCTTGTCGTCCCTGACGAGGAGAACAACTCCTCCGGGATGCTTTCGGCGTCTTCATATCTGGCCCGCTTCCAGAAGGAGGAAGGGCTGCGCTACCTCGCCTGTGTCGAACTCGAACCCACATTCGCCACCGGAGACGAGGCAAAACCCTCGATATACCTTGGGAGCATAGGGAAGATAAACTCCTTCTTCTTCTGCACGGGAAAGGAGACACACGTCGGTGAATACTACGAAGGGTTCTGCGCAGCGCCGATCATCTCGAACATAAACCTGATGCTCGACGGGAACCCGGAATACGCCGACAGCCTCTTCGGAAAGGCTTACCCTCCGTTCGGCTGCATGCGCCAGATGGATCTCCGCCGAGAGTATTCCGCAACGATCATGACGAAGGCGTTCGCGTTCTACAGCTACCTTACCGCTACGAAGCTCCCTGCCCAGATCCTCTCCGAATTGAAAAAGATCGCAGAGGAGGCTTTGCGCAGGTCTGTTGACCAGTACACTGCCAATGCATCGGCTTTCGCGAAGATGTGCGGATTCGCGGCCTCCCCGCGCAAGTGGGATCCGACGGTCCTGTCCTTCGGAGAACTTTCCGTAAAGGCGCAAAAGATCCTCGGAGATGGTTTTGACAGCTTCATTGAGAAGACTCTTGCGGATGTCCCGGAAGGATCCGACGAAAGGGTCCGGGCCGCGGCCCTTGTCGAGGCGATGGTGGATCTCTGCGCCATACCCGGACCGATGGCTGTGACAGGTTTCCTTCCTCCCTGGTACCCTCACAGGGCCAACCTCGGTTCCAGCAGGGGCGAGAAGATCATGGACAAGGTCGCTTCCGAAGCCGTGGTGGAGGCGAAGGATCGTTTTGGAGAGACCCTAGAGATAAGGCCCTTCTTCGAGGGAGTGTCGGATCTGAGTTACTGCGGATTCCAGGGCGGCAGCAGGGAGATGGATTTATTCGCGGAGAACATGCCGGGCTGGGGGCTCCCCTACAGGCTGCCGAAAGAGGCCCTGGCGGAGCTCGACATCCCCATACTCAACCTGGGGCCCCTTGGCATGGATGCTCACAAGAACACGGAGAGGATCCACCTCCCATACGCAATGGATGTATACCCGGAACTTCTCAGATTCGTTGTGCGGCGGATCGTGGAAGAGTCCAGCTGATATTGCCCTTTCGCAATTAAAAGGCCGAATGAGGGACCTCTTTCGCGTAATATGATGCCTGTTTCTGGAAGGCAGGCAATATAGCCCGAATCCTCATACAGTTGCATCCGTGAAGGAATGCTCACTCCGAGATATTCGTACAGATGCATTTGTTTCCGGTAGCTCCTTCGATGTGTGATGTCTCTTCGGTTTGTTCAAAGCGCTTGATGATGTCCAGATCACCCAGAAACTCCTGCAGGGTGTGGTTTTTAAAAAGGTCTTTGCGCTCGTCGTCTTCTGGATACGGGAAAAGGAGATAAGAGCAGCAAACCGGACGGACAGTCCATCGTCAAGATTCTTGTTGAATGGGACAGGCGCGCGTCACAGATTGAAGGTATTTCTTGAGATTATCGGAGGTCTTTTCCGGCAGGTCCTTGGCCCGGTAGACCTCCGGAGCTTCAAGAGGATCCTTTTATCCCATTCGGAACAAGAGCGGAGTAACCGCAGTTATTCTCCATTCCGGCAATACGACACTCCTGATGCCCTTAAAGATTTCTTCGGAACGAGGTTTCGGTCTCGATAATCCCGGTCGATGAGAAATCTGTAGCGTCTGCGGTATGGCTCATTGATATCGGATTTGCTGCAAAAGCCCCGATCCAGGACCCGCACCACACATCGGCGATATTGCCGGGAAGCTTCCGGTAATGGATAGACAGCCGGGATGATTCGCCGAATATCATTGCCAAGTTGATCTGCGGAAGGAAATTGCGATCCTCGTCCATCCCCCGCAATCTCTCTTCTTCATTGACATGACAAGAGCCGGTGCAATACAATGATTATAGATCGGATGTCCGAATTAGAAAATGAGGGGGGTGGTGTTATGGATAACAAAGCGGGAAGAACATGCCAGTCTAAAAAAATACTGCTCGCTGCATTTGAATGTATTGCATCAAAGGGTTATGCAAATGTCTCTCTGCGTGATATCGCCGATGAAGCAGGAGTCGTTCTGAGCCAGCTTAATTATTACTATCAGAACAAGGATGGGTTGTTTACAGAGGTGATAAAAATGATGATGCAGGAGTAGTTTGAGGAGGTCGAGAATCATTTGAAAAATGGGGTTACTGCCAAGGAAAAGGTGGCAGCGCTTATCAAGTATTTTCAGGAAGTATTGGAAGGAAAACCAAAGTTATTCAGATTGCTGTGTGATTTTAGCAGCATGGCACTCTGGTCCGAGTCTTTCGGTAACTTGCTTCGCAAATTGTTTGAAGACATTTCCAATTTAATAGAAAAGCATGCCCTGAATAATATCCCGGCAAAAAGCAATTTAAGGGAGTATGCACCCGGATCCATAGCCAGGATGCTTTTTGGAGCAATGCTTGGGACCGCCATACAAGTTGTTCTGGATCCTCAGGAAAAAAACCTGCCTGAAGCCTTAAATGCGATCGAGTTGGTATTTGAGTAAGACTTGACAAGGAATATCCCCAGATCAGATCCGCTGGAAGATCGTTTGGCGTAGAATCAGACTTTTCAAGTATTCGAGGAAAAAGTTCGATTCAAAGGCAAGGGAATCAACTAAACGTAAAATGAATTACGATGATGCGACTGAAGCATGAAGCATGAAGCATGAAGCATCAACATTTTGATCCAAGGAGGAAATTGCAATGAACCAGAATACTATAAAAGAAAATTTAAAATCTTTTGGAATCAAGAAAATCGTATCTTTCCTGGATTCCGATCCGGATAAAAATATTCCAAGGATCGTAGATTGGGCCGAGAAAATTGATGTGGAAGGAACTTATAAAAGACAACTGAAATCCATAAAGAAGGCGATTGAAAACAAGGATGGCAATTGGTACCTGCTTATGAAAAGCCTTTGGACTGACATCGATGATGGCATAAGAAAAACCGTATTCAAAAACTTTATAGTCAATGCAACGATGCTGGGCGGAAACAAGCAAAGAAAGGCAAAAGAAAAATATGGCTGTAACATCCCGTGGGCGATACTTATGGACCCGACCTCTGCATGCAATCTGAAGTGCAAGGGTTGTTGGGCGGCTGATTACGGGAATAAAATGTACATGGATTACGAGACCCTGGATAAGATAATTTTACAGGGCAAAGCGTTGGGAACGTTTATGTACATCTATTCCGGTGGTGAACCTCTTTTGAGAAAGGATGATATTATCCGCTTATGTGAAAAGCATGACGATTGCATGTTCTTGTCATTTACAAATGGAACTTTAATAGATGAATCCTTTGCCGATGAAATGCTTAGAGTCAAAAATTTCGTTCCGGCAATAAGCGTAGAAGGGTTTGAAGAAGCTACGGACTATCGACGTGGTAAGGGTACATATGGGAAAGCGATATGTGCCATGGACATTTTAAGGAAGCGGAAATTGTTTTTTGGTTTCTCCTCTTGTTATACAAGCAGGAATGCGGATGTGATGGGCAGTGAAGAATATATCGATGAAATGATAAACAGAGGAGCCAAATTCGGATGGTTCTTTACTTATATCCCTGTCGGAATAGACGCAGTGCCTGAATTGATGGCAACCTCGGATCAACGTGAATTCATGTACCATCGGATAAGGGAATTCAGAAAAACGAAACCTTTATTTACATTGGATTTCTGGAATGACGGCGAGTACGTCAAAGGCTGCATAGCCGGAGGGAGATCCTATCTCCATATTAACGCAAATGGCGATATCGAGCCTTGTGCCTTCATCCACTACGCGGACTCGAATATTCATAAAAATACGCTTTTAGAGGCATTTCAGTCCCCATTGTTTATGCAATATTATAAAAACCAGCCATTTAATGATAACCACCTAAGGCCATGCCCGTTACTGGATAATCCGGAAAAACTTGAAAGCATGGTTCTTGCCTCTGGTGCGAAATCTACAGAAATGCTGCACCCTGAAGATGTACATCATTTATGCGGAAAGTGCAAAACTGTTTCTGATAAATGGGCGATAACGGCCGGGAGACTTTGGGCCAATTCAAATGATGATGAAAGTCGGAAAACAGTATCGTGATATTGCAATAAAAGTAGTCGTCCCAGCCATTGGACGGCAAATGTTTTGCACGAGTCGATGCGAATGCGCCGAGGGTCCTTTCTCCGGGTCACGTTCCTGGGGTACGGGACATATCGGACGGCGTCATGATCAGGGAGGGAAAGATGGCAATCCTCCCCGGCGATACCTTCTTTCAGGAAAGCGACCAGGAACAATGGTGATAATGTAGGATATACTTCACACAATTGA
>WOYI010371989.1_pt1 | contig 12895 bp, 8 predicted proteins | sample 6423411 | NCBI WGS metagenome assembly WOYI01 (sample SAMN13441803, study PRJNA592873) | oil field metagenome | biome: oil field; feature: oil-well bore; material: oil-contaminated soil; isolation source: oil-contaminated soil from oil-well borehole | place: Germany: Wietze | collected 2016-10-18 ... | reverse complement strand
AATTCAGGGCTATACTGCGCATGTTCTCCATACACCAGGATCAATCGTTTCTGGCCCGATTCCTCTAATGCTTCAATCTCTTTCACCAGTTCATCGTTGGTGAGTGTTTTGCGCACCTGTTCGGTGTTTGAAGCCCTGAATCCGCAATAGGTACAGTTGTTGGAACATTTGTTGCCTACGTACAGCGGGGCAAACAGTACAATCCTGTTTCCGTAGATCCTTTTTTTCAGCTCTCTGGCACCCTCTTTAATGAGCTGTACTGAATCTTTGTCGGTAGCATTGATGAGGGTGGCTGTCTCTGCGAGATTCAGTCGGTTTTTGGCAAGTGATTTTTCAATGATCAACCTTACTTTCTGCGGAGTAGATTCCGTATGATTCAGGTAATTCCAAATCTCCTCCGTATCGATAAAGGGCTGCATCGGTACATCGGGAAGGCGGTATGTTTCAGGACGGAATTGCATATCCATAAAGCAATATAAGAGATACACACAAAGATATGATCTTTTTCTTTCATATCTTTCTGAAATCACACTTTATTACCCTGTCTGATGTTTTTTTCAAGCAGTTATTACGCGTATTCCCGGTTATTTTGTTTTAACCGTGAGAAAGGGCTTTTTTTGGAAATGATAAAAGGTAATCGCTATGTTTTTTCACAGAGATGGCGGTGAATTTTTTGAAAAATATGTATCTTTGTGCTGCGGAAACATTTTATTCCAAAAATATGCTTTCTGAAAATAAACGGCAGGGAAAAACAATCATTTCATGTCAAAAGTCAATTTCAAAGGTTTGGGTGTAGCATTAATCACTCCTTTCAATGAAGATGGTTCCATCGATTTTGAAGCACTTTCGCGATTGCTGGAATACCAGTTGGAAAATGGGACAGATTATATTGTTGCCCTCGGTACAACGGCAGAGACGCCTACGCTCTCAAAAAAAGAGAAAGCGGATGTTGTGCGATTTATCGTGGAGAAGATAAATGGCCGGATACCTGTTGTGATGGGCGTGGGAGGAAACAACACGGCAGCATTGGCGGATGACCTTCGGACGATCGATTTCACGGGAATCAGCGCAGTCTTATCCGTTACGCCCTATTACAACAAGCCGACCCAGGAAGGACTTTTTCAGCATTATTGTGCGCTATCACAGGCATCGCCGCTGCCCATTATTCTGTATAACGTACCCGGTAGAACCGGCGTGAACATGACTGCCGAAACAACGCTGCGCATCGCACGCCACTGCAGGAATATCATTGCCGTAAAAGAAGCATCCGGTAATCTGGATCAGATAAAAACCATTATCGACGGAGCCCCGGAGGGTTTTCGTGTTATCTCGGGTGACGATTCCTTTACCAATGCCGTGATTGAAATGGGTGGGATAGGCGTGATCTCGGTGTTAGGAAATGCTTTTCCCAAAGAGATGGGTAGGCTTGTACATAGCGCCCTTACAGGAGATGCCGTGAATGCCCGGAATATGGATCAGGATTTCAGACGGTTTTTTCATTTGATCTTCGTAGAAGGAAACCCCGCAGGCGTGAAATGCATTCTGTATCTCAAAGGGATGGTCAACAACAGACTCCGCCTGCCTTTGGTTCCCGTGAGTGAAAATACACTTCAGGAGATAAAAAAAGAACTTTCCAGATTCAGTTAAATAAATTTATTATATACTTTTGTATGTAATAAAAACATTTCAATCATAGCTATTATGAAACCAATATTAGTTCCTATAATCATTTTATCTGCAATGATCACAACAAGTTGTACAGAAAAAAAGACAGTACAGACGGGAGATCGTCTCGATCCTGCCAATCTCGATACTACCGTTGCTCCCGGTGAAAGTTTCTATCAATATGCTACCGGTGGCTGGCAAAAAGCCAATCCTATTCCCGACGAATATGCACGGTACGGCACCTTCGACAAACTGCGTGAAAAGAATCAGGAGCAGATACAAAGTCTGATCACGGCGCTGGGAAAGCAGGAGAATCCTGCGGGCACCAATGCACAAAAGGTGGGCGACCTGTATTCCATGGGAATGGACAGTGTGAAGCTGAACAGCGACAGCGCTGCGCCGCTGCGTTCGCAACTGGAAGATATTGCGGGGGCAAAGGATAAAAGAGATATCGTACGGCTGATGGCAAGGGTGAGTCGTTATGCCTCCAATCCATTTTTCGGATTTGCCGTGGGTGCTGATGACAAAAACAGCGGGATGAACATCGCCCACCTTTACCAGTCGGGTATCGGCATGGGCGACAGGGATTACTACCTGCTCGAAGACGATCATTCTCAACGGTTGCGCGATGCCTACATTACCCTGATGGAAACCCAATTCAAAAATGCAGGTTATGTCGATGCTGATGCCAAACAGGCTGCCGCCAACGTGATGAAAATTGAAACAGAGCTGGCACAGGCCCATGTCACCAAAGAGATGCGCCGTCAGCCGGAATTGAATTACCATAAGATGCTCGTGGCCGACCTCAACACGCAGGTGGCTCCTTTTGAATGGACACTTTATTTTGAGGCGATGGGCGCTACCGGTCTCGACAGCCTCAACGTGTCGCAGATAGAACCGGTGAAAGCAGCGGTTGCCATCATCCACCGGGAGCCGGTGGAGGTGCTGCAGGATTACCTGAGTTGGAAAGTGATCAATGCTGCTGCCGGTTATCTGAGTGATGATTTTGTCAATGCAAATTTTGAATTTTACGGAAAGATACTGAGCGGAAGCAAGGAACTCCATCCTCGCTGGCGCAGGACCATTGACGCCATAAATGGTGCGATGGGAGAAACCGTGGGGCAACTCTATGTGGAAAAATATTTCCCGCCCGAGGCCAAAGAGCGGATGCTCCAACTGGTGGATAATTTGAAAACGGCTTTGGGTGAGCGGATAAACCAACTCGAATGGATGAGCGGCGAGACAAAAAGCAAAGCGCAGGAAAAACTCAGCACTTTTATCGTGAAGATAGGCTATCCCGATAAATGGAAAGATTATTCTTCTCTCGAGATTAAGAAAGACTCTTACTGGCAAAACATGATGCGTGCATCAGAATTTGAATACGGCGAGATGATTGCTGACTTGGGAAAACCGGTAGATAAGACCAAGTGGTATATGTCTCCACAGACTGTCAATGCCTACTACAACCCCTCTTCCAACGAGATATGCTTCCCTGCAGGCATTCTGCAGCCGCCTTTTTTCTATATGAATGGCGATGATGCCATCAATTACGGCGGTATTGGCACCGTCATCGGTCACGAGATGACACACGGTTTTGATGACCAGGGGAGGAAGTACGATAAAGAGGGCAATCTTACCGACTGGTGGACGGCCGATGATGCCCAGCGGTTTGATGAGAGGACCAAAGTACTGGTTGACTATTTCAACAATATTGCCGTGCTCGATACGGTACATGCCAACGGCACATTCACATTGGGTGAGAACATTGCCGACCATGGAGGACTGCAGGTCGCCTGGCAGGCCTTTCAGAAAACCCCCCAGGCACAGTCGGGTGAGGCTATTGATGGATTTACGCCGGCGCAGCGTTTTTTCCTGAGTTATGCTCTCCTCTGGGCAGGCAATGTACGTGATGCAGAAATTCTCCGGTTGACTAAGATTGATCCGCATTCTCTCGGAAGATGGCGTGTAGATGGCGCCCTGCCTCATATTGATGCATGGTACGAAGCTTTTCATATTCAATCTTCCGATCCTATGTATCTTCCTAAAGATAAACGCGCATCCATCTGGTAAAAAGAGAGACCCCGCCGTTACAGGCGTTAGTGGGTGCGGAGAGCTCATCATCACATCATATATATGTTTTCAGGAATAATTGAAGAAGCAGCCACAGTAGTGGCACTCAATAAGGAGCAGGGTAATCTCCATATTACGTTGCGATGTTCTTTCACCGGAGCGTTAAAAATCGACCAGAGCGTGTCTCACAATGGCGTTTGTCTAACGGTGGTCTCCATCGAAGATGACACCTATACAGTGACAGCCATCCGGGAAACACTGGAACGCTCGAACCTCGGCCTTCTGAAGATTGGCAGCAAAGTAAATCTCGAACGCAGCATGCTGCTGAATGGCCGCCTCGACGGCCATATCGTGCAGGGGCATGTGGACCAGACTGCCGTGTGCAAGGAGGTGACGGAAGCTGATGGCAGCTGGTACTACACCTTTGCGTATGCGTTCAACAAGGAAATGGCCCGTAAAGGATATTTGACGGTGGATAAAGGCTCCGTAGCCGTCAACGGGGTCAGCCTTACTGTGGTAGAGCCCACCGAGAACAGTTTTAAAGTAGCCATTATCCCCTATACGCATGCTCATACCAACTTCCACCAGATAGAGGTGGGGAGCGTGGTCAATGTTGAGTTCGATATTATTGGCAAATACATTAGCAGGATCATTGCCCTAAATTCGTAGCATGGACTTTCTTGAATTTGGGGCAAGGAGGAGGAACCATTTCACGAAACAAGCTCCGGTACATATCATATCATACTGGTGGAGTAGAACCATTGCTGGAGATGGTTTCTTATAACGGATACGGGAAGGGCCCGAAAAAATAAAACGCAAAAAAATAAGTAGATGCGGCAGAATGAATCCTTTATAATCATTAGACTTTAATCTTTTTAACACGATGTTTTCGGTGTTTAGTTGGTGACATCGCAAAAATATGTCATCTTTGCACTCTCAAATATATATTTAAGAATAAGGCGGCTAAGAGCTGGTTTGTTATACAGAAACAGATGAATATTCGAAAAAAACGTTTCTTTTTGTTGATCGTTCTCCTCACGATAACCGTGGTAATTTTTGCACAGCAAGTAGGCTCCAATTCTCCCTACAGCAGGTATGGGTACGGTCTTCTGTCGAATCCTGTTCTGGGCGCCTCTGAAGCGATGGGAGGAATCAGTTACGGGTTGCGCCGAAGTCAGCAGGTTAATCCCGGTAATCCTGCCTCCTATTCTGAGCTTGATTCACTCACGTTTATCTTCGATCTGGGTGTATCAGGACATTTGGCACGGTTGAACGACGGCAGTACCCAACGTGATTTTTACAATGGCAACCTCGATTACATAGCCATGCAGTTTCCGCTTATGAGGAATGTGGGAGCCAGTATAGGACTTTTACCCTATTCAAAAATGGGGTATAATTTTGGTGGCGCCCGTTCTCTTTCAAACATTCAATATATAGAAACATACAGGGGAACAGGCGGATTGACACAAATCTATGGAGGAATAGCCTGGGAGCCTGTAAAGAATATTTCTGTCGGAGCAAATTTATCCTATCTGTTCGGTAATTTTTCGCGGAGCAGCGTGGTTACACCCGTTTCCACTTCGGCATTGATAGGAGAAACCAAATACACATATGCTTTTCGTGAATTGAAATATGATGTGGGTCTCCAATTTACATATCCAATCGGTAAGACCCGTTCGGTGACGATAGGTGCGGTTTATACACCGCAGCTAAACGCACGGGCCGATGTGAACCCCACAGAGATGCTCTTTGCCGGCGATCCTTACGAGAATCCTGGGTTGCCGCCTTCCCAGATATTGAAAACCGACAGCATAAAGGGTGCTTCTTTTCAGCTGCCGCATACCTTTGGCGTGGGCTTTACCTACATCACCGGCAATTTGCTGGTCGGCCTGGACGGTACATACCAACTGTGGAAGAATCTGGATTATCCGGCGGTGCTCGACGATCTCACCCCCGAAAATCGGTTTAACAATGCTTATCGCCTGAATGCCGGCATGGAATATGTGGTTGATCCGTTAAGCCAGAATTTCTTTCAGCGCATCCGTTTCAGAGGAGGCCTTTCTTTCGCCAACTCATATGCCAACTTCAGTGTGACCCGGCCCGATAGCGGCGAAAGTGAAGGATTGGGCAGTTTCAGGGAATATGGAGTGAATATAGGTGTAGGACTACCTTTTCACGACTATATGTCGGGACGTGTTTCCATGCTTAACATTGGATTGGGCTATTCCAGGCAACAACCCGATCACGATTTTATGATCAGTCAGGATATGTTCAAAATATCCCTAAACATGAATATTAACGAGCTTTGGTTCTTTAAGCGACAGTTTAATTAGTCTTTGCAAGAAAACGCCAACTACTGCGTTATTCTCGTTTTTGAAGCAGTCATTTACGAATAGTAAACTCCTTAGCTTCAAAAACTTCGAAAGCCTTGTATTTGACGCTTTCTTATCAAAGACTGAAAATAACTTAGTTTTCTTTCAGGCACTAATTAATGAGATGGCCGGAGAAACGGACCAAAAAAAAGTAAAGGATTAAACTTTTGTTTTCATATGCTGTCCAAAAGACAACTAAACAAGAAAAAAATAAAACATCAGAAATATGAAAAAATTATTATTATCGGGATTCGTGGCTATCGCAATGGTAGTTGGTGTCAACGCCCAGAAAGCAGGCTATGATCCAGTCAACGCACCTTTCGGACACGGTCAGGATAGTATAGACTGCCGGGTGAATTTAAGCCTTATGCAAACATCTGTCAAAGCAGAAGCCTATAACGATGCTTTAAAACCCTGGACAGCTGCATATGAAAATTGTCCGGCGTCCAGTAAGAACATCTATATTTATGGTCCCCGTATCTTCAAGGCGCTCTATGAGGCTACTACCGATACAGCCAAAAAGAAAGAATATCTCGACAAGACAATGGAGATCTACGACACGCGCATCAAGTATTTCGGTAAAGACGATGCCAAAGGTACCATTCTGGCTTACAAGACGTATGATTATATGGAAATGATGGGTGATAAAACTGATCAGGCTGTGGTATATGCGTGGTTGGGTGAAGCTATCGGTGAGATGAAAGGCAATATGAATCCACCCGATGCCTATTCTTATTATATGATTGCCTCATTGAATTTATATCTGAACGATAATTCCAAAAAAGATCAGTACATCAATGATTATTTCACCGTGGCAGGCTATGTTGATCAGGCAATTGCCCAGGCAAAAAGTGCCAATGATCAGGCAACCGTCGATTATCTGGGAATGGTAAAAGAAGGGATCGTGAAAGGATTTGTCAGCAGTGGCGCCGGTGATTGCAAAACGCTGACCGAATATTACGCCGACAAGGTAGAACCGAACAAGACAAATAAAGAGTTTCTAAATGAAGTAATCAATGCATTGGGTTCAGTAGGTTGTTCCGATGTGGATCTTTATTTTACCGCATCCGAATATCTTTATCAACTCGAGCCGTCTGCAGGAGCAGCCATTGGACTGGCTAACAGAAGCCTGAGAGACAAAGACTACGATACAGCGCTGAAATATTACGAACAGGCAGCAGAACTGGAGACCGACAAAAAGAAAGCATCCGACTATATGATGCAATTGGCCGGCATTTTATCCAACCAGCGCAACTTCGTCAAAGCAAGACAGGCTGCCTACGAAGCTTTGGAGTATAACCCCAACAACGGTGAAGCATATATCCTGATAGCTCAGCTCTACGCAAGTTCTGCCAACAATATCTTCCCGGAACCGGAGAAAGCCGGATTGGTTTATCTGGCAGCAGTAGATAAATTACAAAAAGCAAGATCCGTTGACCCGAGTGTTGCCGAAAAGGCAAACAGCTTGATCAACAGGTATTCGGCCGCTTTTATGGATACCGAAACTGCCTTTATGATGGGTTATAAAGCCGGTGAATCGGTATTTATCCCGGGCTGGATCGGTGAAAATACAACCGTTCGGTTAAGGTAATTCAACAAGTTGAAAACGTGTTGAAGAGACAACACCGCATACCCCTTTCAAGAAGTATAGCAACCACTTTTTCCGTGGTTGTTATGCTTCTTTTTTTTATATCGTGCAGAGACAGGAACGAAAACCTGGTCTCTTTCGTCTATGATCCCGAGGTGGTCCCGACAATGATCACCGATACCGTTACCACGCTTATTTCCGACTCCGGTATTACGCGTTATAAGCTGGTGGCGGATGTCTGGATGATATTCGACAAGGCAAAGGAACCTTACTGGTATTTTCCCGAAGGAATTTACCTGGAGCGTTTTACCCCCGATTTCAGCATTGAGGCTACCGTTGTTGCCGACACAGCCTGGTATTACAGTGAGAAAGACTTGTGGAAACTGAAAAAAAATGTTCATGTGGAAAATATGCAGGGAGAGGAATTCGACAGCGAAGAGCTTTTTTGGGACCAGAAGAATGAAAGGGTTTACTCCGATAAATATATCGAGATCAAACGGGGTGTCACCGAAATCAAGGGCTATGGATTTGAATCGAATCAGTCGATGACCGATTACCGTATCTTTCGACCGCACGACGGAAAGTTGCCTTTCTCCGACGAGGTTCCGTCCGACTCGCTGCAGTCGGAACCGGCCCTCATAGATGGAGTATCCGTACCCTCCGGTGAGGAGTAGCCATTGGGGCAAATGAAATATTAGAAGAAAATGTCCGTATCTGTGGAAGTGGGATGGTGGATTACTCTGTTTATGTCTGTTTTTTTTTCAGGCATGGAAGTGGCATTTATCTCCTCCGATAAGCTGCGTTACGCTGTCCGGAAAAAATCCACCGGCGTTTACAATTACATGTTGAACAGCATTTATGAACATCCGCATCAGTTTCTGGGGACCCTCATGGTGGGAAAAGTGATTGTGCTCGTGGTGTTTGTGTATCTCTCTTCTCTTATCTTTTACCATCAGGTCTCTTTTCGTGTAGAAAATGATCTGCCGGTGATGCTGCTCTTCATTGCGGTGGTGACTTTCATCCTGCTGCTGACCGATGAATTTTTGCCACGCACCTTTTTTCGGAAAAACACCAATTTTTGGGTCAACCTGTTTGTGGTTCCTGCTTTCATCTTTTGCGTATTATTGTATCCTGTTGCCAAAGTGTTTGCAGAGATATCAAAAGGTATCCTGCGATTGTTTGGCGTCCGTGCTCCCCAATCGGGCAAAGAAGTATTTAGCAGGGTGGATCTCGATGCCTACGTAAAAAAAAGTATCGACGATATGTCGAAAGAGAAAGAAATGGATTCGGAAATGAAAATTTTCCGGAATGCGCTCGATTTCTCTTCCACGAAAATAAGAGACTGCATGGTGCCCCGCGCCGACATTGTGGCAGTGAGTGTGGATACCGATCTGGATACCCTGAAAGAGAAGTTCATTGAGACAGGCATTTCGAGAATTCTGGTCTTTAAGGATGATATCGACAACATTGTGGGATATATTCATATGTGGGAGATTTTTAATAATACCCGCGACTGGACCCACAATGTGGCATCCATTTCATTTGTACCTGAGAGCATGCCTGCCAATAAACTCATGAGCGATCTGATGCAGCAACGCAAAAGTATCGCAGTCGTTGTAGACGAATTTGGCAGTACCTCCGGCATTGTGACGATGGAAGACCTGGTGGAAGAGATATTCGGAGAGATTGAAGATGAGTATGATGTGGAATCGAAATTTGTGAAACAGGAAGGAGCGCATGAATTTGTTCTCTCAGGACGCGTAGAAATTGACCATCTGAATGAAATATATGGCCTTGATATCCCCGAATCGGACGAATATACTACCGTGGCCGGTTACCTGCTCCATCACACCCAACGTTTTCCCAAGACATACGAGACGATTGTCATTGGGAAATATACTTTTAAAATACTGAAAGTTACCTCCCGTAAAATTGAGGTAGTACGCCTCATTACAGAAAACACCCAACCATCACATAAGTCGTTTTAACATTACATCCCCACACTTTTCCAGAAAAAATAGCTATATCTGCTTTATTTTTACTAATTTCGTGCTCTTATTTGAATCGATTTACTTTTTAACGTTGAAACAGAACTAAAAAATAGTTAAATGGCTACTTTACAAAAGATTAGGAACAAAGGAACGCTGCTGGTAATTGTGATTGGTGTAGCACTGCTTGCCTTTGTTTTGGGAGACTTGTTCACATCCGGCACCACATTGTTTGGGAAAGCGCGCGACAAGGCATTCGTGGTAAACGGAGAGGTGATTTCCACACAGCAATATGCCGATAAAATTACCGAATTCGAAGAATTCCAGAAAACGATCAGCGGTCAATCGTCTCTCGATGAGAATACCTCTTTGCAGATACGTGAAGCGGTATACCAACAGATGGTACGTGAACGCTTGCTCGATAATCAGACCCGGAAGCTTGGAATCATCGTAACCAGGGAAGAGCTCAATGATCTGGTATATGGTGAAAACATATCTCCGGTACTGCAGCAACTCCCTTTCTTTCTTGATCAGCAAACAGGCATGTTTAACCGTAACGCGCTGATCGAATTTCTCAATACCATCAATACGCCCGTTTCCAATCCGCAGGAACAGGTGCTGGTTGATCAGTATAAATCGATTTGGTTGTTCATTGAAGAGATGGTTCGAACACAGCGACTAGAAGAAAAATATATCTCTCTGTTATCCAATGCTGTGATCGTAAACGATCTGGAAGCCAAAACATCGTTCGATCTTTCCCAACGCAATGCCGACATTGCGTATGTCATGCAGAGCTATTTCACCATTCCCGATTCGTCGGTGACAGTCACCAATAAAGAGATACAGGACTACTACAACGCACACAAAGCATCGTTTCGCCTGGAAGCACCCTTGGTCAAATTGTCGTATTTTACCAAGGAGATAAGCCCCAGCAATGAAGATTTTGCAGAAGTGGAGGCCGAGTCAAGGAAGGCTTTTGCAGAATTGCAAAAAGCGACAAACCCCATGACTGTAGTAGCCGATTATTCCGACACGCCTTACCGGGATGTATTTGTGAGTGAATTCATGCTCACTCCCTCGCAGATTGAGTTTGTGCGTACTGCCGACATCAACGACATAGCAGGCCCCACTCGTGTTGAGAATAGTTATCAGATTATCAAGCTGATCGACAAGACTGTGGCGCCCGATTCGGTAAGGCTGCGCATGATGGCCATCCCTGACGCTACGATGGTGGGGCAGGATTCCGTGGTTACACATTTTGTGGATAGTATTTATGGTTTGCTTCAAGGCGGACAGGCTTTTGCCGATGTTGCCAACAGCCTCAATCCGAATTCCAATGGAGGTGAGGTAGGTTGGGCAAGGGAGATCGATCTGGTACAGATGGGCTCCGGTTTGGTAGAGGCAGCTTTTACTGCTCCTGTGGGACAGCCTGTGAAACTGACCGTCCCGGGGCAGCAAATCATTCTTCAGGTTGAGGAACGGACAAAACCGGTAAACAAATATAAGGTGGCCATCGTGAATATGCCGGTAATTGCCAGCGAGAAGACCTCGAATAATATCGACAATGAGTTGAACCAATTTGTTTCTACGCCCGAAGTGGGTGCAAAGTTTAACGAACTGGCATCGGAGAAAGGGTATATGGTTATTCCAAACATCACATTGTCGGCTAACGATTTTTCGTTGGCACAGATTCCCGGTTCCCGTCAGATTATCACCTGGGCAGCCAATGAAAAGAGCCCCGGTGCCGTGAAAAAATTTGACCTCACCAACCTGCGGGTGATTGCACGGTTAGAGCAGGTAATACCAGCCGGTATCACCCCATTGTCGGAGGTCTCTTCCGGTATTCGTACGCAGTTGGTTAACGAGAAGAAAGCAGGAAAGATCATCTCCGGCCTGGAGGCACAGAATCTCTCATCGCTTGAAGCGTACGCGGCTGCCATGAACAGTTCTGTTGATACTGTCCGGTTTGTGAACTTTAACACCCAAAATATTACAGGGCTGGGCTTCGAACCTGTGTTAAACGCTGTATCATCATTTGCACCGCTTCAAACAATTGTGGGCCCTATGAAAGGGAATATGGGCGTTTTTGTCACGCAGGTAACAAATCGTACACAAGGAACAGAGACATACGACGCTGCATCACAGAAAATAAGCATCCTCAACAACAATGCCTATCGTCTGCAAATGCAATCGATTGATGTGTTAAAAGAAAAACTGGGCGTGGAAGATAACCGCTACAGGTTCTTTTAAGCGACGACATAGTTCAGCGAAAGTTCAGTGAATAAGCGTTGCAGCATTTGCGCAACAACCCACAAAGAAGGGCCGTCCTGTAAAGGGCGACCTTTTTTGTGGGTTGTTATTCCGTTCGGATTATTGTATTTCGATCTTGCCGGTTTGTTCCAGCTGCAAAGTTTTGCTGGGCTGGTCACATACTTCCGTAGGTCCGAAGTACTGGATGGGACCGGGATATACATAATCGGTATCGATGGCCCATTTTTCACGATGACTTTCGAAATACCTGAAAGGGGTTCCTTCCAGCTCCACCAGCGCTTTCTGAATCACCGGTTTCATTTCTCCGTGGCGTCGTTCCATATTCATCATCATGGTGATGGGAATTCCGCCTGCAATCCATTTGGCGGCGGCTCCCGTCGTGTTACGAACCGAGGCCATGTAGCCCGTCTTTCCTGCTGCAATAAGCATCGATGCCGTGTAGCCGAGAGAATAGCAGTAGTCCGCATCATAGTTCGACGGAGCTGCACAGCGTCCTTCGTACCCGAAGAAATGGGTGATGGTGGCAAACTTACCGTTATATTTTCCCTCTTTACTCCACTGATCGAGCCGCTTCTTCACCATCTCAGCGAGGAGCTTCTCAGTCTCGATGAGCGATACCTGTACGTTGCCGTGCGGGTCACGGTCGAGCGTGAGCTGACGGGCCACCGTTTCGGGAAGACTGGCATAGATCTCGGCATTCTTCTGTGAGAGCTTGCTGATGATGTAATCCCGTTTACCGGAACGACGTACCAGATCGAACTCTTCCTGATTGTGCGCGAGGAAATCGTTCAGTTCGCTGATCAGATCCTTCATGGCGGGAATGAACTCAATCAATCCTTCGGGAATGATCACTGTTCCAAAATTCAATCCTTTCTCCGCCCGTTTTGCGATCACGCCGGCTATCTGATCGATGATATCGTCGAGTGATAATGCTTTTGCCT
>WOYI010999334.1_pt1 | contig 12898 bp, 7 predicted proteins | sample 6423411 | NCBI WGS metagenome assembly WOYI01 (sample SAMN13441803, study PRJNA592873) | oil field metagenome | biome: oil field; feature: oil-well bore; material: oil-contaminated soil; isolation source: oil-contaminated soil from oil-well borehole | place: Germany: Wietze | collected 2016-10-18 ... | reverse complement strand
ATTTTGTATGTTTATGCATTACGAGGTTCTTGAAAACCTATTTTGCAATTGGCTCCTTGATTTTTACAGAGTTATCTAAAGCTGAAAGTTCTTTCTTGGCTTGATCCTCAAACCTGATCAGATAAGCCATTTTCTGCTATAACTTCTTCAAGAGTGGTGGTTTTGCTACGACCTGCTCTTAGATCTTCATCACGTTTTTTTGCAAGGTAAATCATTTCAAGATCACATACTTTGTCTTCGAGTGCTTCCTGAATGTAATATGTTTTTGTTCTTCCTGTTTGTTTAGCTAGGTTGTTAAGCCTGTCTGCCAGTTCTTTCGGTAAGCGTACCGATATGCTCTTAGTCATATGTTTATCCTCTCTTCTCATAGAATTGTAATATGTGTATTACATAAAATGCAAGTATTACTTACAATCTTCCTTTTGGGGAAGGTGATAGGTCATCTCATATTCCTATGATCTTGATCAGGGCATGTTTCTCTCGCTTCCCATCAAATTCAAAGTAGAAGATTTGCTCCCACGTTCCAAAGTCGAGTCTTCCGTTTGTAATGGCACACACCGTCTCTCGTCCCATAATGGTTCTCTTCAAGTGGGCATCCGCATTATCCTCAAATCCATTGTGATTATACTGGCTGTAGGGTTTTTCTGGAGCTAGTTTCTCAAGCCAACGTTCATAGTCCTGATGCAAGCCACGCTCATCATCGTTGATGAAAATACTGGCGGTGATATTCATGGCATTAATCAATACCAAGCCCTCCTTGATACCGCTCTCATTAATGGCATCCTGGACATCACTGGTAATGTTTACCAATCCTCTTCTGGTAGGGATATGGAAAAACAGTTCTTTTCTATAGTGTTTCATGCATTCCTCCTTGTTACAGCATATGTAAAAACCCAAGTGAAGGTCAAATAGAAGAGATTAGATTTTAATCTACCAAAATTCACATAAAAAAGCAAATAAAGTAAAATAATACTCTTTATTGCATTTTAGTCGTAAATAAAACACCTTGCTTTTAGGGATTTGCTGGTTTAAAATAAACATGATCTTCTGGAACTGCTACTGCCATATTTAATGGTATTTGCAATACAAAGGGTGTGTCCCGTGTTTTTTCCCAAGGAGGTCCTCATGAATAATCGAGCGAATGAGATCGCGGCGATTGTTTACAAGCATAGAGAGCGTCATGGTGCGCTTCTCTCCATACTTGAAGCAGTACAACGCACGAATGAGCACAACTATCTCCCCAAACAAGAGCTGGTAATGGTGGCCAAAGAGTTGGGTGTACCGCTATCCCAAATCTATTCAGTTGTCACCTTCTATGCTTTTTTCAATCTGAAAGCACAAGGTGAACATGTAATCACAGTCTGTCGTGGAACGGCCTGTCATACAAGGGGATCCAAACCTTTGCTAGACAATGTGTTGCATATGTTGGGCATTGAATTGGACGAAGATGGGATGGCCACCACCCCTGATTATCGTTTTACCGTACATACTGTGGCTTGTTTTGGGCAGTGTGCACTTGCTCCGGTCATTGCAATCGATGAAGTGATTCACTCCATGGTGACCGAAGAGAAACTCGCTACCATGATAGAAGCCCTCTCAGCGCGAAAGGAGGGAGCATGAGCAGTATATTGGATCGCTTAGACAATGAAGGAAGAAAGACCCTCTATCCAGACATACCAGCAATTGCTGTAGGAATGGGCACTTGCGGAATCGGCAGTGGTGCAGATGTGCTCTTTGAAGCATTTTCAGCTCTTCAAAAGAAAAAGAAAGATGGATTTTTTCTTCGCTCAGTTGGTTGTTTTGGTTGTTGCAGTGAAGAACCACTTGTGTTGATTTCCATCCCCGGAAAGCCTATGGTGCTCCTGCACAAGGTAGGGGAGGCTGATTGTGCACCGATTGTAAAGGCGCTTCTTGAAGGTACATATTATTCGGAAAAAGCCTTCTGCAAGATCAGCAGATGGGACCATCATCTCTCCTTTCATGAGTATGGTGATGGATTTCCCGAACTTTTAGAATGGAATGAGATACCCTTTTTCCATCCACAGCTAAAACTGGTGCTCCGTGATGCTGGGATTATCGACCCGACCAACATCGCTGAGTATGTTTCTGTTGGTGGATATAGAGCACTGGAAAAAGCGCTCTTTTCCATGAACAGGGATGCTGTACTCGATGAAGTCAAATCATCAAAGCTTAGAGGCCGTGGGGGAGCCGGGTTCCCCACCGGACTCAAGTGGGAGTTGATGAAGAAAGAAGAGTCAGCGCAGAAGTACTTGATCTGCAATGCCGATGAGGGAGACCCCGGGGCATACATGAACCGTAATGAGATGGAGAGCGACCCTCATATGCTTATAGAAGGCATGTTGCTAGCCTCCTACGTTACCGGGGCAGAAGAGGGAATCATCTATGTCCGTGCTGAATACCCTCTTGCAGTGGAGCGGTTGCAAAAAGCAATTGCAGATGCCTATGCTAACAATCTGTTAGGGAAAGACATTCTTGGTGCCAACATGCGCTTCGACCTACAGGTTGTAGAAGGTGCCGGGGCCTTTGTCTGTGGAGAGGAAACAGCCCTGATTGCATCGCTGGAAGGAAGAGCTGGTCGTCCTCGCTCGAAACCACCATTCCCCAGTCAGAAAGGGTATCTTGGCTACCCAACAACCATCAATAATCTGGAGACTTGGTGCAACATTCCCCTTATCATTGGGAAGGGGAGTGATTGGTTTTTGAAATATGGAATTCCTTCCTCACCCGGAACGAAAGTATTTTCCTTGGTAGGTAAAGTAAAGCACACCGGACTGGTAGAACTCCCCTTGGGAGAGAAGCTAACCACCTTGGTGTATGGGGCAGGAGGAGGATCAGTCTCAAAGACCAAACGTATCAAGGCGGTACAGAGTGGAGGACCCTCAGGAGGCTGCATTCCCGCCCGTCTCTTTGACAAGAGCATCGATTATGAGAGCTTAGCTGCCCTCGGATCCATCATGGGGTCTGGAGGTATGGTTGTCATGGACAATGATAACTGCATGGTGGACTCTGCACGCTATTTCGTTGAATTTACCACCAAGGAGTCCTGTGGAAACTGTACCCCCTGTAGGGAAGGCCTCTCACAAGTATTTTCTATTCTTGACAGAATTACCAAAGGGGAAGGAAAGAAAGACGATCTGCAGATGTTGGAAACCTTGGGAGCCCATATCAGCGATACAGCAATGTGCGGGCTCGGGCAGTCTGCAACCAATCCAGTACTTACGACATTACGATATTTTCCGGAGGAGTATGAAAACCATATTCTGAGAAAGCGATGTGAGGCTGGAACCTGCGAGGCCTTGGTGGAAGAGCTTTGCTCCAACTCCTGTCCACTTTCCATGCGGATTCCCACCTATATCGCACTGCTCAGGGAAAATCGACTGGTAGAGGCATTTACCTCCACCTTGGAAGATAATCCTCTTCCCGGTACCCTTGGGAGAATATGTCACTTCCACTGTCAGATGCGTTGTAGAAGGGATACATTGGATTCTCCTGTTCATCAGGGTGAATTGCATCGTTACCTTGCAGATACGCTCTACAAGATGGGCAATGAACAAGATGTGTACCAGGAGATGGTTGCTAAAATTCCTGCTTCAACAGGTAAGAAGATTGGAATTGTCGGCGCAGGACCGGCTGGACTGAGTGCGGCATTCTACCTCGTACGTCTTGGTCATGAGGTGACCATCTATGATGAACACCAAGAAGCAGGTGGGGTGCTTCGCTATGGCATACCCAGCTACAGACTGCCCAGGGAAGTGCTGGCAAAGGAATTGGAGCTCTTCGAGCAGCTGCCGATCACCTTTGCTTTCAACAAGCGACTTGGAAAAGACATGCAGATCTCAGATCTCAAGCAATCCTATGATGAAGTCATCTTGGCTCTAGGTTCTTATCATCATGCAACCTTGCAGCTTGATGGAGCTGATAGGGGACAGGTAGTCCAGGGCACCGATGTACTCAATGCTCTGGCTGAGGGAGATACACCCCCTGTTGGAGATCGTGTGGTTGTCATCGGTGGTGGCAATGTCGCCATTGATGTTGCACGATCTCTCTGGCGATTAGGCGTAGAGGTCACCATTGCCTACAGACGTGATAAGGAGGATATGCCGGCCAACGAGAGTGAGATCGAGGAAGCCTTCGCTGAAGGTATCCCTTGTATCTTCAATGTTGCTCCAAAGCGGATATCGAGAGACAATAAAGGCCGCCTCGAGGCACTCGAGGTAGAAGCATTGGAGATCGGGGAGTATGATCTCAGCGGAAGAAGAATCCGCCGAGGAACCGGCTCCATTCGTTCCCTCGCTTGTGACACGGTCATTGTAGCCATAGGAGAGCGAGTTGATACAGAACTTCTGGAAACAGAAAAGCTTGCAGTTTCCAAGCGAGGCCATCTGGAGGTGAAACCATACCTGTATGAGACCAACCAGGAACATGTCTGGGCAATCGGGGATGTCATCAACGGTCCTTCCACAGCAGCCGAGGCGATGGGGCAGGGCAAGGAAGTTGCCCGCTTGATCGACCGCAGGTTGAGTGGAGAAGACCGGTTTGCACAGCTCTTTACTACCTTTAGCTATGAACAGACAGTGGGTAAAACCCTGTATGAAGGGAAAGCAATCAATGCTGAAAAACTTCCTGTCGCTGCAAGAAGCGGTTCCTTCGAAGAGGTAAACAAGGGCTATACAGGCCGACAGGCGCGGATGGAGGCAGGTAGATGTCTCCGGTGTGATGTCAAGTGTGAACAGGAGGTGCTCTATGGATAGGAAGATGATCACACTCTCCGTTGATGGAAAAACTGTCACAGTTCCAGAAGGGACGAGAATCTTGGATGCATGCAACGTTGCAGGAATCAAGGTTCCCTCTCTCTGCTACCTCGAAGATGTATCAGCACATGGGTCCTGCGGTATCTGCGTGGTTGAAATAGATGGGTACAAACGCTTGGTTCGCTCATGCTTGCATACCGTCAAGCAGGATATGGTCATCCATACTCATAGTAATCGTGTCATGAGCGCAAGGAAATTGAACCTTGAGTTGTTGCTTGCCAACCATCCACTGCTTTGCACCACCTGTGAGAGAAATCTCAACTGCGAATTGCAGGCACTTGCCCTGCAACTGGGAGTGAGAGAATCACGATTCGAAAGAACGAAGAAATCGATACGGCCAATCGACGACTCTTCTCCATCAATTGTTCGCGACCCTAATGCTTGCATTCTCTGCAATCGTTGCGTTGAGGTATGTGCAAATGTCCAAGAAGTGCATGCAATCGAGATGATGCAACGGGGACTCCGCACTACGGTGTCAACGTTCTTCGATGAGGGGCTAGCTTCCTCCGTATGCACGAACTGCGGGCAGTGTTCTCTCGTGTGTCCGACCGGTGCCATTACCGAGAAGAGTCATGAGAGCGCAGTCTTTGATGCAATTGCTGACCCAAATCTTGTGGTGCTGGTACAGACAGCCCCTGCAATTAGAGTAGGACTCGGAGAGGCAATGGGTTTGGGTGAGGGATCCCTCGTGACCGGAAAGATGGTCAGCGCGCTCCGGACCCTGGGATTCGACAGAGTATTCGATACCCAGTTCAGTGCAGATCTGACCATCATGGAAGAGTCTCATGAGTTGATTCAACGCTTAACCAACGGTGGGACGCTCCCCATGATCACCAGCTGTTCACCTGGATGGATCAAGTTCATCGAGACCTTCTATCCCGATCAACTGGAACATCTCTCATCTTGCAAGTCTCCACAGCAAATGTTTGGTTCCATTGCCAAGACCTATTATGCGGAGCAGGCAGGAATAGACCCCCGCAACATACGGGTGGTTTCAATCATGCCCTGTACAGCAAAGAAGTTTGAAGCAGGAAGAAGTGAGATTGACAGTGCATTCTCCTACTGGAGGGACAAGGGCTCGTTCACCGATGATGAGTACTTCTGTGATGTCGATTATGTATTGACTACACGGGAACTGGCAAGGATGCTGAAGAGAATCGGGATAGATTTTGCCCATCTGGAAGATGGTAAGTTTGACGATCCCCTAGGGCAGTCCACCGGTTCAGCGGTATTGTTTGGTGCCACTGGAGGAGTTATGGAGGCAGCCCTCAGGACCGCCTATGAGACCATTACCAAAACCAAGCTGGATGCATTGGAGTTTGAACAAATTCGCATAGGAGCAGGTATTAGGGAGGCGACCATCATGATTGGGGAAACCCCGCTGAAGGTTGCCGTAGCCAATACACTGGCGAACGCCCGAGTCCTCTTGGACCAGATTCAGGAAGGCAAGAGTCCCTACGCATTTATAGAAGTAATGACCTGTCCCGACGGATGCCTCGGTGGAGGAGGACAACCTATTCCTACAAACAAGGAAATTAGGAGAAAACGTGCCATGTCGATCTATGAGGAAGACCGTGGTATGCCGATACGCAAATCCCATGAGAATCCGTCCATCCAGGAACTCTATACCTCGTTCCTAAAGCAACCCTTGGGGCATTTGAGCCACCAGCTGTTACATACCACGTATGTAAAGCGTGGTGCCTACCCGGAATGATGTGTAGGTTGTGGCTTCTTTGGAGGTGGGTATCTGCCCACCTCTTTCTGCGTAAAAACCCTTCAACTATGGTATACTCCACTCAAGGAGAGGCAGAATGAGAATTCTTGCATGTGCAGACATTCATATGGGGCGAAAGCCTGAGCTTGCACAATCCGGTCATGCTGCCTGGGACGCTATCATCCAGAAAGCGATTGAGCTTGCCGTGGATGTAGTGGCACTGTCCGGAGATGTCGTGGAACATGAACGAACGTGGCTTTCCGTCTATGGTCCCCTGCTCTCCGGGCTGGAGAAACTCAAGAATGCAGGAATCCACGTTGTTGGAGTAGGAGGAAACCATGACTGGTCGGTATTCCCCCGGTTGGCTGAAGACAGTGATGCGATCAAAATTCTCGGTTTGAAAGGAACCTGGGAGTCATATGATATACAAGATGTCCGCTTCATTGGTTGGTCCTTTCCCCATTCTCACGTCGATAACTCCCCTTTGGATTCATTTGATTCAAGTCTTGTTGACCCTTCCCACCTCTCTCTGGGGCTTCTGCATGCAGACTTTGGGCAACGCACCTCCTCCTATGCTCCTATCGATGAATATGCTCTTCTGCATACCGGCATTCCCCTTTGGATGCTTGGGCATATCCATAAAGGGGGCAGCGTGAGTGGTTCCACAGCCTACTACTGTGGTTCTCCCTTCGCACTCGATGTGCAGGAAACCGGAGCCCATGGGGTGTATCTCCTGGAAACAGAACAAGGGCGTACTTGGAAGGAACCGCTGTTCATACCAATCTGTCCATATCGCTATGAAATCTGCGAAGTGAATACTACCGGCATACAAGACCTTGAATCATTGCGTAGGGCAGTTACCCAATCCGTACGTGCATACATCGACCAGTTGTCTCCGAGTGGAACAGTTGCAGTAAGCCTGGTCTACACAGGGTATCTACACCCCTCATTGGATCTCCACCAGGTATTTTCTTTCGAGAGTGGTGATAGCGAACTGCTCTTCCAAGAGCAGGACTTGGAAGTATTGCTCCTGAACCGCCAGGAAGATGCGACAGAACTGGAAGTAGACCTTGATCAATTAGCGAAGGGGAACGGCCCTCAAGCGTTGCTTGCCAGGATGCTTGGCGATAGCAAGGCATTGGAGCAACTGGGAGCTACCTATCAAAGATTGGAAGCAGAGAGTTTCAACACTCGTGGGTTCAACCTCCTGCACCGGACTTCTCTTAGCCATGAAGAGGCTGTAAACCGAGGGAAGCGGGCTGCTTTGCAGTTACTCAGGGCAATGGAAATCCAGCGGAGGGAGCATGGAGCATAACACCTCGTGTCGATTTACTCGTTTTACCCTTTCCAAGGCTCCTGGATTTGCAGTGCGATCCTTCGGTGAGCTTACCACACTACATGCAGGGCTCAACATCCTTACCGGGGCAAACGGGGTAGGGAAGACGACCATTATCAGGGCACTTTGGTCACTCCTCTATGCACCAGCCAAGCACCCGTCTCTGGAAGCAGAGGGAGTATTGCAACTGGGAGATGCAGAGTGGTTCCTCTCACTCTCTTCCCGACATTTGGAACAGAAACGGATCTCAGACGGCTTAATTACAGCCCTACCGGGAAGAAACGATGCGTTTGCAGATGCATACTGGTTTCCCTTGCATGAACTCTTGACGAAAGAAGGAGTGGGAGAACCGTTCCTAGAGGCTATACGCAAGGAAATGCAGGGCGGAATTGATCTGGAGCAAGCACTCAGGGATGCAGGAGGTATCGAAACCTTTTCCGGGAAACGCCATGCATTGGCACGAACACTGAAAGAGAAGCAGGGATTGGTCAATGATCAGGAAAAAACAATCCTGGATAATCTTGATCTTCAGAAGAACATAACGAACTTACAGAATGAGCTTGAAAAAAATAAGGACCAAGAAACTGAGAAAGTCCATCTGGAAACCTTGCTTGAGTATCTCTCCACGAAAGAAACAGTAGAAGAGATTTCCTCTCAGCTGAAATCATACCATCCAGTTCTGAATGTCATGACTCCCCATAGCCTTGAGGAAGCTAGGACTCGTGAACATGAGTATAAAGCTGCTGAATCTGCAATGCAGCAAGCAAAAGATGAGCTAAGGGAGACTGAAGAAAACCTTGCTTCATGCAACGTTGAGCAGACAGATATTGATAACCAAAACATGCCAAGACTGATCGAACAGCGTAGCGAAGCACTCAATGCAGCCAAGAGAGCACTTGAGGCAGCGCACAAGGAAGCGCTACGGGCACAAGAGGGAAGAAGAACATGGGAGGAAGCCCACCGTTGGCTTATGGATGGACCACCGGACGAGCAAACCCTGAAGAACATGGTCAAGCGATTACATTCGCTTGCCTATGCTTGTGAACCACTGAGATGCCAGCTTGCAAGCAGTGAGTATGTTGTTCGTGCCTTAGGGGAGGAAGAACCTTTTGACGAAGGGTTGGTTGAACAACTGAGGAGTATAAAACAACAACTCACCTCCTTGGTTTTTGTAGCTGCAAGGAAAGAGTCGTTGCAGCCAACAACCCCGATGAAGCTATCACTCGTGAGTATTCTCTCTCTCATAATCGCATCAACAGGCGCAATCCTAGGGTATACCCTGCATACAGGGTTTTCATTGACAGCCATCCCTCTCTTGGTACTGCTCTTCATTGTTGCAGGGAGAAAAAGGCCAAATCCACTCTTCAAAGACATTGAAAATCAACTGCAGAAGCGCGTTGAACAGGTAAATACACAGCTTGAAAAGAATGGGCAGCCACCGTTGGATTCCTCTGACGCAGAGAGTGTTACCAACTCACTGGCAGTAGTGACAAGCAAGATCGTCAATCTGGAACATAAGGGTGCTGAGAATGAGAGAAGACGAAGCGCACAGAAAACCTATGATGATGCGTTGAGCCAATGGAATGTTTGGTTGCATCAGTGGGAGGAAGCTGCCGCCGATCTCAATCTTACAGTTGAACCGGCCCTTGAAGGAGCTCAGTTCTTTCACTTTGCTGAACATTTGCAGGAGTGGGTACATCGTAACGCTGCTGAAAAAGAAGCGTTGGCATTACTCAAGGATGCAGAGAAATCGTTCAAGGAAGCCTTGGAAGCACTGCAGAAACTCTGCAATACGACAACCTCTGATGTGGTGGAACTTCTCAGTGCTGCAGCAACCCTCGTCACCTCGATCAATGACGCCCGCAGGTATACAGAACAACACAAGAAGGATGCTCAACGACTTGAGAGATCCGTCGTTCGATTTGAGAATGCAGAAGCAGCAAGAAGTTCATTGTATACTAGCCTTGGACTCGCAGTCGGCGATATGCATACCTTGGAGAGACTCGATCCCCAGGTAGCGGAGTATCAGGAGATTGTGATGAACCATCAGCTGGCAAAAACCCAATTGGAAAGGTTTTCCCCTCAAATCCGTGAAGAAGCGGAAGCGGGAAGTGCTGGAGTCTTTTCGAACTTGCTGGCAGAGACAAAAACAAAATTGGAAAAGAGCAAGGAACAAGAGAGAACGCTTTGGGAATGGGAGCATACCTATCAGGAGCTTTGTAATGATACCGCCTTGGAGAATGCGGAGCTGGATTACATAAAGGCAGAACACGCTCTGGAGGCTAATCGTCAGGATGAGGTCGACAAACGTATGGTTTACTTCCTCTATGAACAGATCAAGGAGCAGAGCGAACGTACCTACCAACCACAGGTGGTGCAAAAGGCCAGCAAATGGTTGCAGAGGATTACCCAGAATCGCTATCTGCTTACAGTCGGCGATGCTGGTTTTCTTGCGCAGGATAGTGTGACCATGCGTCCCTATGCTTTGGACCAACTCTCCAGTGGCACCCGAATCCAGCTTCTGTTCTCCCTGAGGATGGCATTCCTTGAGATGCTGGAAGGAGCGGGAGCATATCATTTCCCGATCTTTTTTGATGAATTGATGGCAAACAGCGACGATGAACGGTCCCTTGCCATAGCAGAATCAATTGTCGAGATAGCAAAACAGCGGCAGGTATTCTACTGTACTGCCCAGAGAGACGAGGTAAGAAAGCTCGACCAGGTTGCAGAGGGGGAGTACCTTCTCATCGATCTCGAGGATGAGCAGAGAGACTATCGAGTCCTGCAACACCCGTTTGAGGAAGCAGCGCTAAACAAGGAGTCTCTCCCGCCATTTGAAGAGGATTACCTCTCCTATGCAGCAGCATGCAAGGTAGCCAAGGCAGAGCTTTGGGAACCAATTGGGGCTCTGTCCAGCTGGTACCTCTGCACCTCAAGTAAAGAATTGGAAGCTTTGCTTGTTCGTGGATTTGCTTCAGCCGGGCAGGCCAGGGGTGCTTCAGAGGTATATGCAAAACGGTTCTTCTTGCTCTCCTTGGCCCAGAAATTGGCAAGGAGGGGTAGGCCTAAGTTGCTCGTTCCTCAAGATCTGGATGATGAAGGATTAATTTTGAACAAAGAAGCAAATTACTATAAAGCATTGGTTAGGTTCCTGGAGGAACAACCCAAAAGTGGCAATGATGTTCTTGAGGCTATTGCAGGAAAAGTTTTGAAAGGATTTCGGGAACCTACCCTTACAGCGTTTGATGCTTGGCTGCACGAAAAAAAATATGCAAGTGAAGAGACCCCTTACACATATTCTGAAATTCTGGACAGGATTCGCTTGGAAGAGGAAACGCTTACAGTCATCTCAGATGAATATATGATTGTACAACGGTATCTGAAAAGTCTTAGCCTTACACCATAACATCGGGAGAAAACCGGTAGTATACAACTACTTGATAATGATTTCTTGTACAAAAACTAAACAAATTCCTGAAAATGACGGGTGCCACCGTTGAATTGTCATACTAGGTACGCTAAAAAGAAAACAAGTATATCGCTGTAAGTTACGAATCCAAGGAGTCAGTATGAAGAAATCGGTAGTGCTTTTCGTTGTCATACTCATGGTAAGCTTGTTGTTCATGAGTTGTGGTACCGTGTTTACAAAGGGAGGGAGTGATTATCGTAGCGGGGTTTCAGCGTATGAAAAAAAGGAGTACGTTTCTTCCCTCAGGTATCTTAATCAAGCACTTTCCGTCAATCCAGAGTTTGTAGAAGCTGCCCAGCTCTTCCCCGTTGTTTTCAGTGAAGGTACTTCGTACTACAAGGCACAGATTTCCAACAATGCAGCAATGCAGGACCGACAGGCAGCAGATGTGGTGTATCGTTCCTATACTAATCTCCAGGAATTGCATGAAATCGCCAGAATCTCCGGGCGCAGTGGCTTGATGATCGAGGATTTTACCAGCAAGCTTGAAGAAGCACGTCTGAAATCTGGAGATCTCTGGTTCAGCTATGCACAGAGTCTCCAGGCTAAAGGTGACCGTGAAAGCTTGAAGCAGGCAGTTGCAGCCTATGAGACAGCAAGAGATCGAAATCCAAACCTGGAGAATATTGACACTACCATCGCAGCACTTATTGAAGAGGCTACCGTTACCGTAGCGGTTATAGGCCATGGACCTTCGAATGAGAGCTTTTCACAGAAAGTGCTCGCTGATGTAACGAAGATTCTTGGCTCTGATCGTTTCATCGAGGTAATCCAACGCGAAGACTTCAACCCTGGACCAGATTCCATGGTTGGTCCACTTGACATTGCCGTTATGACCGCAATGGGTGAGGGTTGGGATTATGTATTGGAAGTATATGCAAGTACAAGTTTTGAGGAAATAAGTAAGGAGGAACCAGTGTCACTGCCTTCTGGTAATCCTCTCTTTCCTGGAGTAAAACGGTCAATAGGGTATCAGACAAGAACGTACCTCTCCTATCGTTTGTTTAAAATCAAGAACGGCGTATCAGTTGTAGCTGGGGACACCATTAATGAGCTTTCCGGCCCGTATGAATATACGTTCAGCTATGTGCAAGCTGAGGGACTTCGTGAGTTGAATCTTGGAGGGACTGGAAAGAAAAATCTTCGCTACGTCACTAGCAAGGCTGATGATATGACCACAAATAATGCCATCAATGCCCTTCGCATGGATTATGAGTATATTTCCATACCCGCAGAAGTCTCCGACCCTACTGATCAGACGCAATGGATTGCATATTACAAGAATCAATACAATGATTTCGAAGAGTTTGCTGAGCAGGAGAGTGGTCGTGAACTCTTCTATGCCATAGAGGTGGTTCACCATGCTCCGACTGATACCTACTTCACGATTGGTGAAAGCTTGGATGCTGCAATCCAACGTTCCAAGATCAACAGCGCCATCATGAATGCTTTAAGCTATACAGCCCGTACATTGGCTGCTGCAGAAAAAGAGCGAACAGCGTATGCCATTTGGGATGCAGGAGAGATTGCAGCCAAGGGAGTCAAGG
>WOYI011362622.1_pt1 | contig 12899 bp, 14 predicted proteins | sample 6423411 | NCBI WGS metagenome assembly WOYI01 (sample SAMN13441803, study PRJNA592873) | oil field metagenome | biome: oil field; feature: oil-well bore; material: oil-contaminated soil; isolation source: oil-contaminated soil from oil-well borehole | place: Germany: Wietze | collected 2016-10-18 ... | reverse complement strand
GAAGGCCCGCAAGAGCGAGAAGGGAGGGGAGTGAGGCGCGAGCGGGAAGCTTCCCAGTGGCGCGGCCGTCTCCGATGCTCTGCGTGATGTGCGCTTCGCTCTCCTGGGGCAGACTGTGTTGCTCCGGCTTTCCACTCCTGGCTGCTCGCTCGTCGCCCCGATGGCATTCACCGCAACCGACTACCGACACATGGCGCGTGCGCTCGCGCTGGCCGAGCGCGGGCTGTTCACCACCCAGCCGAACCCGCGCGTGGGCTGCGTGATCGCCCACGGCGACGCGGTGGTGGGCGAGGGTTGGCATCGACGCGCCGGTGGTCCGCACGCCGAGGTGTTCGCCCTGCGCGACGCCGGCGATCGGGCGCGCGGCGCCACCGCCTACGTCACGCTGGAACCCTGCGGCCTGCACGGCCGCACGCCGCCGTGCGCGGACGCGCTGATCGCCGCCGGCGTGGCGCGCGTGGTGATCGCCGCCGAGGATACCTCGCAGGCCGAAGGTGCGGGACTGGCGCGGCTGCGTGCCGCCGGCATCGCGATCGAGACGGGGCTGATGCGCGAGCCGGCGCGCGAGCTCAACATGGGGTTCTTCCGCCGCATCGAGAGCGGACGTCCGTTCGTGCGGCTGAAGCTGGCGATGAGCCTGGACGGCCGCACCGCGCTGGCCAACGGCGCCTCGCAGTGGATCACCGGCGAGGCTGCGCGTGCCGACGTGCAGCGCTGGCGCGCGCGCAGCTCGGCCATCCTCACCGGCAGCGGCACCGTGCTGGCCGACGATCCGCGGCTCACCGTGCGGTTGCCGACCGCCGCCGTCGCTGCAGGTTTCGCCGGAGGGGCAGGGCGCAGCGAAGCGGCTGCTGCTTCGATTTCATCAAAGGCCCCCCTCACCCAACCCTCGCCCCCAAGCGCGCCTGGGGGCGAGGGCTTGCAAGTCGAGCGCCCTGGTTCTCTCTCGTCCACCGCTGCGGCGGACGAGGGCGAGGATGCCGTGCGCCCTGACTCCTCCTCGATCACCGCTGCCGTGGGGAAAGGCCAGGATGCCGTGCCCCCTGGCACCCTCGGCTCGGCCGGGGGAGAGGGTTGGGGTGAGGGGGCGGCTTTTGCGCCCCTGCGTGTGGTGCTGGATCGCCAGTTGCGCACGCCCGCCGGCAGCCATGTGCTGGATGGTTCCGTGCCCACGCTGATGCTGCACGGCGCGGGCGCGGATGCCGGCGACGATCGTTTCGCCCGCGTCGAGTGTATCGCCTTGCCCCTCCGCGACGGTCGACTGGATCTGGCCGCCGTGCTGGCGCTGCTGGCTGCGCGGCAGGTCAACGAGGTGCACGTGGAAGCCGGTCCGGTGCTAGGCGGCGCGCTGCTGGCCGCCGGTCTGGTCGACGAGCTGCTGCTTTACGTTGCGCCGGTGCTGCTCGGCGACCAGGCCCGCCCGCTGCTGCGGTTGCCGAACCTCGGCGACATGGCCGAGCGCTGGCAGCTGCGCACGATCGAGCAGCGCATGGTGGGCACGGACTGGCGGCTGCGTCTGGCACCGGATCGTCGGGGCTGACGCCCCTCCCACAAAACCCTTGAGGCTCTTCGCGTTGGGTGGAACCGATTTCAGTCGCGACGCTCCTGGTTCGAGGCGTCCGGATCGCCGGCGCTGAAGCCCCTCCCACCGATCACAGAAGCCCATCGCTTTTGTGGCAGCGACTTCAGTCGCGGCGCCGTGGTCTGGCGGTTGCGTGCGGCGTGAGCAAGCGTCTTCCTGCCGCCGCGCCAGGCCCGTCCGCCAGCGGGTGCTAGAATCCGTCGGCTGGTTCGCCAGCGACAACCAATTACAGCGTCTTCAGGGCGGGGCGAGATTCCCCACCGGCGGTAGGTGGAGCGGGGCGACCCGCAAAGCGAGCCCGCGAGCGCCTTCGCCGTTCGGCGAAGGGTCCAGCAGATCCGGTCCAATGCCGGAGCCGACGGTTGGAAGCGGGCAGCCGCTTCCTCACAGTCCGGATAAAGCGAAGACGGTTCGATGCGTGGCCCGAACGCCGCGTGACGGACTCATGCCTTGGGACGTTTTTCGCCCACTTGCGCGCGGGAGATGTTGCATGAACATCGGCGCCGTCCTTCGGCACATTCGCTTCCATGAAAGCTTGCGCATCCCGTCCGGGCAAACGCGCGGGAGCGCACCCTGTGCGCGAATGCTTTTGCGTCGGGTGAAGAGCATCGCGCACGGGGTGCGCTCCTGCCAGGCGCTCCAAGGCATGCGTGCACACGGCGCGTTGCTGCCGGAGGTGCGCTGATGTTTACCGGCATCATCCAGAGCGTGGGCTGCCTGGTACGGCTGGAGCCGCGCGGCGGCGACGTGCGCTTGCATGTCGACACCGCCGGCCTCGATCTGGCCGACGTGCAACTGGGCGACTCGATCGCCGTCTGCGGCGTGTGCCTCACCGCCGTCACGCTGGACGCGCACGGCTTCGGCGCGGACGTCTCCAACGAGACGCTGTCGCTCACCACGCTGGGCCAGCTCAAGGCCGGTGATCCAGTGAACCTGGAGAAGGCGCTGCGGCTGGCCGACCGGCTCGGCGGGCATCTGGTGTCCGGCCACGTCGATGGCGTCGGCAAGGTGGTTTCGATCATCCCGGACGGCCGCTCGCAGCGCTGGACCTTCGAGGTGCCAGCGGCGATCGCGCGCTACATCGCGGCCAGGGGCTCGGTGTGCGTCGACGGCACCAGTCTCACCGTGAACGAGGTGAGCGGCGCGCGCTTCGGCGTGAACCTGATCCCGCACACCGTCGAGCACACCGCCTTCCATGCCCGCCGCGTCGGCGATGCGGTGAACATCGAGGTGGACGTGATCGCCCGTTACGTCGAGCGGTTGATCGGTGGCGGGCAGGCGTCCGGCATCGACGTCGAGTTTCTCAAGCAGCACGGCTTTGCCTGACGTCGCCGCCGCGGCCATCCCCATGCCGTCATTCCCGCGAAAGCGGGAATCCATCTGGCTTTTAGGCTTCAAGGCACAAGTGGATTCCCGCTTTCGCGGGAATGACGTAAAGAAAACCAGACTCCCCGGAAACCCCATGTCCTTCAACACCATCCCAGAAATCCTCGAAGACATCCGCGCCGGCCGCATGGTCGTGATCCTCGACGACGAGGACCGCGAGAACGAGGGCGACCTCGTGATGGCCGCGCAGATGGTGCGGCCGGAGGACGTCAACTTCATGGTGCGCGAGGCGCGCGGCCTGCTGTGCCTGACGCTCACCGAACAGCGCACGCGCCAGCTCGGCCTGCGTCCGATGGTCAGCGACAACACCTCGCCGTACCACACCAACTTCACCGTCTCGATCGAGGCGGCCGAGGGTGTCACCACCGGCATCTCGGCGCATGACCGCGCCCGCACCATCCAGGTGGCGGTGAAGTCCGACGCCAAACCGCAGGACCTCTCGCAGCCGGGCCACGTGTTCCCGCTCACCGCCCAGCCGGGCGGCGTGCTCACCCGCGCCGGCCACACCGAGGCGGGCTGCGACCTGGCCGCGCTGGCCGGGCTGGAGCCGGCGGCGATCCTGATCGAGATCCTGCACGAGGACGGCTCGATGGCGCGCCGCCCGGAGCTGGAAGTGTTCGCGAAAAAGCACGGCCTGAAGATCGGCACCATCGCCGACCTGATCCGCTACCGGCTGGAGACCGAGAAGACGGTCGAGCGCGTGCACGAGGAAAACGTGGATACCGAGTTCGGTCCGTTCCACCTGATCGCCTACCGCGACGCGATCCACCGCGGCCTGCACTTCGCCCTGGTCAAGGGCACGGTGGATGACGGCGCCCCGGTGCTCAGCCGCGTGCACGTGCGCAACACCTTGTCGGACGTGCTGCACCTGACCCGCGACGACCTCGGCCTCACCGTCACCGCCGCGCTGCGGCGCATCGCCGACGAGGGCCGCGGCGTGCTGCTGGTGCTGTCCGGCGAGGACACCCCCGAGGCCCTGCTGGCGCGCCTGAAGGGCCAGCCGGCCACGGTCAGCGCCGAGGACGCCCAGCACAACCAGTGGCGCCAGCTCGGCCTGGGCGCGCAGATCATGGCCGACCTCGGCGTGCACCGCCTGCGGGTGATCGGCACGCCGCGCAAGCTGGTCGGGCTGGGTGGGTTCGGGCTGGAAGTGGTCGAGTACGTGTGAGCGACGGGCGTTGCGATGGGTCCTTCGACCTCGGCCTTGCAGGCCTCTCAGGGTGAACGGGGTTCGCTGGAGCGCTGGCGAGAACGCCGTTCACCCTCGGCGTGGCGAAGCGGAGCCGAAGGGCGCACCCGCACCCCGAGGCCGCCCCGATCGTCGCCATGCTTTGTTCTACGATCCGCTGACGCCGCCGCGTTGCCTCGACCCAGACCCATGCCCGCCACCCGCATCCGCCTGATCGCCCCCTCCGGCTACCCCCATGATCGCGATGCGATGGCGCGCGGCATGGCGCGGTTGCGGGAGGCCGGTGGCGTGGTCGATGGCAGCGAGGTGCTGGAACGCAGCGTTTCGCGCTTCGCCGGCAGCGATGCCGCCCGTGCCGCCGACCTCAACGCGCTTGCCACGCCGGACGCGCTGCCGGACATCGCGCTGGCGGTGCGCGGTGGCTACGGCGCCACGCGGCTGCTGGAGCATCTGCATTACGACGCCCTGCGCGAACGGCTCGGCGGCCAGCCGCTGGCGCTGGTTGGCCACAGCGACTTCACCGCGATCCAGCTCGCGCTGCTGGCGAAGGCTGGCCTGCCGACCTTCAGCGGTCCCATGCTGGGGCCGGATTTCGGTGCGGCCGAGCCGAGTGCGTACACGCTCGAACATTTCTGGAACACGCTGCGCAGCGGGCAGGGTCAGGCCGCGTGGACCACCTCCGGCGAGCTGGCGCTCGACGTGGAAGGTCCGCTGTGGGGCGGCAACCTCGCCGTGCTGTGCAGCCTGCTCGGCACGCCGTACCTGCCGCGCATCGACGGCGGCATCCTGGTGGTGGAGGACGTCGGCGAGCCGCCATTCCGCATCGAGCGCCTGCTGTACCAGCTTCATCTGTCGGGGGTGCTCGGCCGCCAGCGGGCGCTGGTGCTGGGCGATTTCATCCATTGCCGGCCTGCCGGCTACGACAACGGCTACGACCTGGACGAAGCGTTCGCGCAAATCCGCAAGGTGGCCGGCATCCCGGTGCTCGATGGGCTGCCGTTCGGCCACGCGCCGGCCAAGGTCACGCTGCCGTTCGGCGTGCCGGCACGGCTGCAGGTCAGCGGCGCACAAGCCGCGCTGAGCTTCTCCGGCCATCCACACCTGGCTGAGAGGGGGTGAAACAAATCGCGCGCCTGCTGCGAGCGCCGCCCGCCGTCCGTGCCGGCGGCGCGCGAGCGGTGGGCGGCGCAAACCCGTAAAATGCGCGGTCTGCCCGGGCCGCGCGCCCACCGAGGATGTTTTGCATGAAAACCATCGAAGGCAACTTCGCCACGCCCCAGGGGCGCTTTGCCATCGTCGCCGGCCGCTTCAATGGTTTCGTGGTGGAGCCGCTGGTGGCCGGCGCGCGTGACGCGCTGGTGCGCCACGGCGTGAAGGACGACGACATCGAGCTGGTCCGCGTGCCGGGCGCGTGGGAGATCGCGCTGGCCGCGCACAAGCTGGCGGCCTCGGGCAAGTACGCCGCGGTGATCGCGCTGGGCGCGGTGATCCGCGGCGCCACCCCGCACTTCGACTACGTCGCCGGCGAATGCGCCAAGGGCCTGGCCCAGGCGGCCTGCGCCTCGGGCGTGCCGGTGGCGTTCGGCGTGCTGACCACCGATTCCATCGAGCAGGCGATCGAGCGCTCGGGCACCAAGGCCGGCAACAAGGGCGCCGACGCGGCCATGGCCGCGCTGGAGATGGCCAACCTGTACGGGCAGCTGTGATGGCGCCGTCGAGCCAGGGCATCGACATGGCCGCGCGCTCGCGTGCGCGTCGCCGGGCGCTGCAGGCGCTGTACGCGTGGCAGCTGTCGGGCAGCCGCATGAGCGCGGTGATCGAGCAGTTCCGCCACGAGCAGGACATGCAAATCGCCGACCTGGAGTATTTCGAGGACCTGCTGCACGGCGTGGAAAAGCACGTCGATGCACTGGACGCCAGCCTGCGCCCGCACATCGACCGCGAAGTGGCGCAGATCGATCCGATCGAGCGCGCCGCCCTGCGCCTGGCTGCCTACGAGCTGGGCTATCGCCCCGATGTGCCGTACCGCGTGGTGATCAACGAGGCGATCGAGGTCACCAAGCGCTTCGGTGCCGACCACGGCCACAGCTACGTCAACGGCGTGCTGGACAAGCTGGCTGCGCAGCTGCGTGCGGTGGAGAAGCGCGGCTGATGGTGTTCACCCTGGCCGGCGCGTCCGTGCGGCGGCAGGCGCCCGTGCTGCAGACGCCGCGCCTGCGCCTGCCGCCGCACCGGGCGGACGACCGCGATGCGCTGCACGCGATCGGCTCTGAGCCGGACGTCTACCGCCACATCGGCGGCGAGCCGGCCACGACGCGGCAGGACGGGTGGATGCGCCTGCTGCGCTGCGGCGGCATGTGGCCGCTGCTCGGCGACCTCGGCGATGCCGACTTCCAGCGCGAGATCACCCCCTCGCTGGACGGCATGCTGGAACTGGGCTGGGTGCTGGCGGCAGTGCTCGGCTGGGGCGACGCTTGTCTGGGCGCGCACCGCGAGGCCGGCATCATCTCGCCGGAGAACCTCGCCTCGATCCGCGTGGCGGAGAAGGCCGGCTTTCGTGCCTGCTGCGAGACCGCCTTCCACGATGCGCCGATCCGCCTGTTCTCCCGCGACGTGCCGGCGGCGGCCAGCGCCTGATGGCCGGCCTCTGATGGTCACACGTTGATGGTCACGCTCTGATGGAATTCCGCCTGATCGATCGCCTTCGCGCACGCACCGTGCAGACGCGCGAGGACGTGCGCCTTGGCATTGGCGACGACGCCGCGCTGCTCGCCGTCCCGGCCGGGCAGGAGCTGGCGGTGGCGATCGACACGCTGGTCGAGGGCGTGCATTTCCCGGCCGGCACGGCGCCGGCCGACATCGGCTGGAAGGCGCTGGCGGTGAACCTCTCCGACCTCGCCGCGATGGGCGCCACGCCGGCGTGGGCCTTGCTCGCGCTGACCCTGCCGGAGCTGCCGGCCGAGGCGCAGGCTGCCCGCGTCGACGGCCTCGCCGACGGCTTCGCGCAGTTGGCGCGGGCCTACGGCGTGGCGCTGGTCGGCGGCGACACCACGCGCGGCCCGTTCACGCTCTCGGTGGTGGTGCACGGCTTCGTGCCGCCGGGGCAGGCGCTGCGCCGCGATGGCGCGTGCGTGGGCGATCTGGTGTTCGTCACCGGCACGCTCGGCGACGCCGCTGCGGGCTTGCAGCGCTTGTCGCCTGCAGCCGACCCCGACGAGGAGGATCGGCGCGTCTTCCTGCGCGCGCGCCTGCATCGCCCGCAGCCGCGGGTGGCCGCCGGGCTCTCGCTGCGCGGCCGGGCCAGCGCCTGCATCGACGTCTCCGACGGCCTGCTCGCCGACCTCGGCCATCTGTGCACGGCCAGCGTCGTGGGTGCGGAGATCGAGGTGGAGCGGCTGCCGCTGTCCTCCGCGCTGCTCGGCAGTTGCGACGAAGCGGCGGCCCACGACTGCGCATTGGCCGGCGGCGACGATTACGAGCTGTGCTTCACCGTACCGCCGGCGCGGGCCGGGGAGGTGCAGGCGGATCTGGCGCGCCTCGGCGGCGGCGCCACGCGCATCGGTCGCATCGTCGAGGTGCCCGGCGTGCGTGTGCGCGGTGCGGAGGGTGAGTGGCTCACGCCGGCGCGCCGCGGTTGGGATCACTTCGGCGGCGGCGCTTCCCCATGACCCGCATGGCCGACCGCAAGACCCTCACCACCGCCCAGCGCCGCACGCTGATGGCGTCGCCGGCCGGCTGGATCGCCTGCGGATTCGGCGCCGGTTTCGCGCCCAAGGCGCAGGGCACCTTCGGCTCGGCGGCGGCGCTCCTGCCGTGGCTGCTGCTGCGTGCGCTGCCGCTGCCGGCGTACCTGCTGGTGGTGCTGGCGGTGTTCGCGCTGGGGGTGTGGGCCTGCAACGTGGCCGGTCGCCTGCTCGGCGTCGACGACCACCGCAGCCTGGTGATCGACGAATGCGTCGGCCAGTGGATCGCGCTGCTGCCGGCGTTGTTCGCGCCGTGGTGGATCGTGCTGGCCGGGTTCGTGCTGTTCCGCCTGTTCGACGTGTGGAAGCCGTGGCCGATCCGCTGGCTCGATCGCCACCTCAAGAGCGGCATGGGCGTGATGGTGGACGACGTGGTCGCCGGCGTGGTCGCCGCGCTCACGCTGGCCGTGCTGATGCACGCATGCGGTATCGCACTGGCAATCCCTTGACGCGGCCTCTGGCATCCTGCCGGGCCTGACGTTTTCGCTGGAGCCCTCCCATGCAGTATCGCCGCCTCGGCCAGTGTGGCCTGCAGCTGTCCGTGTTCTCGTTCGGCGCGTGGATCAACTTCGGCCGCCAGGTCGGGCGCCCGCTGGCGCGCGACCTGCTGGCGCTGGCGTACGACCGCGGGGTCAACTTCTTCGACAATGCCGAGACCTACAACCAGGGCGCCGGCGAAGAGCTGATGGGCGACGTGCTGGCCGACCTGCGCTTTGCGCGCGACAGCTACTGCGTGTCGAGCAAGGTGTACTTCGGCGCGGTGGCCGACCCGAAGCCGACCCAGCGCGGTCTCTCGCGCAAGCACGTGATCGAGGCCTGCCACCAGGCGCTGAAGCGGCTGAAGGTCGATTACCTCGACCTGTACTTCTGCCATCGCCCCGATCCGGACACGCCGATCGCCGAGACCGTGGCCGCGATGGACGGGCTGGTGCGCCAGGGCAAGGTGCTCTACTGGGGCACCAGCGAGTGGCCGGCCGAGGCGATCGAGGAGGCGCACCGCGTGGCGCGCGAGCGGCACCTGGCCGCGCCGGTGGTGGAGCAGCCGCAGTACAACCTGCTGCACCGCGACCGGGTGGAGCGCGAGTACGCGCCGCTGTACGCGAAGTACGGCATGGGCACCACAGTCTGGTCGCCGCTGGCCTCGGGCCTGCTCACCGGCAAGTACCGTCATGGCGTGCCGCCCGACGCACGGCTGACCCAGCCCGGTTACGAGTGGCTGCGTGACGAGCTGCTCGACCCGCGCCAGGGCCGCGTCGCGCGGGCGCAGCGGCTGCAGCCGATTGCCGACGAGCTGGGCGCGCCGATGGCGCAGCTGGCGCTGGCCTGGTGCCTGGGCAACCCGCACGTGTCCAGCGTGCTGCTGGGCGCCAGCCGACTGGATCAGCTGGCGCAGAACCTCGATGCGCTCGCGCTGCTGCCGCGGATGGACGCGGCGTTGCGCCAGCGCATCGAGGCGGCGGTGGGCTGAGCGCCCGCCTCGCGCTCAGCGGGCGGGCGTCAACGGGGTTGACCAGTGGATCACTGGCCCAGCGTCAGTGCCGTACCCAGGTCGATCAGCGGGGCAGCGAACAGGATGCGCACCAGCACGATGATCAGCATCACTGCCAGCGGCGAGAAATCGATCATGCCCACCGTCATGCGGCCGCGCAGCGGGCGCAGCAGCGGCTCGACGATGGCCCCGGCCAGGCGCAGCACCGGCTGGCGCGGGTCGACCTGCAGCATGCTCATCAGCGACCAGCCGAAGATCAGCGCCAGGTAGAACACCAACACGAAATCGAGCAGGTCGGCCAGCCCGAACACCAGCAGCCCGGCCACCTTCGGCGCGGCGCCGAGCAGGACGAACAGCAGCGCGCGCTTGAGCACCATCACCAGCCATGCCAGCAGCAGCGCGGCGAGATTGATCCGGCGCCAGTTCGGAATCATGCGGCGGATCGGCGCCAGCACCGGGTTGGTGGCGCGGTACAGGAACTGGCTGATCGGGTTGTGGAAGTCCGCGCGGACCGCTTCGGCCAGCACGCGCAGCACGAACAGCGTGGCCAGCAGGTTGAAGGCCAGTTCGATCAGCAGCGACAGCGCGTTGAGCAGGTAGGTCATGGGGATGCTCTAATCAATTGGACGCCTGCGCCTAGTTGACCAGAGCATCCCTAGGTCTTGTCCAGTTCGGCCGCCAGTTCGCCGCCGCGGCGGGTGGCCGCGGCGACGGCGTGCGCCACGATAGCGGGCAGGCCGTCGGCCGCAAAGCTCTCCAGCGCGGCCTGGGTGGTGCCGTTGGGCGAGGTGACCCGGCGGCGCAGCTCGCCCGGCGCCTCGCCGCTTTCCACCAGCATGCGGCCGGCGCCCAGGCAAGTCTGCGCGGCCAGCGCGCGGGCGGTGTCGCGCGGCAGGCCCTGGGCCACGCCGGCGTCTTCCAGCGCTTCGACCAGGGCGAAGAAATACGCCGGGCCCGAGCCCGAGATGCCGGTGACGGTATCCATCAGCGCCTCGTCGTCGACCCAGCGGGTGAGCCCGGCGGCGTCCATGACGTGCTGTGCCTGCGCCCGCTGCGGCGGGCTGACCCGGGCGTTGGCGCACAGGCCGGTGGCGCCGGCGCCGATCAGCGCCGGCGTGTTGGGCATGCAGCGCACGATCGGCAACGCGCCGAACCAGCGCTCCAACTGGTCCAGCCGCACGCCGGCGGCGATCGAGATCAGCAGCGGGCGGTTGCGTTGCAGCGGGTCGCGCAGCTCGGCGTGGATCGCCGGCATGATCTGCGGCTTCACCGCCAGCACGATGACCTCGGCCTCGGCGGCGGCCAGCCGGTTCTCGGCGTAGGTGGCCACGCCGAACTCGCGCGCCAGGCTCTGGCGCGACTCGGCCCGGGGTTCGGCGACGGTGATGGCGGCGGCGGGGAGGCCGGTCTTGAGCAGGCCGCCGATGAGGCTGCGCGCCATGTTGCCGCCACCGATGAAGGCGATGCGTGTCATGTTCGCTCCTGTGTGTCGTCAGCCGACTACCTTACCCCACTCGTCGCGCTGCGCGCTGCACGTCGCCCGTTGTTGCGCTGCGGGCCGAGGGCGTGCCGCCCTGGCAAAAGCGCCATCGAGGACTGGTCGCGCCGCCCCCCGCGCGAGTAGTATCGAGCCGCTCAAGGGGGATCCGGGAAAGGCTTCAGGCTAGCGGCGGCATGCGCGGCAGCGGGCTGCCGCTCGCCACCGGCGGCGGAGCGAGGCGCCCGCATCGATTGCCGCAGAACATTCTTATTTCAGACGATCGGTTGAGGGGAAACTGCCCGATGGATATCGCCGAACTGCTTGCCTTCTCGGTGAAGAACAAGGCCTCGGATCTGCATCTTTCAGCGGGCCTGCCGCCGATGATCCGGGTGGATGGCGATGTGCGCCGCATCAACATCCCGGCGCTGGAACACAAGCAGGTGCACTCGCTGATCTACGACATCATGTCGGACAAGCAGCGACGCGATTACGAGGAGTTCTACGAGACCGACTTCTCGTTCGAGATTCCCGGCCTGGCGCGCTTCCGCGTCAACGCATTCAACCAGAACCGCGGCGCGGGCGCGGTGTTCCGTACCATTCCCTCCGAGGTGCTGTCGCTGGAGGACCTGGGTTGCCCGCGCATCTTCAAGGAGCTGATCGAGCAGCCGCAGGGCCTGATCCTGGTGACCGGACCGACCGGCTCGGGCAAGTCGACCACGCTGGCGGCGATGGTCGACCACATCAACAAGACCGAATACGGGCATCTGTTGACGATCGAGGATCCGATCGAGTTCGTGCACACCTCGCAGAAGTGCCTGGTCAACCAGCGCGAGGTGCACCGCGACACGCACGGCTTCAACGAGGCACTGCGCTCGGCACTGCGTGAGGACCCGGACTACATCCTGGTCGGCGAGCTGCGCGACCTGGAAACGATCCGCCTGGCGCTGACCGCGGCGGAGACCGGCCATCTGGTGTTCGGCACCCTGCATACCAGCTCGGCGGCCAAGACGGTGGACCGCATCATCGACGTGTTCCCCGCCGGCGAGAAGCCGATGGTCCGCTCGATGCTGTCCGAGTCGCTGCGCGCGGTGATCTCGCAGTCGCTGCTGAAGAAGGTGGGCGGCGGCCGCATGGCGGCGCACGAAATCATGGTCGGCATCCCGGCGATCCGCAACCTCATCCGCGAGGACAAGGTGGCGCAGATGTACTCGTCGATCCAGACCGGCCAGCAGTACGGCATGCAGACGCTCGACCAGAACCTGCAGGACCTTGTCAAGCGCGGCATGGTCACGCGCCAGGAGGCGATCACCTACGCCAAGAACAAGGAAGCTTTCAAGTGAGCGGCGGGACTCGGCACTCGGCACTCGGGACCCGGACAACACAAGCGGCCGCGTTTGCGGCCTCAAAAAATGCGGACTTGGTCATCGGGTGCGTGGGATACGGGTGCGGTAAACCGCTTGCCCGGGTCCCGAGTGCCGAGTGCCGAGTCCCGGGAGCCCGACCATGAGCGATTTCGATTTCACCTCGTTCCTCAAACTGATGGTCCACAAGAAGGCCTCGGACCTGTTCATCACGGCCGGCGTGGCCCCATCCATGAAGGTGCAGGGACGGGTGGTGCCGATCACCCAGAGCCCGCTCAGCCCGCAGCAGTCGCGCGACATGGTGCTGAACATCATGACGCCCTCGCAGCGCGAGGAGTTCGAGAAGACCCACGAATGCCAGTTCGCCATCTCGGCGCAGGGCGTGGGCCGCTTCCGCGTCTCGTGCTTCTACCAGCGCAACTGCGTGGGCATGGTGCTGCGCCGGATCGAGTCGAAGATCCCCACCATCGAGGAGCTCACGCTGCCGCCGGTGATCAAGCAACTGGCGATGACCAAGCGCGGCATCATCATCTTCGTGGGCGGCACCGGTACCGGCAAATCCACCTCGCTGGCATCGATGATCGGCTACCGCAACGCCCATTCCACCGGCCACATCATCACCATCGAGGACCCGATCGAATACGTGCACAAGCACGAGGGCTGCATCAT
>WOYI011403314.1_pt1 | contig 12900 bp, 18 predicted proteins | sample 6423411 | NCBI WGS metagenome assembly WOYI01 (sample SAMN13441803, study PRJNA592873) | oil field metagenome | biome: oil field; feature: oil-well bore; material: oil-contaminated soil; isolation source: oil-contaminated soil from oil-well borehole | place: Germany: Wietze | collected 2016-10-18 ... | reverse complement strand
TCACAATGGTTTTCTTTGCTGTGGCGAAGAGCTGGGTCCTCATTGCGATCGGGTACTTCTGCCTCGGTATTGCCTTTGGAGCTTTCATAAACGGTGCCGGAACTATGATATCTCTCAGTTCACCGCCGGAAAGAAGAGCAGAATTTCTAGGACTTCTCAGGTCAGCGAGAGCCATTGGTTTCATGGTGGGGCCGTTATTGGCCGGAACGGTTGCAGAATACTCTTATTTCGGCATGTTCATTCTGATGGCTTCACTCATTGCCACTGGAGGACTAATCGTAATCGTTTTTACGAAGGATCGATTCATTTCAAGCTGAGTCAAATTGGCGTGTGATAATGTATTAGAACACAGGAGTGATAGGTGTTTTTTGCAGCAAACAGTGATAGGAGATCATTCAAAACAATTGGCAATGTTATCAGCAAGAAAAGACAAGCGGAGGTGAACGAATTTGCTGAGATACATCTTCAAAATCCTGGTGTCATCGGTAATAATCGCTCTTGTTTCTGAAGTTAGCAAGAAGTCTGGATACATTGGAGGACTTATAGCATCTTTACCTCTTACTTCCATGCTGGCGCTATTCTGGCTCTACAACGATACAAACGATGCAAGTAAAGTTGCGGAACTCTCGACCGGTATTCTCTTATTTGTTCTTCCTTCTCTGATTTTCTTTGTTGCGATGCCATTGTTTCTTAGAAGAGGCATCAATTTCTATGTAGCACTTGCCTTGTCTAGTGGAGTCATGATAGCGGGGTATGCCTTCTTTTCACTTATCCTTTCAAAGTTTGGAGTAAGATTATAGCAGTTCTGACTTAAGCGAATTGTCTGACTGCTGTTTGTGAAGCGGTGTGATCCTGATCGTTTCACAAGAAAATCCTCGTTATACTCAGATAGATTCCCAGGACTATGAAAACTGCTCCGGTAACTATCCTCGCCCAGAATTCGAATCTGCTGATTCGCTTGAACATCTGCGCAACCAGCTTTGTGCTTATGGCAATGCCGACTGCAACTACCACGACAGGTAGGCCTGTGCCGATACCATAGATTGCAGGAATGATTAGCCTGGACTGTTCATTGACGGCGAGGGGTATTACGCTTCCAAAGAATAGTGCAGCCGATACAGGGCAAAAGGTAAGGGCGAACAAAGAGCCAAGAATCAGGGCACCAAGCAGACCTTTGCTCTTGATCTTCTCTTGAGATGTAGTATCCAGATTTCTTCCGTTGTTTCTGAAACTCAGCAACTCAAGAAGGAACATACCTACAACGATCATAATTGGGCCAATTAACTTACCCATGTATTTCTGGAGGAACCTCGACAGACCTGGAGCCGCCGTCAAGCTTGAAACAAGCACTGCACCTATGACAACATATGTCAGTACCCTTCCTAGTGTGTAAAGAAGGCCTGCTGCCACCGATCTTTTCGGGCTACCGATATTCCGGCTGATAAAAGAAACCGCTGCAATGTTCGTAGTTAGAGGGCAGGGGCTAATGGAGGTCAAAATCCCGAACCAAAGAGCGGAAATCATTGAAAACGCAGAGTTATCCATCATCAATTCACCCCCAAAAAAGAAGCTACTTCATCTCTCACATATTCAATGTACTGGTCTTTCTTTTCCGAAAGGTCCCAGGCATGCCACAGTTCCTTCCATTCACCGGGCTTCCCGTCTATGTATTGCTGGATCACCAGAGTGTTATACATAATTATGTAGTCTTCAAGAAAGTTGTAGTTCTCCGGGAGGTCGATGTTTACTACTTCCCACCTCAAGGTTCCTGCTTCATATTGTGAAGAAAAGTATGTTTCGACTGCTTCCTTCGCGTTTGCTTCCATGTCCAGGCATGCATTACAACGGATAGTTCCGTGAAAGTAGTAGAGGACAACATAATCTTCTGGAAGAGAAGGATCATTCAGTTCCTCAAGAATTGATTCTCTAGGCTTCGAAGACTGAGAAATAAGTTTGATTTCATCGTAAGCAAAATAAGCAATACTGATCAAGACGAATATTACTAAGCAGATGCTAATGAATCTCTTCAGTTTCACGTTTCCCCCCACAAAAAGGCAATTATGCAATTTCGGATTTCTTTCCCAGTCTTTTTCGTACCCAACCTGCAATTTGCTTCATTCTCTCGGATGTTCTTCCCAGTCCACCGTTCTACTGCCTTGATCTTTCCATCAAACCGCGTTTATAACAAGCTCATTTAGCGTCTCTTATGAAAACCACAAAAGATTTCGAACAAAAAACTTCAGATCTTGAAGTCTATCGTGTTCTTCAATTTCGACGGCCCCATTTTGTAGCCTTTGCCGAGCACAAGGACTAAAGCAAGTTCTGCTGGCAGCCCGACCTCAATCATTTTCTCAATTGTAGACTTAACGTCATACTCTATTCTTCGAAACTCATATGAGACGCTCTGCTGGATAACATCGACAATCAGATAGCAGGCTTCAGGGTTTCCGTCCTTGGGTCTGCCAACACTTCCATCATTGAAGACGAGTTTTCCCATCGCCCAGCGAACCATCGGAAGATGAGTGTGGCCGTTCACAACGACATCGGCTTTGACTCTCTTCAGTACTTTTTGTAATCTTTCGCCAGGAGTGTCTGGCCTTACGTATTCAAGTAGATGATCTACAGGACTTCCATGAACAAGAAGGAATTTCACACCCTCTTCTTCGAATTCCAGAGTATGAGGCAGTGCGCAAAGGTACTCCTTGGCTGTACCTGAAGTGTTAGCTATGGTCCAGGTTACGGACTCATCTCCAACTTCCGTTTCTCTTCCGGGATCATATGCGCAGCCACAGCTTTCCTTTTCATAACCTATTGCATCATCATAGTTCCCCATTATCGTAGGGATTTTAAGGTCGCGAATTCTTTGAACAACCTCTTGCGGCTGAGGACCATACCCTACTAGATCCCCAAGGCAGTAACTTCTGTCTATGTTTTGGCTCTCGATATCTCTCAGCACTGCTTCGAGAGCCTCAAGATTTCCATGTATATCCGAAAAGAATGCCAATCTCATCATTTCTCACCACACTTTTTACGACTTTCTCGCTTTTTGATTCCGAATTGCTCGATAGCGATATTTACAATTTCATCAACAAACTCAGGGCAATCAGCTGTGCTGTAATATCTCCATCTACCGTCTTTCCTCGCCTGAATCAACCCGGAATCAGCCAATGCTTTCAAGTGCCTGGAAACTGTAGACTGCGGCAGTTCCAGGATGTCTTCAAATTCACAGACACATAGTTCCTTATGGAGCTTGATAAGGCCTAGAAGTCTCAGATTTGTCTCATCGGCAAGACTCTTCATGACGTCGGCAAGATTTCTAGTATACGCCCTCATTTAATCTGCCCCCTACCCTTTGAGAAAGTAAATGAGCCCTTTCGATTCTTCATGATTGCAACCAGTGAAAGCATTACTGGTACTTCAACAAGCACGCCGACTACTGTAGCCAGCGCTGCGCCTGAATTCATTCCGAAGAGTATGAGAGCAACCGCTATTGAAAGCTCAAAGAAATTCGACGCACCGATAAACGTTGATGGCGCGGCCTCTGCATAGTCTATCTTTAGTTTTTTTGCTGCATAGTATCCAATGAAAAAAACGAGGTAGGTTTGAATCAAGAGAGGGACTGCTATTAGAATTATGTGGAGTGGATTGTCGATAATCGTCTTGCCCTGGAACATGAATACCAGTATAAGGGTCAATAACAGTCCAATCTTCGTGAATGGATCGAATCTCTTTATTACGGTCTCGTTCAAGTATTTCTCGCCTCTTCTTTTCACTACAAACCTTCGCGTCAGAAGCGCCAAAGAAAGCGGAATTGCCACATAGAAGACAACCGACCAGAAAATTGTAGAGAAGGGTACCGGGAAGCCTGTCGATACTCCTATTAGAAGTTTACCCATAGGTGCGAAAAGAAAGAGAATAACCAGGTCATTAATTGCGACCTGTACAAGCGCATAGTTTATGTTGCCCTTTGCAAGATATGTCCAAACTAACACCATCGCTGTGCATGGAGCCAATCCCAGCAATACCATCCCTGCAACATACTCATTAGCAAGTCCATCAGGAATTATTGGATTGAAGAAAATCTTCATGAAAAGCCATGAGATAAAGGCCATAGTAAACGGCTTAATCGCCCAATTGACAACCAGTGTTACCAGAAGAGGCCTGGAGTTCTTCTTTACGTTTACTATCTCTTTGAACTCAATCTTTAGCATGATCGGATACATCATGAAAAGTAGGACTATTGCAACAGGAATTGACACATTAGCGATTTGCCAATTTCCCAGGGAATTTGATAGACCGGGAAGAATGTTGCCCAGTATGGCCCCTAGAAACATAGCTATTCCCACCCACACTGTTAGGTATTTGCTGAACACGTCAAGTCTCTGTTCCAATATATTTGCCTCCAATATTCTCACATTCGAATATATGGATATGATACTCGTCGATTGTTTTCTGAGTTTTTTCAGAACGTTAAGTTTCATTGTTGCACAACAATGCAACATAAGTTATTCTGTATGTGTATCTTCAATGGAGGTGTCCGATGAACAAGAGGACAGTAATGCTTTTCAAGGCACTGGGTTGTAGCTGGCGACTGAAAATACTTGAGTGTCTTTCAAAAGGTACGATGTGTATCTGCGAGCTGGATGACCTTTTTGCGATAGATAAAACAACTCTCTCAAGACACGTTAAGGCACTGGTACATACAGGCCTTGTCAAGGAGAATAGGAATGGCACGAGAAAGGAGCTCAGTATAGCAGATAGAAGAGTCCTGGAGATTCTCGAGCTTGCCAAGTCAATCACTGATGTTCCATCACAAGAACTGGAGTAGATGACTTTGTACGGCATTGTAGTCTATTTCATAACTGGATTGCTTCTGGTTTTCTCTCTAATTGCAAGCCGAAAAAAGACTCTTATGGCGCTCAAGAAAGCGTGGAGATCATTTGAGCGAATCCTTCCTGAACTTATAGCCATTTTGCTTTTTGTTGGGCTACTCATAGCGCTGTTGAATCCCGAGACAATCTCGCAGCTGCTAGGAGAAAGTTCGGGAGTTTGGGGGTTGCTTATAGCTTCAGCTGTGGGATCGATCACTCTGATTCCCGGTTTTGTTGCCTTTCCTACGGCAGCCATGTTGCTCGATAATGGGGCCGGGATAACTCAAATAGCTCTTTTCATCTCCACTCTGATGATGGTGGGAGTTGTCACTTTTCCGGTAGAGAAGAAGTACTTTGGAACAAGACTGACGGTCTTAAGAAATACTATGGCATTTGGATTTTCGTTTATAGTAGCTGAACTCATGGGGATGATTCTAAGATGAAGGCGAAAAGGTATGTCTTTCCACTAGCAATGGCAACGGTCGTTTCTGCTGTATTTGCCGCCGACAATCAGGTTGGGCGCAACGCACTGAGCATTACTGGATCGAGTTTTCTGGAAATGTTATCTGTTATTCCTCCGATATTCATTCTCTTGGGCCTTCTCGATGTCTGGATTCCGAGAGAGAAGATTATCAGCCATCTGGGAGAGGAATCAGGCATTAAGGGAATAGTGCTTTCCTTTCTTCTTGGAGCGGCTGCGGCGGGACCTTTATATGGAGCCTTTCCAATAGCAGCGGTCTTCATGAAGAAAGGAGTGAAGTTTTCTAACGTGCTGATCTTCATTGGAGCATGGTCAACAACTAAGATTCCGATGTTTATGTTCGAAATGGGCTCACTGGGTGTAGGCTTTGCTGTGCTAAGACTGGCTATAAATATTCCAGGAATACTACTTATGGCGATAGTACTCGAAAAAACAATCGGTAAGGAAAGCATTGAGGCGATATATGCACAGGCTACTAACATGAGTGAATAGGAGGCATTCTTGAGATGGAGAAGGATTTGAAGAAAGAAGTTACGAAGTTCGGATTGTTAGCAGCCGGTTTTTTTGTTTTTTATTTTCTGCCTTTTGGAAGCCAATATGTTCAGGATGCAATAATTAGCGGATTTACAATGCTTAGTTCATATGCAAGAGAACACGTGCTTCTCTGTCTTGTACCTGCCTTTTTCATAGCAGGCACAATCACCGTATTTATACGGAAGGACGCAATATTAAAGCTGCTGGGTCCCGACGCCCGAAAAATCATTTCATATCCAATCTCCGCCGTTTCTGGAGGAATTCTGGCAGTTTGTTCGTGTACGATTCTTCCTCTCTTCGGTGGTATCTACAAGCGGGGCGCCGGTCTTGGACCGGCAGTTGCCTTTCTATTCAGCGGTCCGGCAATAAACGTTGCCGCGATCTTTCTTACTGGAAGCGCGATTGGCTGGGAGATAGCACTTGTGAGAATCGTTGGGGCCTCGACTTCGGCAATCTTGATAGGCTTAACGATGCAGAGCATCTTTAGAGAAAAGGGATCAGGAGGTTTTGCGACTCAGGAATCGGATGATCAGGTTTCCTGGCCCGAGGCGATTGGTTTTCTGGGTCTCCAGATGACTTTCTTAATTGTTGGCGGGCTGGCTATCAATCCGATTGTTAAGGCATCAATACTGATTATCTCCGCTATTGCAGTTTTTGTGATGGCTATACGTTTCAAGGGAGAACTGAGAAATCAGTGGATAGTTGAAACATGGGATTTTGCAAAGAAGATCCTGCCGTATCTTTTCTTCGGAGTCTTTGCCGCTGGAATAATATCCAGCGCGCTTCCACAAAGTTTCGTAGAATCGCTTCTTGGAGGTAACAGGCTCGGCTCAACTCTCTTCGCATCTGTCTTTGGAGCCTTCATGTATTTTGCGACTCTGACTGAAGTGCCTATCGTCCAGTCACTCATGTCTCTGGGAATGGGCAAAGGTCCTGCCCTGGCGCTCTTCATGGCTGGTAACTCACTTAGTTTGCCTAGCATGATAGTTATCACTAGACTTCTCGGGAAGAAGAGAGCATTCACTTACTTTGGACTGGTAGTGGTATTCTCGACACTGTGGGGATTCATATATGGAAATCTATTTTAGGATTAAGGAGGTCGCACAATGAAGATCGAAATCTTTGGTTCAGGCTGTCCGAGGTGCAAGCAGACAGAAAAGATTATGAAGATGGCCGTTGAAGAGATGGGTTCAGATGCGATAGTGGAGAAGGTAACAGACATGATGGTGATTATTGAGAAGGGAATAGTATCGACTCCCGCTGTTGCAGTGGACGGGAAGATCGTTCTATCAGGGAAGATACCCTCACTAGATGAGGCGAAGAGACTTATCAAGGGTTGAATGAAGAGATGTTTAGGTGATAGATTAGTGGACGGAGGGTCCGTCTATTTTTCAACCATGTGCCTGGAGGTCAAGAATGAAAGTGGTAGCCTTTAATGGAAGTCCGCGCATTGATGGAAACACCTCTAAGATGATCGAGGAAGTCTTCGCCGTTCTAAATGATGAAGGAATTGATACAGAGATAGTCCAAATTGGCGGTAGTCATGTAATGGGGTGCACTGCCTGCAATGTTTGCTTCGAGACGAAGAACAAGAGATGCACGATTGATGATGACTATGTGAACGGTTGCATAGAAAAGATGCTTGATGCAGACGGAATTATCTTTGGTACGCCAACGTATTTTGCAGATCTCTCGCCCGAGGTGAAGGCTCTGATTGACAGAGCTGGAATGGTGGCGCTTGCCAACAACGCTATGTTCAAGAGAAAAGTGGGTGCGGCCATAGTGGCGGTTCGAAGAGGAGGATCGATTCACGCATTCGATTCTATCAGTCACTTTTTTCTTATCTCTCAGATGATAATTCCCGGTTCATCATACTGGAATCTCTCGATAGCCTGGCGAAAAGGGGATTTCGAGAAGGATAAAGAGGGAATTCGAACGATGAGGGTTCTCGGTGAAAACATGGCCTGGTTGCTAAGAAAGATCCATGAGTAGTCTATTGTCTTGAGAAGCTTTGTCTGAATTTCTACCGAACTGGAATAGATGGCAGGCTTTCTGAAAGAGCATACGGCTGACAAGGCTCTAAATAGAAAACAGCCACACTATCTGCTTCTTTATGAGAAGCTGGTTTCACTGAGTATTTCATGACACTTTGTATTATACTTCTAAACGAAACTCGATTTCGCCCTATGACCTATAGTTGTTTCGTCTCTTTGCAGACGAGATTTCGGCATTCGTGTCCAATTTCTGACTCTTTGGAAATGGCGTTTTCGAGACCAAAAAATGGTATCTTGTTTTTATGTGGTTGTGTTGGAGGTGTAAAAATGAACGTGTGGATAGAAACTCTTGGATCGATAAGCTTCATTCTTCTTTTCATAAACACGTCCCTTTTTCTGACAAGATGGTTCTACCGCAAATTCAACAAGAGGCTTGAGCGGTTTCCCTGGGAGGGTTTCAAGAAACTTATGGTAATGCTGGCAGCTGTTCACCCCTGGACTGGAACGATTCTTCTCTTAACAGCCTTGTATCACGGTTATCTTGCGACCGGAGGTTTCGTACTTTACAGTGGCAGTCTTGTGTTCATCGGGGTATTTGCGCAGTTCATAGTCTATTTGCTTGGAAAGTATGTTGCGTCTATGAAGAAGAAATGGAGACCAATACATAAAGGTCTGATGATAGTCACATGGGCGCTGTTTTTTTTCCACATTTTAGCGCCATATTCTATTTGGATTCCAATCCTTTAGTTTGTTGTCACTAGCGATCTCAGAAATGGTATTACAATTCCGAGAAACTCCCCAGGGCTTTCCTCGTGTGGCAGGTGACCGGTATTCTGAATGATGGAAAGCTGAGCTAATGGGAGCTCTTTCGCGAGCCTTACTGAGTCCTCAACGGGAACTATTCTGTCGTTATCTCCAGTGATAACTAACGACGGTACAGATATCATAGGGATTTTTGAATAGTCATAAGCTTTTCTTGCAAGCGTCAGTTCCCATAAAGCCCTATCCCAGTTTTCCGCCTTCAATGGTTTTTCGTATCCTTCAAGAATATCCGGGGTGAGCATGTCGGTATCGTGCCAAGCCAGATCGAGCAGATCTCGTGAGTTTCCCAGGAAAGCTCTGAATACGAGCGGGCCAAGATATCTGCCTTGCGGGGTGCTTGTCAAAAGTCTGAATAAAAAATTATCTGCGTCGGCATTGTATATCGCAGCATCTACAAGTACCAATCCAAGAACCTTGTCTGAATACTTCAGCGCTGTTTCCAGCGCGGTTAAGCCACCGGCCGAGTTCCCAATTAAAATAGCCTTCTCAAATCCAAAATACTGTATTAGTAATGCCGTGAGTTCTACCTGGCCCTCTAGAGAATAAGGATTGAAATCCTTCAGTTCTTCTCCAATAGGTCTGGAAGTGAGACCAAACCCTGGTCTATCAAATGCGACAACGGTGAATTCTTCAGATAGAGGTTCCATAACTTCACGCCAGGAAAATGCGCTTGCGCCGAATCCATGAAGAAGAATAATCAAAGGAGAACCCTCGCCAGAAATTTTATAATGTATGCTAATGTTGTTGATTTCTACAAACATGCTATCTCTGTCGGCAAGAAATACAGGATCCACAGTGCCCTCAAGGTCACGGACCGGTATCAGGAAAGGCGCGAGGAGCAGCAGCGAGACAAGTGAAACTACTATTAGGAGAACCTTCATTTTTCGGGGACTCGCTTATGAATCGATGCGAAGGCCCTATTAACAAGCTGTTCAGGATCAACCCCGTCTCTTGGAAGCATGACGAACCCCGCATTGAGTTCTAGAGAAGGCTCTCCGTTGACTGCTTTCCAGTTTTCGAACGAGTCAAGTGCTTTTCGGAGTATAGTGCTTGCACTCTTTTGGTCTTTGAGATCTTCCGCAAGCAAGAGAAACTCGCGTCGAGAGAATCTGCAAAGTGTATCGCTTTTTCTGATCCCCTTTACTAGTTCATCCGTTATGTTTATTATGGTTGACTCTTCTATACTTGACGTGCCTCCTCGGCTGCAAAGCTCAAAGGCAGCCACCATAGATGATAGATCGTTTCTCCTGTTCCTAAATAATGCCATGTTCAGTCTATCTCTGAAAAGCACGTAGTTTGGAAGCCCGGTTTCGCCGTCGAAGTGAGCGAGTTGTGCGATAGTCTGTTCTGCCAGTTTGAGGTCGGAGATGTCCTCAGCCACAAACAGAAAATACCTTCTTTCTGCAGCCACTAATCTCTTGATGTAGAATCTCAGCCATCTTCCGCTCCGCTTCATGTGATGATATGGGGTAGAATCCTCACTTGAATGTTTAAAGTCTTTTATCTTCTTTGCGATTTCTTCTCCACTGTGTTCTATCAATACTGAGCCGCTATCATTCGAAAACACTACCTGTGAGTTTTCATCGAAAATCGCTATCGCATCTTCAATGTTCATAACAGCTTGCACCACAAGATCAGAGAAGTTTTCGGGAAGGTCTTCAGATAACATTCTCACACCACCTTTGTGCTACCAACGTCTATATTCTAACCTTTGACATAGGAAATCAGAAACTTGTTTTTGGAGGGCCTGTAGTATATTGGTGGGGAGCCAAGACCGAAAGTCATATTTGTGAGACCAAACGATGGAAGTTGACGGAGGAGAAGTTAACAATGAAGAGAAAGTGGAGTTTGATAGCACTTTACGCGTTTTTATTTGCACTCTTTCTTCTGCAAGGATGTGACCGTTCAAAGATTGTGACTGTGGTTACCTCGGTAATTGACGGTGATTCCCTGACAGTAAGGGCTCTCGATGGTACCATAAGACTTATTGGAATAGATGCGCCTGAGATTAGGTCGGGGAGTAAACCTGAGGGACAGTTCGCAGAAGAATCGAGAGAGTTTTTGGAGCAGATGATTCTTGAAAGCGGAAAGGTTACTCTTGAACTCCACGGAAAGGACACTTATGGCAGGCATCTTGCCTACGTTTTCGATTCTAACGGCACATTTGTAAACGGGGAAATTGTGAGGCAAGGTCTGGCGCGACCTCTAACTTATGAGGAAACATCTCACTACTCATCGGAGATAAGAGATGCCTATAGAGATGCTTTCAGTAACAGAAGAGGAATCTTCTCGCTGTACGACGATTCTCAAGTCTATGAAGCCTCATTTGTAAGGAGAAACCTGAATTCATACAAGTCAGGAGGTTTCTTGGGAAAGATAATTTGGATAGAATTCATCGTTACAGATATAAATGGATTCAGTATCATCGGCGATGATGTAGTTGCAAGAGTCAGGTCTGAAGAGGCATCGCTCTTCGTTCAGGGTTCTATTTATTTTCAGAGATTCTACAGAAAAAGAATTAGAGTTTATGGAGAAGTCTGGCAAGACGCTTCCGGTAAAGTCCTGATCCTCTTGAGAGACCCGGGAATAGAGATAACTGGCGCATTCCAGTTTGCAAATGTCTTTCCCCTTTCTGTTTTCAGAGCCGCCTAGAAGTCTTTTTGATCTGAGAAAAGAGTCCTTCTTGAACTGCCGAATTGACAGCGCGGGCTGAACATGAGAAAATAATATGCAAGTGAGTTGCGCAAATAATATGCAAGCGGGAGGTACTTTTTGAGAAAATTGACATCGCTTAGACGAGAAATCCTTGAGATAATTAACAATTCTGATGCGCCGCTTAATGCAGATTCAATCCACGAAATACTCAAAGAAAGCCCGAATCTCTCAAGCGTGTACAGAAGCCTGGCCTTTCTGGAAGAAGAGGGATTGATACGTTCCGTATCTTTTGAGTGTGAGACCAGGTTCTATTTCAGTCGTCAGAAGGAGCCGGTTCATTTTCTGCACTGCAAGAAATGTCATAAAACGGAACTATTTTATGAGTCCATTGCCGACTCACTTGCAGAATCAGTTGCTGAAGATAGGGATTTTACGATTACGGACCACGTTTTCTATTTCATCGGAATCTGTGGAGAATGCAAAAGAAAAATATTCTCCGATATTGAGGAGGGAAAAATGTGAGAAGTAGACTGATGGTGAGTTCAATTCTGCTGGTTTTTCTATTTTCATCTATGGCATTGCCGCTGAAAATCGTTGCAACAATAAACCCTTACTATTTGATTCTCAGAGAAATCGCCGGTCAGGAGGCGCAGGTAGATCTTCTTATTGGACCAGGTCAGAATCCTCACATATTCTCCCCAAAGATTTCAGACATAAGAAAGCTCAACGATGCAGATTTGGTGATTGCGAATGGTCTGGACCTGGAAGTTTTCCTGGAACCTTATCTCGATGATTTGACTTCACGTGGAAAGACTGTTATATATATCGGGAGTCTTTTGCCGGATGAGCTTCTTGTGAATGAAGAAGAGAATGGTGATAACGACGAATCCGGACGCCATGATAATCCTCACATATGGCTCGATCCGATTATTCTGTCGGATTATGTAATTCCAGTTCTAGTTAGAACATTGTCTACTCTTGATCCTGGCAATTCCGAATTCTTCTCTACTAATGCGGCAAGTTTGATCAAGAATCTTCAAGAATTCAACGACAAAACAGCCTCATATTTGGAGAGATTTGAAGGGAAAACTGTAATTGTAGCTCATCCCAGCTTCTCATATTTTTTCAGAAGATATGGAATACAACTCGAGTCTGTTCTGGAGGGTGTTGGAGATGAGCCCACGATTGGGGAAATTATGAAACTAGTTGATTTCGTGAGGAATCAGGATGTGATTGGAATGTTTGCGGAATACCAGCAATCGAAGAGAGCATTAGATATATTGAAGGATGAGACCTCTGTAAAATATGGAGAATTGGATAGTCTTGGCATCTCAACGAGCAGTATTACTGAATTGCTTCAGTGGAATCTGAGCGAAATGAAGAGGGTATTTGATGGAGAGTAGAATTCTCAGAGTAGAGAATCTTAGCTATAAGATTGGAAGTCACTGGATCCTCAGAAATGTCTCTTTCGATATGTTTCGTAGAGAATTTGTCGGGATAATTGGACCGAACGGGGCCGGAAAGACAAATCTAATCAAGGCTA